>Ga0208566_1000007_pt1 | contig 298256 bp, 265 predicted proteins | sample PL_2010_150m_FD_184159 | JGI IMG/M metagenome (GOLD analysis project Ga0208566, IMG submission 184159) | Freshwater microbial communities from Powell Lake, British Columbia, Canada to study Microbial Dark Matter (Phase II) - PL_2010_150m... | ecosystem: Environmental > Aquatic > Freshwater >...
CAAAAAACTAGGCCCTAGTAAAGAACTTAACGCGTGCGTAAAGAAGGTTACTGCAAAGCGTTAGCTTTACAGTCCCGCTTTCTGCATCAGCTTGGCAATGGTGAGGTCGAGGGCGGCGGCTAGGCGGGCCAACGTCAGGACGGCAACATTGTTGTCGCCCCGTTCCACGCGACCGACGTAGCTGCGATCCACTTCTGCGAGCAGCGCCAGCTTTTCCTGCGAGATGCCTTTTGACAGGCGCACGTCACGAATCGCATCGCCGAGTGCTACAAGGGATTTATGCTGTCGCTTTGCTGAAGGATTTGGCACCCCGCAATCATTGCTTTAAGATGACCCATTGACCACGGGACATGTCCCTCCCCTGCAACCACTATGCGAAACACCCAAGGCTTGCGGGAGAGCGTAAAGACGAGGAAACGATAAGGAAATGGATATCAGTCTTCACAGCAAGATTAACAGTTGGATCGCGTTGCTGTTTTTGCTTGCGGTGGCGAAAGTATTATCCGACGTGCTGTCAAGAATTGCCGCAAGTTGGCTACAGGCGAACAATTTTGAGGGCATGGCCGTCGCGACCGTAGGCGCGATCGCCGGCGTAGCTGCGGCATTTGTTGGCACGGTCATAGTCGGCAGGTTATTGGGCAGGCACATCCCCCTATGGCCCCCGCTATCGGGAATTCTCAGGACACGCGGTGCCGCAGAGATCACACCGGGGAAGCGAATGCTCGCCACTGTCGCATTATTGCTTCTTGCGCCCGTAGTCCTTGTTGCAGGAGGGCTTGTTGTACAGAAATTGAACCCGCATGTACTTCATGCCGTAAGCCTTGATCCGTACGGGCCGCAGTCCCAGCCGGTGCTGCCTGATGGGAGTTTTATTGTCCAAGGATTAGGAGCAAGAGAATGCGGCGAATATCTGGAATATAGGCAAAAAGAGCACAACAATTACGAGGGTGCTACGGCGCGCGCAAACGCAGAATGGGCGCTCGGGTACATCACGGGATATGACTCAGCCAAATCTGGAAAACAGCAAAATATTCCAGTCACAACAGTCATTGCATACCTCGACAAGTTTTGCCGTGATCAACCACTAAGCCATGTTGTAAATGCCGTTCTTTGCCTGCACGCAAATTACGGCGGGCCGACCTATCCTTCGTGCAAATAGGTCTTCTGCGCATAACCCTTTTACGCAAGCCTGTCGCAAGTACCAAATACGAGGAGATTGCAGTGCGTAGAGCGTTTGTGACGATACAACTGGCTGCCGTGAGCGGTAGTGCGGCGGCGGGATCGGTAAGTATCAGAAAGTAAACGCCTGACCCTAAACGGTCAATTCATCGAAGGAGCGGATGCATGAAAAGATCTTTGTCCGTATTGGTCGCTTCACTTGCGTTGTTTGTAACCTCATTCGCATTTGCCGGTCAAGATGAATTTTGCGCCGGCTTCGCGGAGGGTTACAAGTCCATTAAAGGCGACCTGGCTATGGTTCCGATGTGTTCAATGGCACCGATGACGCCGATGGGCTCGACGGATTTTCGCGAGGGAATTAAGGCAGGAATTCGTGCCGCGCAGGCTAGGGCCGCCGAAGGAAACGCAAGATTCACGGGAGGGCAGGCTAGGACCACAGAAGATCAGGCGGCGCCTACCGCTGATGCTCGCGCTAGAGCTGAAGCTCAGAAACTAGCGCGCATCGAGAGCCTTCGGCAACAATGTGAAGGCGCGAGGTCGGCGAGCGCAAACACCAATAGAGGTTCTCTCGCAAGTTTCTATGGCGCGAGTGTGTCAATGAAGGTTTGTGAGTCATACGAGCAGGCGCTGAAGCGACGCTAGTAGCACGGAAGCGCTGCTTCGCCAGCAGCGAGGGGCCGACTGCAATCCGCAGGATTGGCGTAAGGGGGAAGCAATGAATAAATGGATTTTCTGTGTGGTCACTGTGCTGGCGCTATGCAACGCCGTAGCCAAAGCAGATGCGCCAACAAATAAGGCCCCCGTGGCACTCCCTGATATTGTTGGCCCTCCGATCGGCGATGTCTTGATCGATCTACCGACTGTTCTGGACTTCGATGAAGACTACTATAACGAGTGCCTATTGAAGAACGTAAAACCGGGAGTAGACCGTTCTGCGACCGGAGTCATTATGCAAGCGTGCAAATACAAGGCGACACCGAAAAAATGTCGTGCACTATACGATGCTATCAGCATATATACCTCCTCCTCTGAACGATCAAAATGCGTGGCGGCGTGTAAGACGGAAAGCTACTACAGCAGAACTTTCGGGGGCTGCTCGACTGGTTAATAAGGGCCGACAGTTATCGGGGGGGCATCAATCCGGCGGCCACCACCGGCGGCGATATGGCCCGTCTGACCTCCATACGCGCGTCCTGCGCCAGTTTAGTTCTGCCAGTGCCAGTCCCAGGGCTTGAGGAGTCGCGTGGACGGCCGAGCGAATGTCCTCCAGCGTGTAGCCAAGGTGCTTGGCTTCGGCTCGTGCCGCCTCCGGCAGTGTGGCCTGCCACTGGGTAAGCTGAGCGCGCAGCTTTGCCCTCGGGTCGGCGATAGTTGCCTCAGCTTCAGCCGCGCGCTTTGCCTGCCGCTCGGCAGTGAGGCGGCGAAGCCCTGTGATATAGGCGATGCCGTAGGTCATGGTTTTGTGCGCTTTCCTTGCATCTGTTGGACCATATCTCCCAGCTTTCGTGTGGTTGTTGCTGTTGAACGGAACACTACGGAACCCCTTCCCATTACTCTCTATTAGATTTGAACCCGATAGGGCGATAAATGGGCCTGGTGTTCCGTAGTGTTCCGCTAGGACGTAGGGCGGGGCTTGATTCCACGATACCGAACGCCATCCGACTTCACTTTATCGAATCGCCCGTTCATCCACTCCCCCCAGCGGGTGAGGTTGGACGCATGCTCCCCCCGCGCCGCTTTCCACACGGCAAAATCGTTGTAGAGTGCGCTGGCCGTTGCCAAAAGCTTTGTCGGTCGCTCGTCGTTAAGGACCAGCTCGCACCGCTCTTTGACCCACAAGGCCGGCGTCGATTGCGTGTCGAGGTAGTCTTCCGTTTCCCGCCGCACGGCAGCGCAACGCATGAGCTTGTATCCATCCTGGACAAACTGCACGTGGCCCTCAATCAGCCATGCCAATATTTGCGGGGCTTCCGCCCGTAGCTTCTCGCCCATCAGCGGGTCGCGGGTGCCAAGTTCATCGCTGAACATCGCCGGAAATGGAACAACGTGCATTCGCGCGCGCATTGCATCATCTACGACGCGCAATTGCGGTCGATTATTTCCATAGATTAGATGCTTGTGTGATCGCGGAAACTGAAAGAAATCACCACGCATAAAGCGCCCCGAAAGCATTGCATCGCCGGTTAGCGATTTGATTCGCGATTCGTTCCAGTGCGCCCCCTCCGCAACCTCGGAGGAAATGGCCAGCCGGACTCCGCGCAGGTTTGCGATTTCCGTCGGGTGTGCCTGCCCTTTCATGCTCATCAATGTCTCGGTTGGAATCGTCTTCGCATAATCACCAAAAATCTCTGCAACTAGATCGCCAAGCGTGTTCTTACCGTTGCGCCCGGAGCCAATCCAGAATAAAAGCCAATGATCGGCACGCGCGCCGGATAGCATTGCGCCAAGCGATCGCTGGTGATAGTCGATTAGGCTTGCGTCTCCGCAGGTTATTTCGGACATGAATTTATCGAATACCGGTTTTTGACCATGCTGGGGAGTCACGCTAGCAATCTTCGTCACGTAGCTCGCTTGATCGTGCGGGCGCATTGTGCCGGTGCGCAGGTCCACGGTTCCGCCTGGCGTGTTGAGCATGAATTCGTCGCGGTCCCACTGTTCCGCCTCAGTTGCGAAAGTGCGCGCCGCGCGCGCGAATGCTTCGACACCGTGGGCGAATGTGGCTCTAGCGATTGTTGGCTTACCGGATGGATTTGCCGCGCGCGCCGTTGTCCTAGCGAAATCGAATGCCATTTCGGTACGCTCTTGACGCCAGCGATTGCCATCCCAAGAAAGCCAGCAGCCCCACGCTTTGCAGTATCGCAACGCGCCGCTGTACTGTCGCTCAAATAGTCGGCCTACGTTGTCTTCGGTGGGCGCGTGCATTACCAGCGCGAGCGCCGCTACATCATCCATCGCCAAGAAGCCATCATGTGAACGTGAAACGGCGGGGACCGAACCGGCTACAGCGAACCCGCTCGCAGGCACGATTTGCGATAACGCCGTTTCGGCCTTCGGTGGTGAGTATGTCGGCTGTGAAATCATGAACCGCGCATTATTTGACGCGGCTGCCGCCATCGCTTCCGGCGTGGATAGGTACGCCGGGGGTTGGACACTGGTCAGTCCCATCCGCACCACTTCGGCCTCGCGCGCCAAGTGGAAAACTGTTCCGGCGCCAATTCGTGTCGGTTTGAATCCCGCCCAAGCTTTCGTGGTTTCCATCGGGTCGTTTTTCTTCGTACTCTTAGCCGAGAATCCTTCCCAGGCGTCATACCCTTCGTCGCCCAATGCCCCCTTTATTGCCATGCCGAGATAAAACCAGTCATCCCACGCAAGATCGTTGTTGGGGATTGCCGCAATAGCCGCTCGCACTCGGTCTGGATCGGCTCGCAGGGCTTCATTAGGGGCATGTTCGCGCTGTCCGTCTGTGGATCGAAGCTTGCCGGCTGGCGTGCCGTGTTCCGCTAGCACCGCATCTATCTCGGTAACAAGGGCAGCCGCTTGCGCCTCGCTGATGGATCGCAGCTTTTCTGCTGGCACAGTCAGCGGGTTGCCGGCACCATTCCATGAGTACGGCTTACCGGTACCAGGATGCACGCCAAAGGCGACGAATTGCTGCCCTTGCGCAAGGATCTCAACGCGATGCCCTTTCGCGTCGGGCGCATCGTTCGGCAGTCGGTAGGACGACGAGACCTTCTTGGAGAATGGTGCATTCGTGCGGTACATGAAAAGCCGCTTCGGCCACTGCCCGACACGCTCTGGCGCTGGCCCTAACCGCTGCACCACGATTTCGGAAACACGATCCGCTAGCGCTTGGTCGAGAACATCGACATCAACCCCAATAATGGCCCCGGTGATAAGGCCAGTACCGGCCGACGCGAATGTCCTATCGTCTCCATCAGCGAATGTGTAGTCCGGCCACTTTTTTGGAATCGGGCTTTTTTCGCCGGGGCGTAGTGGCACCGGTCGATAACCATTCGCGACGAGCGCCGATGCCAACTGACCAAACGAACCGGAAGCGATGGCAGGGGAAGCAACTACACCCGCCGCGGTCATGATTTCGGTCCGCTAGGGGTATTGCTGTTGGGATCGAAACGAATCGCCCCATAGGCGTGCGCGACGTTTCGCACTGCCTCAAGGACGGCAATCACTGCTAGCGCCGCGCGTGGTTCCCCTGCCCGCCATGGGGCGCCGCATAGAAGATCGTCCGCCCGCATCTCCAGACCCTTCAGCGCGGCGCCAAAATCATCGGCGAGTCTTACTGCCTGCCCCTTAAACGCGTATTCGCTGGCGGTAGTTTGCAATCCTTCTAGGAACCGACGAATAGCGACTGCGGCAAGACGGTTCCAATAATCACGCTCACTGGGGCTCGACTGAAGGTGGTACTTGATCACGTCATCGCCAGTCGTCTCAGAGCATAGGCGGGCAAGTATGTATACCGCGTCTTCTGGTGTCGGAGTTGTCATCTGGCACCCCCGCTTAGCAGTGCTTGCAGTTCAGAGACTCGCCAAGCCAAGCGGCCATTGATGCGAATCGGGCGGATAGGGCCATTTTCGAGGCAGGCCCACTTGCGCATGGTCTGTGGAGCCCGGTTGATTGCTACAGCGGCTTCGTTCGTCGGTAGTGTGTCGCGCCCCTTGGCGACGGCAGCAAGTGCGGGGAAGTTTTCTGAAACCATCATTCCTCCTTTGGGAGAAACGCGCCTGGGCGGGATTGCCTATGTCGGTGCGTTGATGGTTCCACTTCAGTGCCGGGGAAATTTCCTGTCAAAGAAAAGCAAAAAAGCCAGAAACCCGCATGGGCACTGGCTTTTCGGTTGATTATCAGTCCGGGAAATTTCTCCGTTTTGACACTTCCCGGAAATCCCGGATTTCCCGGCACTAGATCATGGTTTGATTCGTCCGACGTTCCACTTCTTGCCTTGCAGGGCCTCACGAAGGATGTTTCCGGCGGTTAGCTGCCCTTGCTGGCCACGAATCTTTCGCTCAACGGCTATCGATGCCACTCGGTCGGCAATGTCAGAAACGCTCGACCATGCGCCTGCGGCAATGTCTTTTGCATGAAGCTCGTCGGCAATTTTCCGGCACTTCGTTTGCCAGTCGTCGCCACCGTCCGCCGTATCGCCATCGCCGCGCGTGCATATTTCCTTGGTCGGTACACCACATGGGGGCGCGGGTACCGTTTTGACATCGGCGATTTTTGTCAATTCGCCGCCCCCCCCGCCTTGGATCGGCATTATGGCGCGGCGACGCGCTGCAAACGGCTCCAAAACATTTTGCCGAACTTTGATGCAGGTGATATCGATGACATGATGCATACCAAGGAGGACGTCACTATCCGCTACCTTGGGCATGCCAAGGGTTGCGCGTCCGTGGTTCAGCAGTGTCTTGAGTGTCGAGATATCGACTTTAACGAGCCCATCACTTACCAAATCGCTGAGATTCCCGTCTCGGTCTAGCATTTTCAGTTCACCGCGTCCTGGCGCGCCCCATCCTGGAACACTCGCCAACAAGATAATCTCCCTGTTGACCCCACAGGTAATGATCTTCTTTTCCGACCACTCTTCATTGGTTTCGCTCTTCAGCCATTCAACCGCATCGGCCAGAGTGTTTATTGGATAGATAAGAGCCATTCGCACACCTTCCATGCACCCTTCAATCGGGGCGCCAAACAGGCGGGCGAAGGTATCCCGCTGTTCCCGCCGTCGCGGTAGTCTGGCGCTTACTCTATCGAGCCACGTCTATCAGCCTCAACCCCGACGGCTCTTGCTGAAATTCTATGCCGGCTTGTTCGAGAATCCACGCCTCGTATTTCCCGTGCCAGACGGCCAGCAGTTCAAGCGGGCGATTGATGTAGTGTTTCTCGGCGGTTGCATTCGGCGCATGGCCCATGATTTGCGCAACGACTCCGGCTGGCATTTCTACCCATTCGGCAAGGCTGGCGAAGGTGCGGCGCAAGCCATGCAGGGTGACATGCGAGAGCCCGGCAACAGATAGGGCGCGATTATGGGTGATGCGCGGCTCTGCAAGCCTGCCAGTGGCAGCGGCAGGGCTTGAGAATACCCATTGATTGCGGCGCGGAAGATTCGCCAGCAGGCCGGCAAGGTACGGCGTCAGGGGGATTTTCCGGCCTTCCTCGGCGACCTTGTCTTTCACCCAGATGCTGCCCCACTTGAAGTCGACGTCCTCCCAGCGCAGGCCGGCAAGTTCCTCGCGGCGGGCGCCCGTCAGAATGAGCCCTTGCAGGTAAGCACTGATAACCGGATTGCTCAGGCCACGCACGGCGGCAAACCATGCGGGCAACTGCGCCCGTTCCAGCACGTCGAATTTCTTGCTCTTGCGGCTCGGCACTTCGGCTCGCAGGTCTTTGTTCTCGACGGCGCCGGTATCGACAATGGCGGCATATTCCGGGCGCGATGCGCACCAGCGCCAGAAGGCGCGGAACATCTCGAAGCCTTGCCGGGCGTTGTTGGCGCGGCTCTCGGCTTCCTTGGCCTGCCAGTCGATCAGCACGGCGGCGCTAATGTCGGCCATGCGCATGGTCAGCAGCGGACGCAGCACGCCAGCCACCGACAGCTTGTTGCCGCGCTTCCTCGGCGCGCCACCGGCCTGCGACAGATTCAGATGGTCGGCCATGTGCCGGGCGCCCCAGCGCTTCTTGTGGTGCGCCAGATAGGCCGTCCAGGCGTCGGCTACAAGCGCCGTCTTGCTCTTGGCGTCGGCTTGCGCCGCTTCGACCTTGGCCCGTTGCTCAGCCGCCTGCTGGCGCGGGTCAATGCCTTGGTCGGTGAGCGTCTTGAGGCTGGTTGCCTCGGCCTGTGCTTTACCTATCGACCAAGTGCGGGTGTCGCCAATGGTCACGCGCAACGACTTGCCGTGCAGCCACGCCTCGAATATGAAGGATTTGGTACCCGCCTTCGTTACCCGCAACCCTAGTCCGGGCGCTTTGCCGTCCCAGTAGATGCTCTGCTGCTTACCGGGCTCGCACTCGAATCGCGCAACCCGTTCCGCCGTGAAGTTCTCCCGTTTAGCCATGTTCGCTGCCCTCCGAGTTCCCGACACAGAATATCCGTGTAGGGGTCATGTAGGGATTTTAGCGGAATATATGGGAATAGCAAGGAATCCTGATTCGGGCAGGTGTTGCCTAGAAGACCAGTAGCAGAGGCTTACAGGCGGTATTGTCGGAGCTTTAATCAATAGCCCGGAATGCCTACTTGTACGGGCTCATAACCCGAAGGTCGCAGGTTCAAATCCTGCCCCCGCAACCAATAAATGGAAAAGCCAATCACTTGACGGTGATTGGCTTTTTCATTCCAGCTACTTGCAAACTCTGGAGCCACGCATGATCACCCTTGAAGACGCACTCCGCATCACCTTGGCTGCCCGCCGCGCCGCTACCGAAAACAACTGGAACGTGGTCATCGCGGTCGTCGATGACGGCGGGCACATCATTTCGCTGCAGCGGATGGATGGCACCCAAAAGGGTTCTGTGCGTGTCGCCGAGCAGAAGGCCAGAACCGCCATCATGTTCAAGCGGCCGACGAAGGCCTTCGAGGACATGGTGTTGCAGGGGCGCCCGGTGATGATGACGATGCATGACGCGATCTGCCTCGAGGGCGGCCTGCCCCTGATCCGCGACGGTGTATTTGTCGGCGCGATCGGCGTCTCCGGTGTCAAGTCATCCGAGGACGGCATTGTCGCGGCAGCTGGCGCAGCCGCGCTGGACGCCTAGCCGGCCGCGTGCGCCCGGCTAGTCCGCAATCATCCGGGATAATTCCCCGCTGCCGATCAGGCGCTTGAGTTCGCTGGCGCCGCCTATCAGCGTGCCCTTGACGAACACCATGGGGAAGGTCGGCCAGCCGGTCCACATCTTGAGGGCGTTGCGGCGGCGCCACTGGCTCAGGTAGCTGCCGTATTCCAGGTACCGGTAGGGCGTACCCGACGCATCGAGCGCCTTGCGCGCCATGCGCGGGAAGGGGTTTTGCGCCATGCCGACCACTACCACCTTGTTGGCGGCGATGGCGGCCTGCACTTCCTGCACGATGTCGGCGTTGTTGTCCGTGATGGACTGGCGGATGGCGGGGTGAATATGGGCTTCGTCCAGTACGCTGCGACTCATGTGGGGCTCCTTTGCTCTCGGGCTTCTTGTTGCAATGACGGGGGCGTTGCCGACCAGTGCGACCGGTCAGGTCTTGCCGCCCAGATGTGAAATGGCGTTGGCATAGTAGTTGAGCGTTTCGATTTGTTCCGGCGCCGGGCGGAACAGGCCGTCTTCCTCCAGCACGATGCGGCGCAGGGTCAGCATGCGCAGGCCGACGCCGAAGGCATAGTCATGGTCATGGCGCGGGATGTAGAGGTGCGCGCCGCGGGCCTCCAGTTCGCCCATCCAGGCATGGGCGGCCGCCTTCAGTTCGAGTTCACTCAGGGCGCGCGACGGATCGCGCGCCAGGATGCCGGCCACCAGCGAGACGGGCAGCACCGGAATGACCTGGCCGATGGAATCCATCAGCCGCGCCGCAATGACTCCCACCTGTTCGCGGCGTTGCACGTCGTTCAGCGCGGGGAAATGCAGGCCGTGCTCGCGGGCGTAGGCGCGCACCGAAAACGGTGTGCCGAAATTGACGCAGGCATAACCGAAGCGGTGCCAGCCGCCCCTGAGTGCCTGCCACAGATTATGCAGAAAGAATCCGGCGGTGATGCCCAGCCCGCGCAGTCGCCCCGGGCGCGGCGCTTCCGGGTGCAGCTTGAGCAACTGGCTGCGGTCTTCCAGCACGCGGTCGTAATTGAGCCCGACCGGGATGAAGACCAGGTCGCGGCGGCCTTCCTCTTCGCGCTCGTCGAAGGTTTTCAGCATGTAGTCGAGCAGGCCGAATTTCGGCGGCCGCAGGCGCCCATCGATGGTCAGCCCGCCCTCCGGAAATACCGCCTGGGTGACGCCTGCTTCGGAAGCCATCTGCACATAGCGGGAGAGTACGGTGCGGTACAGCGGATCGCCGGAATTGCGCCGCACGAAATAGGCACCCATGGCCCGGATCAACTGCTGCAGCGGCCAGATGCGCGCCCATTCGCCGACCGCGAAGGAAAGTGTGGCGCGCTCGGCGGCGAGGAAGGCGACCAACACGTAGTCCATGTTGCTTCGATGATTGATGACGAAGACGATGGTCGATTTCGGATCGATGCGGGACAGTGCCGCTTCGTCCACGAAGCCGATGCGCACGCGGTAGAGCGCGCGCGCCGCCGCGCGTGCCAGCGCATAGCCGATGCGGTAATAGACGTAGGCATTGAACGAAGGAACAATCTCCCGCGCATAGCGGTCGATGCGCCGCCAGACGTCACCCAGCGCCTCGCTGCTGACCACCGCATGTGCTGCGGCGGCAGCTTGCACCTTGTGGTCGTGAAACAGCCGGTCGATCAGTACCTGCCGGCGCGTCAGCTTGAACGACGGCAGTTCAATGTTGAGGCGCCCGCCGATCTGGCGAATGACCATCTTGATGCGGCGCCGGAAGAACCAGCGCATGCCGGGCACCAGCAGCAGCACCAGAACTGCCCAGCCGGCAAGGCCGGCCAGCAGGACAAATGCCCAGAGCGGCACAGCCACTATTGCGGTCATCGTGTGTCTCCTCCGCATTGCCTGTTCGACGCCCGATTCCGGGTCGAGCCCGCGCCGCTTTTTCGGCGATCATAGCAGTCATGCATCGGGTATTCCGTTTCCGGTTGTCGGTCACGGGGAGCCCGACGGTTGGCTACAGGCCCTGCCTCCAAACCGGGCGCAGCCTGGCCGCTTCTGGTGCCGCGATGGCGGTCCGGATTTCGTCGAGCAGGCGCGGCTTTTCCGCGGCAAGAGCGCCTTTCAGTACCAGTCGGTTGGAAACATGGTCGCTGCGGAATACCGTGCGCCGCAGCTCCAGTGCCGAGATGAAGGCTTCCATTTCCACAAACAGCTCGTGTTGATTGCAAGGCTGCCAATCGGGGAAACCGGCGCGAAAGCGCTCTTCGCCCTGCGGGAAACTCACCACCAGCGTGGCCAGGTATTCAGGCTGGGTGGCATTGGCCAGGCGCGCGGAGTTTTCCGCGTGCTGCGCCGACAGTGTTGTGCCGCCGAGGCCGTTGAGGATCATCACCGAGCGTCTGATCCCCGCCTGCTGCAACTTGTCCAGCGCTTCGCAGGTACTGGCCAAAGTCTCTCCCTTGCGTACTTTCGCCAGCACCTCGTCATCGCCCGACTCCGCGCCGACGTAAGCCATGTTGAGTCCGGCTGCCGCCAGTTCGCTGAGTTCGTCGACCGATTTCTTCCTCAGGTTGCGCGGCAGGCAGTAGCTGGAAATGCGGCGCACTGCCGGCAAGTGTTCGCGTATCGCGCCGAGAATATCGAGCAGGCGCCGTGTCGGCAGTACCAGCGCATCGCCGTCGGCGAGAAATACCCGGCGGATGTCGTTGCCGAAACGTTCACCGCAACGGCGCAGGGTCTCCAGCGTTTCGACTTCATCGCGGGCGCGGAACTTCTTCTGCGGCGCCGTATACATCTCGCAGAAGGTGCATTTGTTCCACGAGCAGCCGTCGGTGACGGGCAGGATCAGCGATTCAGCCTCGCTGGGCGGGCGGAATACGGGATCGATGTAGTGGATGGGGAAGGCTGCACTCATGTTGTTCATTATCGCAGGGCGGCGCACGGTATGATGCGCCGCGCTCTGAATCCTCGATCTTCATCACATGCCCCTTCCTGCCCTGGCCTTTGTCGACCTCGAAACCACCGGTGCCACGGCGACCGCCGACCGCATCACCGAAATCGGCATCGTCGAGGTCGATGAGGAGGGCGTGCGCGAGTGGTCCTGCCTGGTCAATCCGGGCACCTCGATTTCCGGCTTCATCGAGCGCCTGACCGGGATTTCGAACGCGATGGTGGCCGACGCGCCATCGTTCGAGGATGTCGCGGAAGAGGTCAAGGCGCGTCTCGAAGGGCGGCTGTTCATCGCCCATAACGCGCGCTTCGACTATGGATTCCTGAAGAATGAATTCAAGCGCGCCGGCCACGATTTTCGCGCCACGGTGTTGTGTACCGTGAAGTTGTCGCGCAAGCTGTTTCCGCAGCACGCGCGGCACAATTTGGACAGCCTGATAGCGCGTCACGGCCTTACCGTGAGCAGCCGGCACAGGGCGCTGGGTGACGCGCGACTGATCCATCAGTTCTGGAACAGACTGCAGGCCGAGGTGGCACCGGAACTGCTGGCACAAACCGTGAAGACGCTGACGGCGCGGCCGAGCCTGCCTGCCGGTCTCGATCCGGCGGCGATCGATGATTTGCCCGAGGGGCCGGGCGTCTACCTGTTCTATGGCGAGAACGATCTGCCGTTGTATGTCGGCAAGAGCAAGGAATTGAAGAAGCGCGTGCTGGCCCACTTCGCCGCCGACCACGCGGCGGCCCGGGAAATGAACCTGGCGCAGCAGGTGCGACGCATCGAATGCATCGAAACTGGCGGCGAGATCGGCGCGCTGCTCAAGGAGGCTGCGCTGATCAAGCAATTGCAGCCGATTCATAACCGTCACCTGCGCCGCAACGAGGAAGCCTGCTTCTGGCAACTCGTCGAGGCGCGTACTGGCGAGTGGCGGCCGAAGCTGGTGCTGGCGAGCGATCTCGATTTCCGGCAGCAGGAGCACCTGTACGGTCCGTTCAAGACCGCCCGGGACGCCAAGAAAAGCCTGACCGAACTGGCGAAGGAACATCGCCTCTGTCACTCTCTGCTCGGGCTGGAAAAGGTCAGGCCAGGCAAGCCCTGCTTTGCGCACCAGTTGCAGCAGTGCAAGGGTGCCTGCGTCGGCAAGGAACCGGCGTCATTCCACAGCGCGCGCCTGATGACGGCGCTGAGCCGCCAGCGGCTGGCGCCTTGGTCATTCGCGGGACCGGCGTGGATCAGGGAGGGGGAAGAGGTGCACCTGATCGACCGCTGGTGTCATCTCGGCTCGGCGCACAGTGAAGCGGACCTGCATGCACTGCTGGACACCAAACCGCCCGCCTTCGACCGCGACACCTATCGCATCCTGGTCAAGGCGCTGCAACGGATAACGCCGCTGGCGGCGAGACGGCCTTAGTGCGCTTCGGCGACGGCCTTGCTGCGCAGCCGCGCCAGGCGGTCCTTGATATCCGTCATTGCCGCAGCGGCGGCTTTTTCGCCCTCGAGCACGGCGCGATGGCGGCCGGCGAAATCGGTAGCGGGCAACTCGGTCGTGATCGGGCGAATCACGATATCCGCCTCCGCCGTCTCATAGCGGCCTATCGACTGACCCATGATGGCGAAGGTTTGCAGCAACACCTCGAGCGTGCTCGAGGTGCGGGCGTCGCGCGGATTGACCGAGATGTCCACCGCAATTACGAAGTTGGCACCGAGGCTGCGTGCCGCCCGCACAGGTATCGGGCTGACCAGGCCGCCATCGACATACTCGTGGCCGCCGATGCTCACCGGCTGAAACACGCCGGGCACGGCGGAAGAGGCGCGCACCGCCATGCCGGTGTTGCCCGTGCGAAAAAGGATGGATTCACCGCTCTTCAAGTCCGTTGCGACAACGGCAAAAGTACGCGGCAGTTTTTCCAGAGGCCGGTTGGCCACCGAACGATTGACGAAGTTCTGGAGTGCTTCGCCCTTGAATATGCCGCGATCGGGCAGGGACCAGTCGCCGATCTGGCCCTCGTCCATGTCCATCGCCGCTTGTTGCAGTTCGAAGCCGGAACGTCCTGAAGAATAAAGTGCGCCGACTATGGCGCCGGCGCTGGTGCCGACCACGATGTCCGGTACGATACCCTGCGCTTCGAGCGCTTTGATCACGCCAATATGGGCGAAGCCGCGTGCCGCGCCGCCACCGAGCACCAGGCCGATCTTTATGGGTACAGGCGCCGGCGGTGGCACCGGCTTCTCGCCCAGCAAGGCGCAGCCGGGCAGAAACGTGGCGGCGAGGACTATAAGCAGCAGGCGAGGATCGGTAAACATGACGGCCCGCAAACTTATGGGCGCCAGGAGCCGGGGGATGCCTGACGGAATCCTAGCTCGACGCGCCTGGTTTCCTGCCGGGGCTCTTGGGTGGAATGTATCCGGCCACCCGGCAGAGCACGGCTTCGATTTTCTCGCCGTTGTTGAATCGGGTGACGCTGCACTTGGAGATCTCACCGCGTGCCGAGAGGTCGGAAATCGAGCGGCGCACTTTTGCCAGCGAAAGTCCGGTCGCGGCGGCGATTTCCGAATCGAAACGCTGACCGTTGTCTTTCAGGTATTGCATGATCTCTTGCATATCAGATGCTCCGCTTGAAGGTGAAAACATGGAATCCTCCCCTTCATTCATTAAAACAGCCTACCAAGTGCTTGCCATCGAAAACGATGGCAAGCGATCAGCGGTCACTTTTTGTTACCCCGCCATCAAAGTGCTGGTGGGCCCAGCGAGACTCGAACTCGCAACCAAAGGATTATGAGTCCTCTGCTCTAACCATTGAGCTACAGGCCCGGTTTGGATCGGCAACGGCTCCCGTCGCTCTGAGCCGTTGGTGCTACACAATCAGGTTTCGGAATCGAGGAAGCTGCGAAGTTTTTCCGAGCGTGTCGGGTGACGCAGTTTGCGCAATGCCTTGGCTTCTATCTGGCGGATGCGCTCGCGGGTCACGTCGAACTGCTTGCCTACTTCTTCCAGCGTGTGATCGGTGTTCATTTCGATGCCGAAGCGCATGCGCAGCACCTTGGCTTCGCGCGGCGTGAGGCTGTCCAGCACCTCCTTGGTGACTTCGCGCAGGCTGGCGAACAGCGCGGCATCGCCCGGCGACAGCGTGGCCTGATCCTCGATGAAGTCGCCGAGGTGGGAATCGTCGTCGTCGCCGATCGGCGTTTCCATCGAAATCGGTTCCTTGGAAATCTTGAGGATCTTGCGGATCTTTTCCTCGGGCATTTCCATCTTCACCGCCAGCGTCGCCGGATCCGGCTCAAGCCCGGTTTCCTGGAGGATCTGGCGGCTGATGCGGTTCATCTTGTTGATGGTCTCTATCATGTGCACCGGGATGCGGATGGTGCGCGCCTGGTCGGCGATCGAGCGCGTGATGGCCTGTCGAATCCACCATGTGGCATAGGTCGAGAACTTGTAGCCGCGGCGGTATTCAAACTTGTCCACCGCCTTCATCAGGCCGATGTTGCCTTCCTGGATCAGGTCGAGGAACTGCAGGCCGCGATTGGTGTATTTCTTGGCAATCGAAATCACCAGACGCAGGTTCGCCTCGGTCATTTCGCGTTTGGCGCGGCGCGCCTTGGCTTCGCCGGTGGACATTTGCTTGTTGATGTCCTTCAGTTCCTTCAGCGGAATGCCGATGCGGTGCTGCAGGTCGATCAGCCTCTGCTGTTCTTCGAGGATGTTCGGCGCGGCGCGCATCAACTGCGAGCAATACGGCTTGTTCGCCTGCACCTCGTGTTTGAGCCACTCCATGTCGGTCTCATGGCCGGGGAAGGTCTTGATGAACTGTGCGCGCGGCATGTGCGCCTTGTCCACGCAAAGATGAAGGATCTTGCGCTCGTGGTTGCGTACCGCTTCGACGATGCCGCGCACCGAGTCGCACAGGCGCTCGATCGACTTGGCGGTAAAGCGGATATTCATCAGTTCTTCGGAAATCTGTTTCTGCAAACGCAGATAGCCCTTGTCCTGGGAACCCTTCTTCGCCAGCGCCGGCTGCAGCTTGCCGAAAAGGGCATGGATCACCGAGAAGCGTTCGAGGGCATCCTGCTTGAGCTGCAGCAGCGAGGCTGAAATCCGTGCGCTGCCGTCGTCGTCCTCGTCTTCGGTATCCTCTTCGACTTCCAGTTCTTCGTCTTCCGCCAGCGCTTCGATGTCGTCATCAGAGGCATTCGGGTCAATCAGGCCATCGACCAGTTCGTCGATTCGCATTTCATCGCGCGCCACCTTGCCGGCGGTTTCCAGCATTTCGGCGATGGTCGTCGGGCAGGCCGAAATTGCCATGATCATGTGCTTCAGGCCATCCTCGATGCGCTTGGCGATTTCGATTTCGCCCTCGCGGGTGAGGAGTTCGACCGAGCCCATCTCGCGCATGTACATGCGCACCGGGTCGGTGGTACGGCCAAATTCGGAATCGACAGTTGACAGTGCCTGTTCGGCCTCTTCCTCGACTTCGGTGACATCTACCGGCGCTGGTGCGGTCTCGTTCAGCAGCAGGTCGTCGACGGCAGGCGCTTCGTCGAAAACCTGGATACTCATGTCGTTGAAGGTGGAAATGATCGATTCGATTTGCTCCGCGTCCACCAGGTCGTCGGGCAGATGGTCGTTGATCTCGGCATAGGTCAGGTAGCCGCGCTCCTTGCCCAGCGCGATCAGGTTCTTCAGTCGCGTGCGCTTGGTGTCCATGTCGACCAGTTTTGCTTCGGGCGCGATAAGCTTTTCCCTGCCCTTGCGGCCGCGTGATTCGGCGATGGCTTTGGCGGCCGATTTGGCTGCGACCGGATGGGCGGCAAACTTGGCCGGAACCGCTGCGGACGCCGCCGGGTTCTTTTGGGCATTGGCGGCAACAGACTTTGCCGAAGCTGCTTTTTCACGGACTTTGGCTGGCGCGGCCTTTGCTATGTTTTTGACGGGAGCGACTCTTGCCGGAGATTTTACGGGAGCGGCCTTTGCCGGCTTTTTTGCGGGCCGTGCCGGAACCTTGCCGGACGCTTTGGCAGGGACGGCCTTTGCCCGGACTTTGGCAACGATCTTCACAGCCGCGGCCTTCTTGACCGGCGCGGATTTCTTCGCGACCGGCTTGATGGCGGCCTTTGACTTGCTCTGCTTGGCAATTTCCTTCGGCATGACTGTCCTCGGCTAGAACGCGATTGCGGCAGTGTCGATCAGGGAAACGCCGCGAGGTGGGCGGGCAGACCGACTCGGCGCGCCATGAAAGCGCTGGGGAACCACTAAGTATATCAGATCGGGCTGCCAGTCGTCGAGGGCGCGGGGCGCTTCTTTGCCAGCAGTTCGACCAGCCGTCTCTTCTCTTCCACGGAGAGGTTTGCCGCGCGGGCATTAAGCCGTTTGAATTCTGCTTCGTTCGCCGCCTGCCGCAGATGCGCCACGCTGTCGTTGAGTACCTTTTCAAGCGTGCCAAAATCGACTTCATCCACCATGCCGGCCACGATTCCTGCAATCAGCGCCTCGTGCGGCGTGTTGCGGAAGAATTCCAGCAGCAGGCCGAAGCCGCCTGCCGGCAATTCGCCGTGGTCGATGGCATCGGCGATGGCGGAGAGCGCCGCGCCTTCCGCCCGTTCGCGATCAATCAGTTCCAGTGGCAGCCTCGCGGCCCACTCTGGCTTGTGCAGCACGATTTGCAGCAGCTTGTACTCGACCGAGGACGGCGCCGGTCGTCGCTTCGTGCTCGGCGGCGCGGCGCGGCCGCGCGAGGCCGGCTTCAGTCCGCACTGGGTTTCGACCTCGGCCTGGGTCAGCGCCGCCGCCTCGGCTACTGCCTTTACCAGTTGCACGCGCAGGATGGGCGCGGCGAGCCGTGTCAGATGCGGCTTGGCCTCATGCACCAGGCGGGCGCGGCCCTCCGCGCTGGCAAGATCGACCTCGGCCTTGAGTTCGCGCAGCAGGAACTCGGTGAGCGTTGTCGGATGTGCGACCAGCCGCCGGAAGGTCTCCGCTCCTTCGGTGCGGACGAAACTGTCCGGATCATGTTCCGGCGGCAGAAACAGGAAACCGGCCGACTTGTCGTCTGACAGTTGCTCGAGGCAGGCCTCCAGCCCGCGCCAGGCGGCCTTGCGCCCGGCCGAATCGCCATCGAAACAGAACACCACTTTCGAGGCCTGACGCAGAAGTTTGTGCACGTGGGTTGGCGTACAGGCGGTACCGAGTGTAGCCACTGCGTGGCCGATGCCATGCTGCGCCAGCGCCACCACATCCATGTAGCCCTCGACCACGATCACCGTGTCGGTGTCGCGGATGGCCTGCCGCGCCTGGGTCAGGCCGTAGAGTTCGCGCCCTTTTTCGAACAGCGGCGTTTCCGGAGAATTCAGGTATTTCGGCTCGCCTTCACCGATCACCCGGCCGCCGAAGCCGATCACGTTGCCGCGCTGGTCGAGGATGGGGAACATCACCCGGTCGCGGAAGCGGTCGTAGCGGCGGCCCTGCTCATTGACAATGACCAGGCCGCACTCGACCAGGGCCGGGTCGTTGTAGTCAGGGAACACTTGTTGCAGGCCCTGCCATCCATCGGGGGCGTAGCCGAGAGCGAATTTCGCGGCAATTTCACCCGTCAGGCCACGGTTCTTGAGGTAATCGACGGCCTCCGGTGCTGCCTTCAACTGCTCGCGATAAAAGCGCATGGCGCGCGCCATCACCTCGGTCAACGGCGCCTTCTTCGCCCGTTCGACGCGGTTGCGTTCCTCGTGCGGCACTTGCAGCCCGGCGGAGGAGGCCAGATCCTCGACCGCCTCGATGAATCCGATGCCGGCATGCTGCATCAGGAAGCCGATGGCGCTGCCATGCGCGCCGCAGCCGAAGCAGTGATAGAACTGCTTTGACGGGCTGACCGTGAAGGACGGGGTTTTCTCGGAGTGGAACGGGCAGCAGGCGCTGTAGTTGGCACCTGCCTTGCGCAGCGGGACGTAGCGTTCGACCACATCGACGATGTCGATGCGGGCAAGCAGTTCCTGGACGAAGCTTTCTGGGATCACAGAGGCATTATGCCCCCGCGAGTTTCGCCTTGACCAGCCTCGAGACTTCGCCCATGTCGGCGCGACCGGCAACCTTCGGCTTGACCAGGGCGATCACCTTGCCCATGTCGGACGGGGCCTTGGCGCCAGATTCAGCGATGGCCGTGGCGACGATGGCCTCGACTTGCGCGGCGCTCAGACTCTGCGGCATGTAGCCAGCGAGCACTGAAGATTCGAATTTTTCGACATCGGCCAGATCCTGGCGTTTGGCAGCCTCGAACTGGGTAATCGAGTCCTTGCGCTGCTTGAGCATTTTTTCGATCACGGAAATCACGGCGGCATCGTCGATCACCACCTTTTCGTCGACCCGCTTCTGCTTGATGGCGGCGCGCAACAGGCTGAGCGCGTCCCTGCGGGCTCGCTCGCCGGCCTTCATGGCGGCTTTCCAGTCGTCGTCGATACGCGTTTCGAGTGTCATCAGATCATCCTTTGCAGTCGCTAGGATACCGTCCCCGGCTCACGCCGCGGACATATCCCACCGGGGGATACCGTCCCCGCGACCCGCAGGGACATAAAGCACAAAAACCGCCTTCCGGCGGTTTTCATTATCAAGCGGTACAAGCAGATTGACAGCGGTTCGTCTGTTGCAGCGAACCGTGGCCCGGCTCAATACATCTTGGGCGGCAGAAGCTGGCTGCGAATGCGCTTGTGATGGCGCTTGACTGCCGCTGCCGCCTTGCGCTTGCGCTCGGTGGTGGGCTTTTCGTAGAACTCGCGTGCGCGCAGTTCGGTGAGCAGACCTGTTTTCTCGATGGCGCGCTTGAAGCGGCGGATCGCGACTTCAAACGGCTCGTTTTCCTTGAGGCGAATACCCGGCATTGCGATTGTCCTGGAGAGGCGGGAAAGGCGCGCATTCTAAACGCTTTGCCATTGATGTCAATTGTTTCAGATCAGCCCCAACACCTTTACGAGCAGGTGCGCCGCATGGCCGGCGCCGTTCGCCGCAGGAACGGCCGGTGCCGGCGCTCGCCAGAGCCCTTGCAGTACCTCGTTGAAGTCGCCGGCCGACAATTGCTGCCGCGTCAGCACGTGAGCGCGGGCGTTCGCGGCGAGCCACGCCGCGAGGTGGGGCGTTTCCGGCCAGTCCTCGCGCTCAACGTACAGGATGGGAGTCCCGCTGCAGGCCGCCTCGACGAAGGTGCCGTAACCGGGTTTGGTGATCACCGCATCGACGCTGGCCAGCAGGTCGCAGAAATCCAGGGCAGCCGAATCGAAGGTATGTACGTCCCCGCGCCGGATATTCCATTCGCCCGGCACCAGCCAGCTAACTCCGGCTAGCGGTGGCCAGTTTTCCACCGGCAGACGAAATTCCATGCCGCCCATCGCCAGCAGCACCCAGCGTTTACGTTCCTTGAGACCGAGCAACTGCGCCACGCGCGCCCGATCGCGCTGCCCGACTCTGGCGATCGGCGCAACGTCGTGCCTCCGCTTCAGGCCCTCCATCGGCAGTCCCGGCGTGATGCGCAGGAAGCCCTTGCTTGAGTTGTAGGCGGCCAGCATCTGGGCATGGATTTCCGTCGCCCACGGCTCGGCGCCGAAGTAATTGAAAAGTAGATCCGCCCAGTTGATCGAACCCAGGCCGGCGGCGGGAATGCCTGTTTGCGCGGCGGCGGCCAGCGGCAGGTAGGCGACGTTGCTCAGCAGCGCATCGACGTGGTGTTTGCCAAGCCACTCCGCTTCTGTCGCTATCCGCTGCGGCCACCGGGCGTGAAACTCACGATAGCGCGCCGCGCTGCCGGCACGGTTGATATCCACCGCGTTGTGCATGACGAAGCCGAAGTCGCGTGCCTCCGGAACATGCGCGAAGTCGGTGGCGATGCGCCGCTCCAGCCGGTCTCGCGGAATTTCGCTGCGCACTGTCAGGCGCAGCGTCGGCGCCAACGAACAAAGGGCCTCCAGCACCGGCGCCGTCTGTGCCAGATGGCCCAGGCCGTGGGCCGAAATATCCACCAGCAGATGCATCGGGGCCTATCCCGCTAGTCCGAGGCGGCGTGCGACGCGCCGGCTGACGTCAGCCAGCACTGAAACTTCGTTTTCATTTCTTCCTTCGCTGCGCTTTCAGCTCGATGCTTTGCTACTTGCCAACGGCATCGGTTCGGAATGGATAGGCCGATTATAGCCAGCCGGTAGAATGTCGCCCATGAAAGTCCTCGGCATCGAATCCTCCTGCGACGAAACCGGAGTAGCGCTCTACGACACGGAGCGCGGCCTGCTCGGGCATGCGGTGCATACCCAGGTGGCGATGCACGAGGCCTATGGCGGCGTGGTGCCGGAACTCGCCTCGCGCGACCACATCCGCCGCCTGATCCCGCTGCTGGAGCGCGTGCTGGCCGAGGCCGAATGCACGCGCCGCGACATCGATGCCGTCGCGTACACGGCGGGGCCGGGGCTGGCTGGCGCGTTGCTGGTCGGCGCCAGCTTTGCCGAATCGCTGGCCATGGCGCTGGGAATTCCCGCATTGCCCGTGCATCACCTCGAAGGCCATCTGCTCTCGCCGCTGCTGGCGGACGACGTGCCGGCTTTTCCCTTCATCGCGCTGCTGGTATCCGGCGGGCATACGCAGTTGATGTCCGTGGCGCGGGTCGGCGATTACCAGCTTCTCGGCGAGTCGCTCGACGACGCCGCGGGCGAGGCCTTCGACAAGACGGCCAAGCTGCTCGACCTGGGTTATCCCGGCGGACCGGCGCTGGCGAAGCTGGCCGAAAGCGGCCAGCCGGGCCGTTACAAGCTGCCGCGACCGATGATCAACAGCGGTGACTTGTCATTCAGCTTTTCCGGCCTGAAGACCGCGGTGCTGACCGTTGTCCGTGCGGGAGGGCTGACGGCAGAAGACAAGGCCGACCTCGCTGCTGAATTTCAGGAGGCCGTGACCGAAGTGCTGGCGGCCAAGGCGGTGGCGGCGTGTCGCCAGCACCGACTCTCGTCGCTGGTGGTGGCGGGCGGCGTAGGTGCCAACCGGCGTTTGCGCCAGCGGCTGGACCAGGCCATGGCGAAGATTGGTGGGCGGGTGTTCTATCCCGAGTTGGAGCTGTGCACCGACAACGGCGCGATGATTGCTTTCTGCGGCGCGCAGCGTTTGCAGTTGGGTGAAATGCCCGGCTCAAGCCGGGGCGCTTTCGTCGTCCGTCCCCGTTGGCCGCTGAATCAGCTCTTCTGAGCGCGGCACCGGGGTCTGGCGTTACTGAGCGCTGCCGCGCAGCAGATTGCCGATATGCTGGACGCGCTCGCCCATCGAGCGCAGGAGCGCGATGCCGAACGCCGGTTTCGATTTGATCATTGACAAAAAGTCCTGGCGGGCGATCAGGAACCAGGCACTCTCGGTTTCTGCCGTAGCGCTGGCTGAGCGACCGGAGCGATCGACCAGGGCCATTTCGCCGAAAACTCCGCCTGGCCCGACATGCTCGATGACGAGACCATCGACCGATATTGCAATGCGGCCCTGAGTGACGACGAACATGCAGGCGCCCACCGCGCCCTTGGTGATGACGTTCGCCCCGGCCTGGGCAACAGTCGGCGACGGATCACCGAGTTCATGCTGCAACTCGGCCAGCATCTTCTTGTCCAGCGTGTTCTTGTGCGCCAGGATCGCGACCGAGGTTCTCTTTGCCGAGGCCAGTTTTGCCACGCTGCGCCGCAAGCGCTGGGCCATGACGCTCATCAGCATCAGGGCGAACTCGGGCATTTGTTGCAGCGATTGCAGGAACTGCTTTTCATCGAGGGCCAGCACCCGGCAGTTTTTTCGCGCCGTCGCTGTCGCGCTTCTGGGAATGTCCGCGATGGCCGCCATTTCTCCGAATGTCTCTCCGGCCAGGACCAGTTCGAGCGGCTTGCCCTTCAGCGTCAGGGCAACCTCGCCTTCGAGCAATAAATAGATGCGGGCGCCCTTGGAAAAAAATCCCCCGGCTTTTTCTTCTTCGACAAAAATCTGTTTGCCGGCCGGGAACTGCTCCTGCGTTCCCGCGATCCGGAAAAACCCAAGGGCCAGCTTGGGGTCGTAGAGGGGCGCCGGTTCGCTTATTCGGCTCGTGTCTGCCGGTGCCGGCGCGGTCGGGGCGGGGGGTTTTCCTGAAAAGTCCAAATCATCCATGGCAGCAATTCCTGGAGCGAGATATGTGATGTGCGGTTCGCCGCGAAGAGAATTATAAGAGCGCATGGCAACTGCTTTGGCAGCCTGATGCCCGGCCCGTAAAGGTAGGAATCCAGACTACAATAGTTTCTTCATTTGTGGCAATACACCTCTCTTGGGGCCTTCAATGGGCTGGACCGACAATCTGATTACCGGAATTCACGAAATCGACCTGCAGCACCAGGTTTTGTTCGATATCGTGGCACGTCTTGAACAGGCTGTCACCCGGGATGACAAATGGTCTGCCGTGCATTCCGCGCTTGTGGACCTGACCAGTTATGTCAGCGTTCACTTCGCCGTTGAAGAAGCCCTGATGCGCCTGCATGACTACCCCGGTCTGGAGGCCCACGTCGCGGATCACAAGATGTTTTCAACCGTTCTGACTGAAATAAAGAAGCATTCTATTTGCGAAGACGTCAGCGCCGAAATGACGAAATGGCTGAACAACTGGCTGGTCAGCCATATCGGTGTTGCCGATCGCGCCTACGTCCCGCATCTGCGCACTGCCGCAATTGCAAATACATCCCACGGTTGAGTCGTGCGGCGATGCGGGTGACGATGCCGGCTATTTCTTGCCGCCGATGCGGCCTTCGCTGCCGGCGAGCAGCTTGCGGATATTGTTCTTGTGACGGTAGATCAGTACCGCGCACATGAGCGCTACCGTCACGGTGATTTCGGTTTTCCCGAGCAGCCACCAGGTCAGGACGGGTGCCGTTGCCGCTGCCGCCAGCGCCGCCAGTGACGAATAGCGCGTAGCAGCGACAACCGCCAGCCAGACGCCGGCGGTCACTCCAGCCAGTGTGCCGGAAAAACCCAGCAGCACGCCCAGCGCCGTCGCCACTCCCTTGCCGCCCCGGAAGCCCAGGGTGAAGGGAAATACATGGCCGAGGAAAGCCGCCAGGCCCGCTACCGCAATCGCCGTTTCGCCGGCGCCGTCCGGGTGGATACCGCTTTGCAACACTCTTGCGGCGACAAACATGGCGAGCCAGCCCTTGGCCGCATCGCCGATCAGCGTCAACAATGCTGCAGCCTTGTGGCCGCTGCGCAGCACATTGGTCGCGCCGGGATTGCCCGAGCCGAAGCTGCGTGGATCGGCCAGGCGAAAGGCGCGCGAGACGATCACTGCAAAGGGCATTGAGCCGAGCAGATAGCCAAAGACAGCAGAAACGAGCAGGTACATTGAGGAGTCCCTAGAATGGAGCGATTTTATACGGGGGGCGCCACGTGGACTTCATTTTCATCGACGACATGCGGGTCGACGCGCACGTCGGGGTTTTCGAGCGTGAGAAGGCCGCGCCGCAGACGCTGGAGATCAGCCTGACCTTCGGCGTGCCCGACGAGGCCGCGCAGGACGACGACATCGACAAGACCATCCGCTATGACGCGGTCATTGATCGGATCCGCGCTGAACTGGCGCTGCGCCATTTCAACCTGCTCGAGACGCTCGGCGAATACGTGATCGGCATGCTGTTGAACGAGTTTGGCGCACCCTGGGTCAAGATCAGCATTGCCAAGATGGGCATTATGAAGGGCGTGCGGCGGGTCGGCGTCCAGATCGAACGATCGCGTGCGGCGCGCAGCTGAGGCCGGGGCATGGCAGCCGCCTCCGATCTGATTCACGGCGTGGCGATGGCCGCCGTGGCGGTCAATGCCGCTGCGGCCGTGCTCGAAACCGAGGACAAGCACATGGACCTGATTGGGGCGATCATCGTCGGCCTGGCGGCGAGCCTGGGCGGCGGAACCTTGCGCGACGTGTTGCTCGGTCGCCCGGTGTTCTGGCTGGCCGACGTGCTGTACCTGGTGTGCGGTGCGACCGCGGTGGCGTCGACGTTCCTGCTCGCGCGCCGCGTGCGATTGCCCGTGGGGATTTTCGTGATTCCCGACGCCGCCGGCCTGGCGCTGTTTACAGTGGCCGGGTGCCAGATCGCCCTGGACGCCGGAGTGCACTGGCTGGCCGCATCACTGCTGGGGGTGGTGACGGGAGTGTTCGGCGGCGTGCTACGAGACGTGCTGGTGAACGAGGTGCCTCTGGTGATGCGTCCAGGAACCCTTTATGCGACGGCGTCCTGGTGCGGCGCACTGGCAATGATTGCAAGCTTTGCCGCCGGCGCGGGTGAGGCAGTCAGTGCGGCGGTCGGTGGTGCGATCGTGCTCGGCCTGCGCCTGCTGGCGATCCGCTACCGGCTGCGAATGCCCGAATTTCGTTCGCCGCCCTGACTCAGTCGGCGAGGGCGCACTCGACTATCTTCGGCTGCAGCACGCGCAGGATGTCGTGCGGATGAACGCCGACCAGAAAGCCGCGTTGGCCGCCGTTAATATAGATCAGCGGCAGGTCGAGGATGGTCTTTTCCAGATGCACTGGCAGCGGCTTCTTGGTTCCGAACGGGGAACAGCCGCCGACCATGTAGCCGGTATGACGGAGGGCATCCTCGGGCTTGCACGGGCTGATTTTCTTGACCCCGATCTGACGCGCCAGTTGCTTGGTGGACACCTTTCGATCACCGTGCATCAGCACGATCAGGGGTTTGGCATTTTCGTCTTCCATCACCAATGTCTTCACTACCGCGTGTTCGGCAATGTTCAACTCGCGCGCAGAAACATTGGTACCGCCATGCTCCTCGTATTCGTAGAGATGGTTGGAATGGGCGACGCCGTGCTCGTTGAGGAACCTGGTCGCCGGAGTTTCGGGGGCGCGGGCTTCTTGTCTCATGAAATTCATTCTACCCTTCTCGCGCGAAGACCAGTGGTCGCGTGTAAGGAATCGGGACTTTCTCCGTCCACTTGACAGACCCGTCAGCGAACGGGTTCCGTCAACGGACTGGAGCCGAGCCATGAGTGCCTGCCGATCTGTCTGCCTGTTGCTGGTCTGCCTGTCGGCCGCGACGGCGGATGTCCTTGCGGCGCCCGCTTGCGTGGCGGAGAGCGGAGCACGGCGAGCGGTGCTGCTCGAGCTGTATACCTCCGAGGGTTGCGACAGTTGTCCGCCCGCCGATCGCAGGCTGTCGCAGTTCAAAAGCCAGACCGAATATGCTGACCGAGTCGTGCCTCTGGCCTTTCATGTCGACTACTGGGACCGGCTGGGTTGGGTGGATCGCTACGCCAGTCCGCTGTATACCCGGCGGCAATACGCGATGGCCGGCCTGTCCAGGTCGCGACTGGTTTATACGCCGCAGTTTCTGCGCAACGGTCGCGATTGGCGTAGCGCGGGCAACCCGCTCGACGGCGTGCGCGATGCGCGCCAGGAAACAAAGATCGTTCTCGAACTCGGCACACTGACCGGCGGCGATCTGGCGGTCGGCGGTGAGGTCAGGGTTGCCCCCGCGAGCACGGTGGCCGAGGTCTGGCTCGCATTGTATGAAAACAATCTTGAGTCGAAGGTGCACGCCGGAGAGAACGCCGGCAAGACGCTGAGGCATGACTACGTCGTACGTCTCCTGATCGGTCCTCTGGTGCCGGACCCGACAGGCCGACTGCCCTTGCGCCGGCAGATCGCACTCGACGCGGGCTGGAAGCGGACCGATCTGGGCGTGGTGGTTTTTGTCCAGGATAAAGGCAGCGGCGAAATTCTGCAGGCGGTGCAACGGCCCGCATGCTTGTCCTAACCGCGCGGATGATGCTGCCGGTGCAACTGCTTCAGCCGTTCGCGGGCGACATGGGTATACACCTGCGTCGTTGAAATGTCGGCGTGACCGAGCAGCAACTGCACCACGCGCAGGTCGGCGCCGTGATTCAGCAGATGGGTGGCGAAGGCGTGACGCAGTACATGCGGCGAGATGCGCCCGCGCGGAATGCCGACCCTCACGGCGTATTTCTTGACGAGGGTCCAGAACATCTGTCGTGTCATGCCGCTGCCGCGGGTGGTGACGAACACCGCATCCGACACATGGTGCTTGAGCAACTCGGTCCGCGCGCCGGCGATGTAGCGCTGCAGCCAGTCGGCGGCGATTTGTCCGAGCGGCACCAGGCGTTCCTTCGAGCCCTTGCCCATCACGCGTACCACATTGTCGTTGAGGCTGATCTCGAACAGGCGCACGCCGACCAGTTCCGAGACGCGCAGTCCGGTCGCATAGAGCAGTTCGAACATGGCGCGGTCGCGCAGGCCGAGCGGGGTATCCGCATCGGGCGCGTTCAGCAGTTCTTCCACCTGTTTTTCGGAGAGCGTTTTTGGAAAGCGCTGGATCGGGCGGGGCTTGTCGATGTTGAGCAGCGGATCGGCCTGTATCCGGCCCTGGTCGAGCAGCCAGCGGTAGCAGCGCCTCAGTGTCGCCATCAGCCGGCGCTGGCTGGTCGACTTGATGCCGCCGGGGCGGGCATTCAGATGCGCCAGATAACCGTTGATCGCCGTCTCGCCAGCGCCGACTATTGACGCCGGTCCGCCAAGTGCTTTGGCCGACTCGCTTTCGAGCCACGTCGCGAACAGCATGAGGTCGCTGCGGTAACTCGCCAGCGTGTTTCTCGACAGTCCGTCAGCGAGCCATAGCGCGTCGATGAATTCGTCGATCAGCGCGGTGTCAGATGCCCTCATGCTGCAGCAGCCACTTCTTCACATCGAGCAGAAAGCCGCCGCGCTGTCGCGCGAAGCCTCCCAACCCTTGATTTGCCGCTATGACTCGATGACAGGGCACGACAATCGGATAAGGATTGGCACCGCAGGCATTGCCGACGGCGCGCGGTCCGCTGTGAATGGTCGCGGCGACTTCCCCATAGCTCCGGGTCTGGCCGGCAGGAATCGTGGCGATCTGCCGCCAGACGCGGCGCTGGAAGTGCGTACCGGCGGGCGCCAGCGGCAGGCCGAATTGAAAGCCCGGGTCTTTCAGCCATGCGCGCAACTGGCGCACGGCTTCCTTTGCCAGCGGGGTCTTCGGCACGACCTCCATCTGCGGTTCGAGATAGGCGATTTCGGTGATTTCGTCGTCATTGCAACAGATGCCGACAGAAAAGCCTGGCGCGGACAAGATGGCTGAGTAGGGCTTCATGACGAGCATCCTCGAAGTTCGATCACGGCGATATTCTCGATCTCCGGCAGGTGATCCGCAAGTGGTTGGCAATGACCAGCGCTGCATAGTTCATAGCCGCGAGTGTAGGGCGAATGGGTGACGCGCAACACGGCTTGCGGCGGCAGTCGGGGCCGATAGTGCCAGACGCCGTCCTTCATTACGGCGTCCGGCGGCGGTTCCATGCCGGCTCCGCTGCCTCGAATGCGGGCTTCGGTGATGACCAGGGTCTTGCCCTGAACTCGCCAGTCCTCCTCCCAGCGGATTTTCTCTATCGAGTGCATCCATGCCAGAGTGAAGCTGTCAATGGCGAGCACGGCGCTGACCGCGCCTGCCATGAGGCACAGACTCACGCCCGCGCCACGGTCCGGCGTGACTGCCAGCGGTGCCAGACCAGGAATACGGCGGCCAGGGCGAAGCCGATTTCGTCGGTCAGCGGAATCGCTGCAACCAGCATCACCGAAGCGGCCGCGGCCACGCCGCGTTCCGGCCACTTGAGCGGCGCCCATAGATATCCGATCGCCGCCGTGCCCCACAAGACGATGGCCAGTATTGCCTTGAACACGATATAGATAACGGCGACCATGCCGGCTTCGCCCTGCAGCATCAATGCCGGGTCGTAAACCGCCATGTAGGGGACGACGAAGCCGGCGATGGCGATTTGCGTCGCCTTGAAACCGATCTTCATCGGCGACGCCTTGGCGATCGAGGCGGCGGCGAATGCGGCGAGCGCGACCGGCGGCGTCAGGTCGGCCATGATGCCGAAATAGAAGACGAACATGTGACTGACGATCAGGGGCACGCCAAGCTTGAGCAGGGCGGGTGCGGCGATCGAACTGGTGATGATGTAGTTGGGGATGGTCGGAATGCCCATGCCGAGAATCAGGCACACGATCATGGTCAGGAACAGGGAAAAGAACAGGCTCTTCTCGCCGACGGTGAGTATGAAGCCGGCGAAGGAAGAGGCGGCGCCGGTCAAAGTCAGCACGCCGATGATGATGCCGACAATGGCACAGGCGATGCCCACCGGCAGTGCCTGCCGGGCGCCGTCGACCAGGCTCATCTTCATGACGTGCAGGGTTTTTCGTCCGCCCTTGACGAACAGGTTGCCGACTGCCAGCGCAGCGATGACGGCCAGCACCGGCTGAATGCCCCACTTGGCGAAAGACGCGGCGCCCAGACCCAGTCCGAACCAGAATACGACGCGAAAGGCTGTTGCTGAAATGCGCGCGGCGATGCTCGCGCCGAGGATCAGGATCGACGTCAGCGCCAGCCCCATCATGCCGGCGAACATCGGCGTAAACCCGTGGAACAGCATCCAGACCAGTACCGCCAGCGGTAGCACCAGGTGCCAGTTCTCCTTGAGCGCCCGCCACGGGTTGGGACACTGGTCCTTGGGCAGGCCGAGCAGGTTGGCCCGGCCGGCTTCGAGATGCACCATCCAGAAGGCGGTGAAATAGTAGAGCATGGCCGGAATGACGGCGGCCTTGACGATGTCGGCATAGGCCACATTGAGCGTCTCGGCCATGATGAAGGCGACCGCGCCCATTACCGGTGGCATGATCTGGCCCCCCATCGACGAAGTGGCCTCGACCGCGCCGGCGAATACCGGCGAGTAGCCGAAGCGCTTCATCAGCGGGATGGTGAACTGACCGACGGTGAGCACGTTGGCCACCCCCGAACCGGAGATGGTGCCCATGAAGCCCGAGGAAATTACGGCAACCTTGGCCGGGCCGCCCTTGGTATGCCCGACCAGGCCGAGCGCAAGACTGTTGAAGAGCTGGATCATGCCGGCATGTTCGAGAAACGAGCCGAACAGGATGAAGAGGAAGATGTAGGTGGCCGACACCAGGGTCGGAATGCCGTAGATGCCCTCGGTACCGAAGCCGAGCTGATCCACCAGTTGCGCATAGCTGTAGCCGCGATGCGCCAGATCGCCCGGCAGATACTGGCCGAACAGTCCGTACAACAGGAATAGCCCGCAGACGATGGGCAGCGCCACACCCAGGATGCGCCGTGCCGCCTCGAACACCATGACGATAACGACGGTGCCGACGACGATGTCCGTCAGTGTCGGGTCGCCGGCACGCTGAATCAGGTCGCCTTCGAAAATCATCTGGTAGAACGACAGGCCGAAGCCGCCGAGTGCCAGCAGCCAGTCATACCAGGGGATGCGTGTCGCCGGTCGGGAGCGCTGAACGACCGGGTAAAGCAGGTAGGTCAGGAGCACCAGAAACCCGACATGCAGCGAGCGGGCGACCAGGCTCGACAGTGGCGCGAAGGCGGCCGCTGTCAGCTGGTAGGCGGAGAAGGCGATGGCGGCCAGCGCCACCGCTTTCAGTGCCCAGCCGCCCAACTGGCGGGTGTGGCCGTGCTCGACGAATTCCCCTGCATGTTTGGGATGTCCGAGGCTGGAAGTGGGCTGGCTATCGGGAGAGTTGCGGGGCTTGGCGGTGTCGGTCATGGCGGTCAGCAATGGTTGACGAAAAAGCCGCGGCGGCGGGCTGCCGGCGCGGCTCGGGCCGAGTCAGAAGCCCGATCCTACTTGATCAGTCCTGCCTCGCGGTAGTATTTTTCGGCCCCCGAATGCAGGGGCACCGGCAGGCCCTTGATCGCATTTTCGCGCTTGATTGCCTTGGCAGCGGCATGTGCAGCGACCATCTGGTCAAGGTTGTCGAACATCGCCTTGGTCATCTTGTAGACAGTCTCGGTCGGCACGCCTTCATGGGTGACCAGCACGTTCTGGATCGCCACCGTGGTCACGTCTGCCGCTTGTCCCTCGTAGGTCTTGGCGGGGATGACGGCTGACTGGTAGGCCGGATCTCCGATCTTCGCCACCACATCGACGGGAATCGTCACGATCACCATCTTGATCGAGGTGGCCAGGTCGCGCACCGCGGCGACGCCGAGTCCCGCCGAAATCAGCGTGGCATCGAGCTGCCGGTTCTTCATCAGTTCGACGGACTCGCCGAAGGGCAGATATTCGACCTTGCCGAGATCGGCGTAGCTTATCCCTGCGCCTTTGAGAATCGCGCGGGCATTCAACTCGGTGCCGGACTTCGGCGCGCCGACAGCGACGCGCTTGCCCTTCAGGTCAGCCAGGGTCTTGATGCCGGAATCGGCGCTGGCGACGATCTGGATGTAGTTGGAATAGATGCCGGCGATGCTGCGCAGCTTCTTGAGGGGCACCTTGAATCCGGATTCGGCGTCGCCCCTCCATGCGTCGGAAAGTGCATCGCCCAGAGTAAAGGCGATCTCGCCTTTACCGGCTTGAAGCAGGTTGAGGTTTTCGGCAGAAGCCTTGGTGGATTGCACGGAGGACTTGGCATCGGGAATTGCTTTGCCGTAAATCTGGCTGAGCGCCACGCCCAGCGGGTAATACACGCCCGAGGTTCCGCCCGTCAGGACATTGATGAATTCGCCCGCATGGGCCGAGACGGCTATCGAGAGAGCTGCGGTGGCCGCAAGAAGGATGCGGATCTTCTTCATTGGTGATTCCTCCTGAGTATTGGGTTCTTGAGGGTCAAAGCTTACAACACTCAACGGTATTGTGAGTCACGCGGTTTTGCCCGGAGCTTCCGTCCGCCGAGCGCAAAAATCCTACAAGATGTCGGGCTTCGTGCCAGAATCAGCGCCAACCGATCTTCGGGAGAAAAGCAAATGAAACTGCCCAGACTCGAAACTGGCGATTTTTGGGGCGGCTTCGCCGCCATGCTGGTGGCGCTGCCTTCCGCAATTGCTTTCGGGGTCACGATCTATGCGTCGCTCGGAGGCTCCTATGCGGCGTATGGGGCGCTGGCCGGTATCCTTGGCGCTACGGCGATGGGGCTGGTGGCCTCGTCGATGGGCGGCACCAACCGGCTCATTTCGGCTCCCTGCGCGCCGGCGGCAGCGGTGCTCACGGCCTTCGCCATAGAACACGTCCAGCACGGCATGGATCCGGCGGCGGTGGCCGTGCTTCTTGCCGCGCTCGGACTGGCGGCGGGCGCGCTCCAGGTGGTTTTCGGCACCGTCGGCCTCGGCCGCCTGATCAAGTACATGCCGTATCCTGTGGTCAGCGGCTACCTTTCCGGCGTCGGGCTTTACATCATCTTCGGGCAGGTGCCGAAATTTCTCGGCGCACCTTCCGGCACCCACCTCGGACACGCCCTGACTCACCCGGCACTCTGGGTGTGGCAGGGCATGACGGTCGGTGCGGTGACCATTTTCGCCATGTTGTTCGCACCGCGTGTCACCCAGCGGGTGCCGGCAGCGATCCTGGCGTTGCTGGCCGGCGTGGCGGCGTATTTCGGCCTGTCTCTGTTCGACGTGGGGCTGCTCGATCCCAGCAATCCGCTGGTGATCGGCCCCCTTGGTGGATCGGGCGGCTCCGGTGGCGCCGGCGGCGGTTTCGTCGAGGCCCTGCGCAGCCGCTCGGAAGGAGTGGGCCAACTCGGCTTGAGCGACTTCACCCTATTGGTCATACCGGCGCTGACCCTGGCGGTGCTGCTGTCGATCGACACGCTGAAGACTTGCGTCGTCCTCGACGCACTGACCCGCAGCCGTCATGACTCGAACCGCGAACTCATCGGACAGGGGCTGGGAAACATCACCTCCGCCGTCATCGGCGGCATGCCCGGCGCCGGCACCATGGGCGCGACGCTGGTGAACATGTCGAGCGGCGCGCAGACCCGCTATTCCGGATTCATCGAGGGTGTCTTGTCGCTGCTGGCCTTCCTGCTGCTTGGAACACTGATCTCCTGGGTCCCGGTGGCGGCGCTGGCGGGAATCCTGATCGTCGTCGGCGTGCGCATGATCGACCGTCACAGCTTCGGCTTTCTCAAGCAGCGCTCGACCATCCTCGACTTCGGCGTGATCGCGGCAGTGGTGGTCACCGCCCTGACGGTAAGCCTGATCGCGGCGTCCGGCGTCGGCATCCTGCTTGCCGTGGTGCTGTTCGTGCGCGAGCAGATAGGCGGTTCCGTCGTCCGCCGCAAGATGCTCGGCAACGAGACGTTCTCCAAGCGGGTGCGTACCCACGAGGAAATGGAAATCCTCACCGCCCACGGCGATCGCGCCGCGATCCTCGAACTGCAGGGGAGCCTGTTTTTCGGCACGACCGACCAGCTTTACATGAGCCTGGAGCCTGAACTGAAGACGCGCGATTTCCTGATTCTGGACATGCGACGCATCCAGACCGTGGACGTTACGGCGGCGCACCTGCTGGAGCAGGTCAAGGACATGCTGGCCGAGCGCCATGGTTTCCTGATCTTCACCGCAATCCCGTTGACCCTGCCTTCGGGGCGCGACATGAATCAGTATTTCGACCAGGTCGGCCTGATCCGGCCGGACAGTCCGGTGCGCGTGTTCCCGGCTCTGGACGATGCGCTGGAGTGGGTCGAGGACCGGATCATCCATGAGACGATATGTTTGCGCGACGAGGAGAGTGCCCTGGAGCTGCATGAAGTCGAGCTCTTCGCCGGACGCAAGGAACAGACGCTGGCGGCACTGGAGCAGTGCATGGAAAAGCGCAGCGTGGCAAAGGGCGAGACCATCTTCTCGCGCGGCAATACGGGCGATGAACTGTTCCTGATCCGGCGCGGCGCGGTGCGCATCATGCTGCCGCTGTCCGACCGCCAGTCGCACCACCTCGGCACCTTCGGCCGCGGCTCATTCTTCGGCGAAATGGCCTTCCTCGACGGTGAGGTGCGCTCGGCGAATGCGCTGGCTTTTGTCGACACCGAACTCTACGTATTGTCGCGACGCGCCTTCGACAAGTTCGCCGAGGAGCACAAGAAGTTGGGCCTCAGGCTGATGGAAGGCATCGCCAGCGTACTCGCCAGCCGGCTGCGCTACACCAACGCCGAATTGCGCGTACTGGAATCTTGAGCGACGGTTCAGCCGGCGCGTTCTCGCAGACTGAGTCGGCGCCTGGCACAAAATGAAATGGCGGCATAATGCCGCCGGCCTCAAAATTGTTAACGACGCGCAGGGAGAGCAGGATGCGAAATAAGGTGTCGACGCTGGCAGAGGCGGCATCCCGCGTCCATTCGGGGGCATCAATTTCCATCGGTGGCTTCACCAGCCAACGCCATCCCAACGCGATGCTGCGCGAATTGATCCGGCAGAAGGTCAAGGATCTGGTCGTCTATTACCACTCGGCAGGCAGCGATGTGGATCTGCTGATCGGCGCCGGCTGCGTGCGGCGCCTCGAGGGCGCCTATCTGGCCGACGGCGTGTTCGCGCCCATCGCGCCCAACTTCAGGCGCTTCGTCGAATCCTCGCGCATCGAGGTCGAGGACTACAGCAATGCGGCCATGATGGCGCGCTTCGCCGCCGGCGCCATGGGACTTCCCTTCCTGCCGACACGGTCGATGCTCGGCACCGACATGATGCCGTCTGAGCCGGACTCGTCGGAAGCCTCCGGTCGCAAGGCTGCGACCCTGAAATGTCCCTTCAGCGGCGAGTTGCTTGCGCTGGTGCCCGCGGTACGCACTGACTTCTGTTTGTTGCACGTGCAGCGGGCCTCGGCGGAAGGATTGCTGCGCATCGAAGGACAGGAATTTCTCGACGTGCAGCAGGCGCTTGCCGCCAGGACGGTGATCGCCACCTGTGAAGAGTTGGTCGACGAGGAGGTCTTGCGCAGGGAGCCGGAACGAAACCGCATCCCGGCGTTTGCCGTCGACGTCGTGGTGGTGGCGCCGTTCGGCGCGCATCCGCACGGCGTTCACAACTGCTACGATTACGACCCGGCGCACCTGCGAACCTACAACGCGGCGGCAAGATCCGACGCCAATTTCGCCGAGTACCTGAAGCAGTTCGTTTTCGACGTCCGGAGCCACGAGGCCTATCTGCAGGCGGTGGGAGGTATCGAGCGCATGGCTCAGCTCCGCCCGGGCCCGGGCGTGGGCTACAACCCGCTGCTCAAGAGAAGCGTTTAGGAGGTTGCCATGACGCCACGCTACTCGACGGTGGAAATGATGGCGGTGGCTGCCGCACGCGAGATTCGCGACGGCGAGGTGGTCTTCGCCGGCACCGGGTTGCCGATGCTGGCGACGATGCTGGCACAGCGGACCCATGCGCCGGATTGCGTCATCGTCTTCGAAGCCGGCGCCATCGATCCACGCATGCTCCAGCTGCCCATGAGCGTGGGGGATTCGCGGACGTTGGTTGGCGCAGCCCAGTCCGCGGGGCTGTTCGAGGTATTCAACTATGTGCTCCAGGGCGGGCGCGTGGATGTGGGATTTTTGGGCGGCGCCCAGGTCGACCGCTACGGCAATATCAACTCTTCCGCCATCGGCGCCAACCCGCGCGACCCGGAGGTGCGGCTTCCCGGCAGTGGCGGTTCGGCCGATGTGGCGGCGCTGTCGGGGCGCACCGTGATCATCGCCCACCACGAGCGCAGGCGGTTTCCGCTGCGCGTCGACTACCGCACCAGCCCGGGATGGATCGACGGCGGCGACACGCGGCGCGCGGCGGGAATCTATGGTGGCGGGCCGTCCGCCCTGGTCACCACCCTGGGGGTGATCCGCTATCGCGAGCAGACCCGGCTGCCCTACCTCGCTTCGTATCATCCCGGCCTGGACGTGCAGCGCGTGCAGGCCGAAACCGGCTTTGAACTGGACCTTGGCGAAGCGCGCGAGACCCTGCCGCCGTCGGCAGGGGAGTTGGACATCCTGCGGCATCAGATCGATCCGGAGGGGATCTTCTTCAAGCCGCTCAAATAGAAGCGGCCATGCATGCGTCCCGCGCGGGCTTGTCGCCTGCAGTCATACCGCCGACGCGGGCATGCTATCGTTGCGCCATTGACCAAACGGGAGATATTTCATGCAGCGCACCTTGTTATGTGCAGCCGCCTTGGTCACCGTCGGCATGGTCCAGGGGGCCGAGCCGGTGCGGGACGTCACGTCCTCTGCCGCCGATCGCGAAGCCGTGGCGGTGACCGTGTACAACGACGATCTGGCCCTGGTCAAGGAACGCCGCCGGGTGGACCTGTCGCCAGGACTGACTCGTCTATCCCTGCGCGAGGTGGCGGCGCATATGCGCCCCGAAACAGCCTTGCTGCGAGCGGTGGGCGGACAGCCGCTGAGCCTGATCGAGCAGAATTTCGATTTCGACTTGCTGACCCCGCAGAAACTGCTGGAAAAATACGTCGGTCGCGAAGTGACGGTGATTCGCCCGCATCCCACCAACGACAGCGAGCGACGCGAGCGTGCCACCGTGCTCGCGGCAGGGCAGGGCACGGTGCTGCGCTTTGCCGATCGCATCGAAACGGGGGTGCCGGGGCGGCTGGCTTTCGACAGCGTGCCGTCCAACCTGCGCGACCGGCCGACGCTTTCGGTCCTGCTTGAAGCGGGCGGCGGCAAGCAGGCGGTGGAACTTTCCTATCTCACCGGCGGTCTGTCGTGGAAGGCGGACTACGTCGCCAACCTGTCGGCGGACGGCAAAAGCCTTGACCTCAATGGTTGGGTGACGCTGACCAATCTCAGCGGCGCCGGTTTCGACAACAGCACGTTGCAGCTGGTGGCCGGCACGGTCAATCGCGTGCGCCAACAAGACTCGCGGCTCTATGCCGCGGTGGCGGCCGCGCCGCGCGCCAAGTCGATGGAGGCGACGCAGGAGGCGCTGATGGATTACCACCTGTACAGCTTCGAGCGGCCGACCAGCATCGCCGACAATCAGACCAAGCAGCTCGCGCTGCTTTCGGCCAGCGCCGTGCCGGTACGCCGCGAATACCTGCTGGCCGGCAACGACTGGATCTACCGCGACCGTTATGCCCAGGTCGGCCAGAAGTTCAAGCCTGCCGTGTTCCTCGAGTTCGAAAACAAGGGCGGCCAGCTCGGCAAGCCGTTGCCGGCCGGCATCGTGCGCGTCTATGCGAAGGACAGCAAGGGTGCGGCGCAGTTCGTCGGCGAGGATCGGATCCCGCATACGGCAAAGAACGAGAAGCTGCAGCTCAGGTTGGGTGAGGCCTTTGACATCACCGCCGAGCGCAAGCAGACCAGCTACAGGAAGATCGCCGACAACGTCAGCGAGAGCGCCTGGCGCATCGAGCTGCGCAACGCCAAGGACGAGGCGGTCAGCGTGAAGGTGCAGGAACCCATGCCCGGCGACTGGGAAATGGTCCAGGAATCGCAGAAGCACACGAATGAATCGGCGCGCGTGGCGTCGTGGAGTGTGCCCGTGCCGGCCGATGGCACGACGGTGCTGGAATATGCCGTGCGGGTGAAGTGGTGAATTTTTGTGCAAGTGATGGAAGGCGTGGATTTGAAGGGTTAGTTCTGCCTGCTTTGTACCCCTTGCTTTCCCGTCGATACATTTCAATATGGCCCTTGGGTGAGGCCCGGCCCGAAGAACGGAGAAGCCAATGACAACCTGCAGGGGTTTCACCGTGTTTCTGCTTGGCCCCGCGATCGGATGTTGCCTGGTTGGCGCTGCCGCTCAGGCTCAGACAACTGACAATGCGGAACCATTGCAGCGGCTTGAGATCGGATCCGGGTTTTCCATAGCTGCGCCGACCGGTGATGGATGGCGCAAAACTGGGGATCCCGCGTCCTATTTGAAGATTCTCGGTCCTGAACACCATAGTCTGGTCTTCATGGCGAACACCGGCCCATCGGGCATCACGCACCAGGACATTCTCGGCTTTCGCGAGCCCGGTGGCGTGGCGCGGATGATCAAGCTCATGGCGCAATTTTCGGAGCGGGCGGGGAAGGCGCACGCCGCGGGCATGCCGGGCGAACGGTTCGAGTCCGTCGAACGGGTGAATGAGGCGGGTGGCAAGTACAACCTGGGCGACTTCATGTGCACTTACTCTCGCATGGTGGTGCGTGATCGCGAGGCCGTGGTGGACGGCTCACCGACCAGATTGCGTTACGTGGCGTACAGCTGTCTCGGGTTTCCGGACATGAGGGTTGCCGCCAGCGTGAGTTACTCCGAACGCGGTCGCGAGCAGGATTTGTCTGAGGATGCGATGGTCGAAGGCGAGCGATTTGCCCGCAGTCTGCAGCGCTCGAAGTAGCGTGGGCGAATTAAGCCGCTCAACGCAAAGGAGAGCGGCCGGCGCTTGCAGCCAAAGCGCCTGAACGCCGAGTTATGCGGTGTGCCTTCATTTGGCCTCATCGACCATTTGTTTGGTTGCTTCCTCGACTTCCCTGGCGATTTGCGCCAATTCCGGATCCTGGGATAGTGCCGAAAGCATTTGCCCCGGCTTGATCAAACCTATCTTCGTCTTGCCTTTTTCCGTAAACACGGAAATGCGACAAGGTAGCGCCATGTTCAGGCGCATATCGGTTGACAGAACCTTTGCCGCCTGCCCGGGATTGCATACCTCAAATATCTTGCACTGCTCGTCAAAAGAAATGCCCTTGCTGCGAAGGGTGGCGCCCAGGTCGTGGACATGCAGCACCCCAAAGCCGTGCCGCTTAACTGCCGAGTCAAGGTCTGCCGACGCTTGTCCGAATGATTTGCTGGTCTCGAGAATGTAATACATGAGTTACCTCCATTTTCAGGGGTTGCCGAAAAACGTCGAATTGAACGACACACGCGAGGATTCGAATGCCGACCGTCGCGAGAAGCCCTGCCATTGCTCAAGCAAAGTGACCGGCGCGAAATGGTCTATGGCCGTCAAGATGGTCCCCGCCGCTCATTGGCCGCGAATTTCTCCGTTGCCCAGCACGATCCACTTCTGCGAGGTCAGGCCTTCCAGTCCGACCGGACCGCGGGCGTGGAACTTGTCGGTGGAAATGCCGATCTCGGCGCCGAGGCCGTATTCGAAGCCGTCGGCGAAGCGGGTCGAGGCGTTGACCATCACCGATGCCGAATCCACCTCGCGCAGGAAGCGCATCGCGTTGCTGTAGTTTTCGGTAACGATGGCGTCGGTGTGCTGCGAGGAATACTTGTTGATATGGGCGATCGCTTCGCCGACATCGGCCACGATCTTCACCGAAATAATCGCGGCGAGGTATTCGGCGTACCAATCCTCTTCCGTTGCTGCGACGGCCCGCGACACCAGCTTGCGCGTTTCTTCGCAGCCGCGGATTTCTACGCCGTGGGCCGTGAGCATGTTGCCAAGAGTCGGCGCCAGCGATACGGCGACGGCGCGGGCGATCAGAAGCGATTCTGCCGTGTTGCAGGTTCCCAGGCGCTGGGTCTTGGCGTTCTCAAGGATATTCAGCGCCTTTGTCGCATCGGCGGCGTCGTCGACGTAGACGTGACAGTTGCCGTCGAGATGCTTGATCACCGGCACCCGCGCCTCTTTCGAGACGCGCTCGATCAATCCCTTGCCGCCGCGCGGCACGATCACATCGACATACTCGGGCATGGCGACCAGATAGCCGACCGCCTCGCGGTCGGTGGTTTCGATCACCTGCACCGCTGTTTCCGGCAGACCCGCCGCCGCAAGGCCGGTGCGGACACAGGCGGCGATGGCCTGGTTGCAGCGCAGGGCTTCCTTGCCGCCTCGCAGGATGGCTGCATTGCCGGACTTGAGGCACAGGGCAGCGGCATCGGCCGTGACGTTCGGCCGCGCCTCGTAGACGATGCCGACCACGCCCAGCGGCACGCGCATCTTGCCGACCTGGATGCCGGAGGGACGGAGCTTCATGTCGCTGATCTCGCCCACCGGGTCGGGCAGCGCCGCCACTTGTTCGAGTCCCTGCGCCATGGCTGCGACGCTCTTGTCAGTCAGCGTCAGGCGGTCGATCATGGCCGCGTCAAGGCCGGCGCGAGCGGCCTCCGCCACGTCGAGGGCATTCGCCGCGAGTAGTTCGGCGCGGCGCTCGCGGATCGCGGTCGCCATGGCCAGCAGCGCCGTGTTCTTCGCCGCAGTCGAGGCCCGCGCCATGGCGCGCGAAGCTTCGCGGGCGTTGCGGCCGACCTGCTGCATGTAGTCCTTGATGTTCATGAAAAACCTTTCAGCCACAGAGATCACAGAGGACACAGAGAGAAACAGAACGAGGGCTTTTCTCTGTGCCCTCTGCGGCTAATTGCTTCTTGCTCTTGTCAGGCGCAGCGCCAGTTGCAAAAACTCGTCCCAGATGTCGCCGCGCGCCAGACCCTTGATCATGCGGTCTATCTTCGCCGCGTGCAAGAGCGCAGGGCGTGCCGAGGCGGCACGGGCTTCGGTGGCCAGTGCCCAGAGCACCAGCGGCGGCGCGGCGTCCTCGCCCTTGAGGCCTTCCAGCGTTCGCGTGGCGCGCACCGCGTCGCGGGCCTTGAGGGCGTTGCGCAGATCGGACACATCGTAGCGGGCGACGTTCATCACGGCGGCTTCGATCTGCGCCAGTGAAATTTCGCCGGGCGGATGGAGCAGGCCGAGCTTCTGGATTTCCTGATGGGCCGCGAGCAGGTTGCCTTCGACGTGCACGGCGATGAATTCCAGGCCGGCGCTCGGCGCGCTCTGTTGCTGGCGCGCCATGCGTTCGGCGATCCATTGCGGCAGGCGTGCCGGCGGTGGCGCGTTGCATTCGATACCGACCCCGGCGTTCGACAAGGCGGTGAACCAGGCGGCTTTTCTGGCCTGCCAGTCGAGTTCCGGCAGGGTGATCAGGGTGACGATGTCCGGGCCCAGGGTGGAGATATAGCGTTGCAGCGCTTCGCTGCCCTCGCGCCCCGGCTTGCCCGAAGGAATGCGCAGATCGACCAGCTTGCTGCCACCGAACAAGGACATGTTGCCGGTGGCCAGGAACAGTTCGTCCCATTTGAAGCTGGCGCCGGCGATGATGACCTCGCGCTCGTCAAAACCCCGCTTGCGGGCCGCGGTGCGTATTGCATCGCCGGCTTCGATCACCAGCAGCGGCTCGTCGCCATGCAGCAGGTACAGTGGCGCCAGCGGCTTGTCCAGATGCGCCGCGAGTTGCTCTGGCCGCATTTGCACGGCGGTTACTCGGCAGCTTTCACCGGATGCAGTTTCGCTGCCGCCAGCCGCCGCATCAACTGCTGCACCAGGTCGCTCTCCATGTCGCGCTTGAGCAAGGCCTCTTCGGATTCCTTTGACAGAACCAGGTCGTCGCTGAAGGTTATCTCGCGGCGCAGGGTGATGGTACTGGGAGGGATGTATTCGGTCGGCACGGCGGCGGGCACATCCGTGTACTTGACCGGTGGCGCGGGCTTGACACCGGTGATGTTGGCGTGAACCTTGAAGGTGAAGGTCCGCAGCAGCTGGTATTCGCGCGCCCGGCCGGCGGCGTTGAGCGAGAGGATGTTCTTCTGGCTGGTGTCGGCCAGCACGGTCAGGATGGCTTCCGCTTCCTTCGCGTCCACCACCCGGGTGCCTGGCGACGAAGCCTCGATGGTACGTTTCAACTGGGCATAGAACTCCGAAGTGGGCGATAGCGAAAGGGCGATCGTGGCGAACGGCAGTTTGTAGCCGGGCAGTTCCGCGCTGCCGCGCAACTTGAAGCCGCAGGCGGCCAGCAGGCTGATCAGCAGCAGGATGAGAGACAGTTTGGCGGCGCGCATGGCGGACTCCTCAGACGACGATGTTGACCAGGCGGCCCGCAACGACGATGACTTTTCTTGCGGGCTTGCCTTCCATGAACTTCAGAGCGGCGTCAGAAGACAACGCAGCCGTTTCAATCACCGTCCTGTCAGCGCCGACTTTCACCCGGATGTTGCCGCGATGCTTGCCGTTGACCTGCAGCACCAGTTCCTCCTCCTCCTGCACCAGGGCGGCAGGCAGCGGCTCCGGCCACGGCGCCTTGATGATGTCGTCGCCATAGCCCAGTTCGATCCACAAGACGTGACAGATGTGCGGCGTGATCGGAGAGAGGATGCGCAGCAGGATGCCGAGACATTCCGTGATCACGGCGTCATGTCCGCTTCCGGCAGGAGCCTTCTCGAGGCTGTTGAGCATTTTCATCGCCGCCGAGGCAACGGTATTGAACTGGAACTTGCCCAGGTCGTAGTTGGCCTGCTTCAGCAGCAGGTGGATTTCGCGCCGCACGGCGGCGAGCGGGTCAGGCAGCTTCGCCGGCATGGCCGGCTGCGCCGTGACCGCCGCGTGGGCGGCGTGACCAAAAGCCCAGACCCGGCGCAGGAAGCGGTAGGCGCCCTCGACGCCGGAGTCCGACCATTCGAGCGTCTGTTCCGGCGGCGAGGCGAACATCATGAAAAAGCGCGCGGTGTCGGCGCCGAACGCGTCGATGATCGCTTGCGGATCGACGCCGTTGCGCTTGGATTTGGACATGGTGCCGACGCCACCGTAATCGACCGCCCGGCCGTCGGCTTTCGATGCTGCGCCGACCACGTGACCACCCTCGTCGCGCTTGAGATCAACCTCTTCCGGGGCGAAATACTCGATGCCGCCCTTGTCGGTGCGGCGCGAGAAGATGTGGTTGAGAACCATGCCCTGCGTCAGCAGGTTGGCGAAGGGTTCGTCGTACTTGACGAGGTCCAGATCGCGCATCACCTTGGTCCAGAAGCGCGAGTAGAGCAGGTGCAGGATGGCGTGTTCGATGCCGCCGATGTACTGGTCCACCGGCATCCAGTAGCCGGTGCCGGCATCGACCATGGCCGAGTTCGTGGCGCGCGTTGCGGCATTGACGCCGTAGCGGGCGTAATACCAGGACGAATCGACGAAGGTATCCATGGTGTCGGTTTCGCGTTTGGCTGGTTGGCCGCATTGCGGGCAGGCGCAGTTGACAAAATCGGCGCGTTTCGCCAGCGGGTTGCCGGAGCCGTCCGGCACGCAGTCTTCGGGCAGTTTCACCGGCAACTGGTCAGCGGGCACCGGCACCGTGCCGCAGGCGTTGCAATGGATCAGCGGGATCGGGCAGCCCCAGTAGCGCTGGCGCGACACGCCCCAGTCGCGCAGGCGGTATTGCACCCGGGTATCGCCGAGATCCTTGACCTTCAGGTCGGCGGCGATGTCCGCGGTGGCGGCCTGGAGGTCCAGCCCGTCATACTTGCCTGAGTTCACGCAACGGCCGTGCTGCTTGTCGGCGTACCACTCCTGCCAGCCGTCGAGCGAGAAGCTTTCGCCGGCCACCGCAATCACTTGCCTGATCGGCAGCTGGTACTTCTTCGCAAACTCGAAGTCCCTTTCGTCATGGGCCGGCACCGCCATCACGGCGCCTTCGCCGTAGCTCATCAGCACGTAGTTGCCGACCCAGACTTCGACCTTTTCGCCAGTCAGCGGATGTTCGACGAGAATCCCTGTCGGCATGCCCTTCTTTTCCATGGTCGCCATGTCGGCTTCCATCACCGAGCCGTGCTTGCATTCGTCGATGAAGGCGGCTAGCTTGGGATTGTTCCTTGCGGCGTGCGTGGCCAGCGGATGCTCGGCGGCGACGGCGCAGAAGGTGACGCCCATGATAGTGTCGGCGCGGGTGGTGAACACCCAGAGCTTTTCCGGCCTGCCGTCGAGTTCGTAAGGAAAGGCGAAGCGCACGCCGGTGCTCTTGCCGATCCAGTTGGCCTGCATGGTCTTGACCCGTTCCGGCCAGCCCGGCAGCGTGTCGAGCGCCGACAGCAGCTCGTCGGCATATTTGGTGATGGCCAGGTAGTAGCCGGGAATCTCGCGCTTCTCGACCACCGCGCCGGTGCGCCAGCCGCGGCCTTCGATCACCTGTTCGTTGGCGAGCACGGTCTGGTCCACCGGATCCCAATTCACCACCTGGGTTTTCTTGTAGGCGATGCCTTTTTCCAGCATGCGCAGGAACAGCCACTGGTTCCACTTGTAGTATTCCGGCGCACAGGTGGCCAGCTCGCGCTCCCAGTCGAGGGCAAAACCCAGCGCCTGGAGCTGTCTTTTCATGGCGGCGATGTTGTCCCATGTCCACTTCGCCGGCGGCACCCTGTTCTGCATTGCGGCGTTCTCGGCGGGCAGGCCGAAGGCATCCCAGCCCATCGGCTGCAGGACGTTGTAGCCCTTCATGCGGTGGCTGCGGGCAAGCATGTCGCCGATGGTATAGTTCCGCACGTGCCCCATGTGCAGTTTGCCCGACGGATAGGGGAACATCGACAGGCAGTAGTATTTCGGCCTGGTCTTGTCCTCAACGGCGCGGAAAGTCTGCTGGGTATTCCAGTGGGTCTGTGCGGCCCGTTCGATTTCGTTCGGTAGATATTTTTCCTGCATGGCCGGGGCGCGTGTTTTGAGTGCTGGCAAAGGCGGGAATTATACCTGCCACCTCTGTGCGAAAGGATTTGCATGCTGCGTCTGAACCGGTTTTTCGCTGTGTTTGCAACCCTTGTCCTGCTGGTATCGACGCCGTTGTTTGCCGCCGCGCCGGCGACCGTGGAGGCCGTGCAGGAGCCCGCATGGCGTGATCGTGACGGAGTTACGGTACCCCTTGCGGCGGGCATGGAGTTGAAGAGCGGCGACGTGCTGCGCACCGGTCAGGGCGCGCGCGCCTACCTGATGCTGGCCGAGGGCAGCCGGGTCAAGCTGGGGGAAGCGGCGCGATTCACTCTTCATACCCGCAGTCTGCAGCCGGAAAGAGCCTTTCGCGGCGCGCTGGATGTGCTGGCGGGAGCCTTCCGCTTCACCACCGGCAAGTTGTGGAAAGCGCGTTCGCGTGAAGTCGCGATTCGTGTCGGCACGGCTACCATCGGCATTCGCGGCACCGACCTGTGGGGCAGGACGGACAATGATGGCGATCTGGTAGCCTTGCTCGAGGGCCGCATCGAAATCACCCGCGCCGGACAGGTAACTGAACTGGCGCGGCCGATGACCTATTTCGATGCGCCGCGCGGCCGGACTGGCGCCGTCAAGACGCTCGATCCTGTGGTTTTCAGAACGCTGGCGCGGCAGACTGAAATCCTGGCAGGTGATGGCGCGGCGAGAACCAAGGGCAAGTGGCGAGTACTGGCCGCTACCGCGGACAGCGAAGAAGGCGCGCTGGAACTTTATGACCGGATACGCGAAGCCGGGTTTGCGGGGCGCATCAGGCCGCGTGCGGAAGAGGGCGGGGGCTGGCGTTATGAACTGCTGCTTGGCCGTTTTTCCAGCGCCGCCGAAGCCGAAGTTGCGGCAGCTCGGCTGAAAGCCGCCACCGGTCTCAAGCCTGGCGTGGGACGCTAGCCTGGCTGGTGTTGCCTTGCGGTTGATCCGATCAGCCGCCAGCCTCGTGCCGTCAAGGCCGAGCCCTGCTGCGTCACATGCATCGAGACGGCCCACAAGCGGGCCTGGGCGCGTGCCCAGGGACGCCAGCCGAAAGATGCCGCGTCTTCACGCAGGGATTCGGCCGCCGTCAGTTCCAGCAGGCGATCCACGGCCAGCTTGTAATAGGCCGCAGATCCGGACGCGGCGCGGCGTGTGGCCCAGCGTTCCGACTCGCGCCAGAGTGTCTCGGCCCGGCGTTCGCTGATACCGGCTTTCTTTGCAAGCCACGGCAGCAGTTTGGGTGTCTTGGGGTTGCTTCTCATACGGTTCTCCTGTTCGGCCGGGCTTTCCCGGCCTTATGGGCCGGGAAAGCCCGTGTTGCATGCAACGTATTGCATTGCAGCATGCCGGATTGTATAGGTGTTATATGGGTGAAGCACTCTAAATTCAAGTAATTTGATGCAACGCAATACTGGATTGTGCGCTAGGCAGTTTCCATGAAAATCAACCTTTGTTAGCGCTTACTGTCGCCTGTTTGCTTCCGGTCAGGTCGATATAATCGCTATCTCGCTTGCACGCCGCTGCCATGAACTCCCTGTTTGACCATCTCAACGCGCCGCAACTGGCGGCCGTCACCCTGCCGCCGGTGCATGCCCTGATCCTCGCCGGCGCCGGTTCGGGCAAGACGCGGGTGCTGACGACGCGCATCGCCTGGCTGATTTCCACCGGCCAGGTTTCGCCGCCGGGAGTGCTGGCCGTGACCTTCACCAACAAGGCCGCGAAGGAGATGCAGACGCGGCTGGCCGGCATGTTGCCGATCAACGTCAGGGGCATGTGGATCGGCACCTTTCACGGCTTGTGCAACCGCCTGTTGCGCGCCCACTATCGCGACGCCGGCCTGCCGCAACTGTTCCAGATCCTCGATTCGGCAGATCAGCAGGCCTCGGTCAAGCGCCTGCTGAAATCCCTGAATGTCGATGACGAGAAGTTTCCGCCGCGCGAGCTGTGCCACTTCATCAATGCGCAGAAGGAGCAGGGCCTGCGCGCGGGCGCCGTGGAGGCGTATGACGATTGGGCAAGAAAGCGTGTCGGGCTCTACGAGGCTTACGAGGCGCAGTGCCAGCGTGAAGGCGTGGTCGATTTCGCTGAACTGCTGCTGCGTTCCTTCGAACTGCTGGAGCGCAACGAACCGCTGCGCCGCCACTATCAGGAACGTTTCCGCCACATCCTGGTTGATGAGTTCCAGGACACCAACAAGCTTCAATACCGCTGGCTGAAGCTCTTGGCCGGCGGCGGTGCCCACCTGTTCTGCGTCGGCGATGATGATCAGAGCATCTACGCTTTCCGCGGCGCCGATGTCGGCAACATGGCCGACTTCGAGCGCGAATTCAAGGTCGAAAACATGATCCGCCTCGAACAGAACTACCGCTCGCATGGCAACATCCTCGACGCCGCTAACGCGATCATCAGGAACAATCCGACGCGCCTGGGCAAGAACCTGTGGACCGAGGCCGGCAGCGGCGAGCCGATCCGCATCTACGAGTCCTATTCCGACGGCGATGAAGCGCGCTGGATCGTCGAGGAAGTCAGGGCATTGACGCGCGAGGGCCATGCCCGCGCCGAGATCGCCCTGCTGTATCGAAGCAACGCCCAGTCGCGCGCCCTGGAACACGCGCTGTTCAATGCCGGCCTGCCCTATCGCGTGTATGGCGGCCTGCGTTTTTTCGAGCGCGCCGAGGTCAAGCACGCGCTGGCTTATCTGCGCCTCATCGCCAATGCGGACGACGACACCGCCTTTGCCCGCGTGGTGAACTTCCCAACTCGCGGCATCGGTGCGCGCAGCCTCGAAAATTTGCAGGACGCGGCGAAGGCGGCCAACAGCAGCTTGCACGCGGCGATTCCGCAAGTTGCCGGTGCCGGCGGTGTCAAGCTTGCCGCTTTCGCGCAACTGATCGTCAAGCTGCGCGAGGCTGCGCACCTGCCGCTGCCGGAACTGGTCGACCACGTCGTCGAACTGTCCGGCCTGCGCAGCCATTACCAGAACGAGAAGGAAGGGCAGGACCGGCTCGCCAACCTCGACGAGTTGATCAATGCCGCCGCCAGCTTCGTCGCCGAGGAGGGCGAGCCGAACCAGGACGGCGAAATCACCGGGGAATTCGGCAGCGATCTGTCGGCATTTCTGGCCCACGCCTCGCTCGAAGCCGGCGAACATCAGGCCGGCGAGGGTGACGATGCACTGCAACTGATGACGGTGCATTCGGCCAAGGGCCTCGAGTTCAACGCGGTCTTCATCAGCGGCCTCGAGGATGGCCTGTTTCCGCACGAGAACTCGCTGTCCGAAACGCGTGAAGGAAAATCGGGGTTGGAAGAAGAGCGGCGCCTGATGTATGTAGCCGTCACCCGCGCCCGGCAACGGCTCTACCTCAGTTTCGCGCAGACCCGCATGCTGCACGGGCAGACGCGCTATAACCTGCCTTCGCGTTTCCTCGACGAGGTTCCGGAGGAACTGGTCAAGTGGCTGACGCCACGCGCCGGCCGGGGCGGCTTCGCCGCGCCCTCGGTGCCGTCTTTTGATCACACGCCGCGTCGCGGCGAGTCATCCCGCAGCGACAGTGGCTTTCGCATCGGCCAGAGCGTGATGCATCCCAAGTTCGGTCTCGGCGTCATCGTCAATGCCGAAGGCCGCGGCGCCGATGCTCGGGTGCAGGTCAATTTCGGCGCCGCCGGCATGAAATGGCTGGCGCTGGCCATCGCCAAGCTGGAGGCAGCCTGAAATCCATCGTGTTCGCTGCGCAATTGTCCTGCACGGAACAGTCCGCCGCGCTGCGGTATCCGGCCGCCGGTTCTTTCAGCGGCCGGCGAAGAAATATTTCGCGATCAGCGCCTGCAGCCTCGACTCGACGACACCCTCCGGAGTATTGCTCACCTCCTGGTGAAGCGCTTCGGCGATGCCGGCAAATGCCGTCGCCAGGCGCGGGTCGAAATGGGTGCCGACGCCTTGTTGCAGAATCGCCATCGCCTCGGCAAAAGGAAAGGCTTCCTTGTAGGGCCGTTTGGATGTCAGGGCGTCGAACACATCGACGATGGCGAAAATGCGGGCGGTAACCGGAATGGCCTCGCCGGCGAGACCCTTGAGGTAGCCGCTGCCATCGAACTTCTCGTGGTGGCATTCGACCACGTCGCGCGCCTTTTGCAGCCAGTCGGACTTCCTGAGAATCTCCACCCCGAGCGTGACGTGGGTTCTCATGGTCTCGAATTCCTGCGCGTCAAGCGCGGCGGGTTTGAGCAGGATGTTGTCGCTGATGCCGATCTTGCCGACGTCATGGAGAAAGGCGCCGGCGATCAGGTCGCGAATTTCGCCGTGTTTGAGGCCGACCGTTTCGGCCAGCCTGACGGCGTAACTAGCGACGCGGTAATTGTGGATATTGGTGGCGGCATCCCGTTTGGCGATGGCCGAACCCAGCACTTCCATGAGTTCGACGTTGCCCTTGAGCAAGTCGTTCGAGTAGCGCATCACGTCGCGGTTCAGCGACAGGATGACCGGGTAGAGGCAGAGGGTCGTCAGGGTGACCGCAAACAGGACCACCAACAGGGTGAAGATCATTTCGTTGCGCATCCTGCCGAGCGTTTCCCGATCGATCAGAAAGCTACCCTCGACATAGCCGGCGACGCTGCCCGCGGATTCCTTGAGCGGCAATAGAAGGCGCAGCACGGTCTTGCCGTCGGCGCTGAACTTCCTGAAGTGACGTTCATCGTCGGTCGGAAAGCCGTAGGCCTGATGCCGGATATCCTGCTCGAGGATGGAGTGAAGGGGATTGACCGCCACCGCCACCGCGTTGCCATTCCTGTCGCGGACCTCGACGGCAATGCCTTGTTGGCGGACGAAGTCGGCCGCCATCTGGTTCAGCTCGCTGCGTTGCGATTCCTCGCGGTTGAGCAGCGGCAGGCTTGCGGCAAAGGCCTTGCTCAGCTGCGCCGACGCCAGTTCGACCAACTGGCTGTCGATTCTGCTGATGCCCAGCCAGGACGCGGCTGCGCCCGTCAGCAGGGAAACAACCACCCAGGCCGCGAGCAGTCGATTGAAAATCGTGCGATGAATTCCGGACATGCTCTTGGTCGGTAAATTAAGCCGCTATGATACGCGCTCGATAATGCGGGGGATGAGTCATGGATCTGGGTATTCGCGGACGCAGCGCACTGGTATGCGCGTCGAGCAAGGGGCTGGGCCGCGGCTGTGCGTTTGCGCTGGCACGCGAGGGTGTGAGCGTCACGCTGGTGGCGCGCGGCGCCGAAATGCTGGAGCAGACTGCCGCCGAGATTCGCGCCGCGACCGGCGTCGCGGTGGTCACCGTCGCTGCCGATATCGTCACCCCGGCCGGGCGCGCCGCGGCACTGGCCGCGTGTCCGGCGCCGGACATCCTGGTCAACAATGCTGGCGGTCCGCCGCCCGGCGATTTCCGCAACTGGTCGCGCGATGACTGGCTGGCGGCGCTCGATGCCAACATGCTGACGCCGATCGAACTGATCAAGGCCACCGTCGACGGCATGATCAGGCGCAAATTCGGCCGCATCGTGAACATCACTTCCGGTGCGGTCAAGGCGCCGATCGACGTGCTCGGCCTGTCCAACGGCGCGCGTTCCGGCCTCACCGGCTTCGTCGCCGGCCTGGCGCGCAAGACCGTGGAGCACAACGTCACCATCAACAACCTGCTGCCCGGCTTTTTCGATACCGACCGGATCGCCACGGTGATCGGCGGCCAGGCCAAGGCACGCGGCGTAGCCTACGAGCAGGTGCTGGCCGAACGGGTGGCGACCATCCCGGCCGGGCGCATAGGTAATCCCGAAGAATTCGGCGCGGCCTGTGCCTGGCTGTGCTCGACGCAGGCCGGCTTCATCACCGGGCAGAACTGGCTGCTCGATGGCGGCGCCTACCCCGGCACTTTTTAGTATCGCAGTTCCCGTTCAACGAATTTTCATACTGGAGTAGATGATGCCTGGCTTGCTGCCCAACGTGGATCCCGACGGGCTCCTCGAATATTCCGTGGTCTATACCGACCGCACGCTCAATCACATGTCGCAGGCGTTTCAGGGCGTCATGCGCGATGTGTCCGCGACGCTGAAGCGCGCCTATGGCGCCCCGGGCGTGGCCGTGGTGCCGGGCGGCGGCACCTTCGCCATGGAGGCTGTGGCGCGCCAGTTCGCGGATGGCCGCGATTGCCTGGTGTTGCGCAATGGCTGGTTCAGCTTTCGCTGGTCGCAGATTCTCGACATGGGGCGGATTGCCAGGGCCACCACGGTGCTCAAGGCGCGCCGTCAGGGTGAAGGCCCGCAGGCGCCCTTCGCGCCGGCGCCGCTCGACGAGGTGGTGGCGGCGATCCGGCGCGAACGACCCGCCGTGGTGTTCGCCCCGCACGTCGAGACGGCCTCGGGCATCGTCCTGCCCGACGACTACCTGCGCGCCATCGGCGAGGTCGCGCGCGAAGTCGACGCCCTGTTCGTGCTCGACTGCATCGCCTCCGGCGCGATCTGGGTCGACATGCGGGCGATGGCGGTCGATGTGCTGATCAGCGCGCCGCAGAAGGGTTGGAGCGGTCCCTCCTGCGCCGGCTTCGTCATGCTTGGCGAGCGAGCGCTGGCGCGTATCGCCGACACCAGCAGCAGCAGCTTCGCCTGCGATTTGAAGAAGTGGCTGCAGATCATGGAAGCCTACGAAAAAGGCGGCCATGCCTACCACGCCACGATGCCCACCGAAGCCCTGCGCCGGGTGCGCGATGCGATGCACGAAACGGAAAACTTCGGCTTCGAGCGGGCGCGTGCGCAGCAGTCCGAACTCGGCCGGCAGGTGCGCGCGCTGCTCGTCGCTCGCGGCTTTCCCAGCGTCGCCGCCGCCGGCTTCGAGGCGCCCGGCGTGGTCGTCAGCTACACCACCGATCCCGATATCCAGTCGGCAAAGAAGTTCGTCGCGCTCGGCCTCCAGGCGGCGGCCGGCGTACCCCTGCAATGCGACGAGCCTGCCGATTTCCGCAGCTTCCGCATCGGCCTGTTCGGGTTGGACAAGCTGGGCAACGTCGAGCGCACGGTAGCGACGCTGAAGGACGCGCTGGACGAACTGGTCTGAGAACCTCCGGGGCTTGGCGTGCCGCGCGGCTGCTGCCTGCGCTCGGTTTCGTCCTCACCGGGCTGGCCGGGCGTGCACTGATCGACAAGCTGCTCGCGCTGCGCGGCGGCACTGAACTCGTCGCCCACTGGGCGCAGTTGAGCAGCCTGGCCGAGATGGTCGCCGGCGTGACGCTGCTCGGCGTCGGCATCGGGCTCACCGGCCGCGTGGCGGGCGTCGCGCCGTACCACCAGCGCCGACTTCTGGGCGAGGCCCTGCGTCTCGGTCTGATGCTCTCGGCGGCCTGTCTTGCGGTGCTTGCACTGCTGACGGCTTCCGGCCGGCTCGATCTGCTGCCGCAGCAGTTGGCGCCGCTCGCCATGCCGGCGCTCGGCGTCGGGTGGCTCGGCGTCGCACCAGGGCTGCTCATTGCATGGTCGCTTGGCCGGGCGCGGCCGGGCGGCGCCATCGTGGTCGTCGCCGCGCAGTTGAGCGTGCCATTGCTGGCCCTGTGGCTGGCGCCACCGGGGGCAGAACTGCCGGCCCTGCTCGGCGGCCAGGCACTGTTCGGCACCGTGACGACGCTGCTGCTGACAGCGTGGGCCGTTTCAGCGCAGGAAGGCATCGCGACGGAACATCGCCTGCGCCCGTTCATCGCCGCCGGAATCGCCATCGGAATCCTGAGTCCGGCCGCGCTGGCCATTGCGCGCCTCGAGATCGCGGCGTCGGCGTCGTGGGAAACTGTGGGTGCGGTGCAGGCGCTATGGCGCACCGGTGAATGGATCACGGCCATGGCAGCAGGCCTCCTCAACGCCTATTTCCTGCCCCGGCTGGCGGCGGCGAAGGAAGCGCCTGCCTTCGCGGCAGAGCTTCGCGCCGCGGCGAAACATGTGGCAGGGCCGGCGCTGCTGGCACTGTGCGTGCTGTGGTTGCTGTTGCCGCAGGTGCTGGCCCTGCTCTACCGCGACGGCCTGCCCGTCACGCGGCTCGATGCCTTGCCCTTCTTCGCCGGCGATGCCCTGCGCATGCTGTCGTGGATATTCCTGTTCGGCCTGTTCGCGCGCGGCGCGGGATGGGCGGTGACCGCCGGGGAATTCTTGTCCCTGCCTCTGTTCGCCGGGCTGCTGCTGGCGCTGCCGGGCCGGCTTTCGCTGCCCGTGATCGGGCTGGCCTGGGCGCTGGCTTATGTCGTGTATGCGGGTTTCAACTATTGGGCACTGCGGCGCAGTCAGAAAGTCGGCGTTGGCGATACGGCGGCTTAAGCCCGCTTCTTCGCCGCCGCCCTGGCGCGAAGCTTCCGCGCCTTTTCGAGTTCATCGAACAGCGCACCGAACTCTTGCGTCACCTTGTGGCTGCGGTCGAGATGGATCATCGGCCTGGCCTGCTGGTGCGACTCCTTGATGCGCACCGAGGATGACAGGAAGGAAGCGAGTACCGGCAGGCCTTCGTCGCGCAGCTCGTTGATGATCTGCTGCGGCAGGCTGGCGCGGGCCTGGTACTGGTTGATGACGATGCCTTCGACTTCGAGGCCGGCGTTGTGGTCGGCGCGGATTTCATTGACGTTGTCGAGCAGGCTGTAGAGCGCGCGGCGGGCGAACTCGTCGCAGTCGAAGGGGATCAGGCAGGCGTCGGCGGCGATCAGCGCCGAGCGGGTGTAGAAGTGCAGGGCCGGCGGCGTGTCGATCCAGATTTCGTCGTAGCCTTCGAGGGCGTCGAGGGCTTCGCGCAGCTTGTAGATCTTGTAGCGCGATTCGAGCTTGGCCTGCAGTTCCTCCAGCGCCGGGCCGGAGGGCAGGATGGAGAGGTTCTCGAAGGGCGTGGCGGTGATGAATTCCTCGGTTGGCAGCGGGCGCAGCTTGAAGCTCAGCATCTGGTCGAAAAACTCGTTGGCGGTGAGTTCCAGATCCCGGGCGGCCTCGCCGAGCAAGTACTGGGTGGAATTGGCCTGCGGATCGAGGTCGATGACCAGCGTGCGCGCGCCGCGAGCGGCGGCAATGGCGGCCAGGTTGCAGGTGATGGTGCTCTTGCCGACGCCGCCCTTCTGGTTGAATACAACGCGTTTCATGATCTTCCTTCTGAAAGAGTAGGCCAAATTCTAACAAGCGGGCGGATGGCGCTCGTGGATTTCCGTAATGGTGCTGCCCGCCGGACGGCGTTATCATTCCGCGATTCCCCGGCTAGACAGGTATCCACAATGTCCAACGAACAAGAAAACCTTTCCGCAGCCGCCCTTGAATATCACGAATGGCCCACCCCGGGAAAGATCGCGGTGGTGCCGACCAAGGGCCTCACCAACCAGCGCGACCTGGCGCTGGCCTACTCGCCGGGCGTGGCCGCCGCCTGCAATGCCATCGTCGCCGATCCGAACATGGCCAGCCGGCTCACCTCGCGCGCCAACCTGGTGGGTGTGGTGACCAACGGCACGGCGGTACTGGGTCTGGGCAACATCGGGCCGCTGGCGGGCAAGCCGGTGATGGAAGGCAAGGGCGTGCTGTTCAAGAAGTTCGCCGGCATCGACGTTTTCGACATCGAATTGGCCGAGAACGACCCCGACAAACTGATCGACATGATCGCGGCGATGGAGCCGACTTTCGGCGGCATCAACCTGGAAGACATCAAGGCGCCGGAGTGCTTCTACATCGAATCCAAACTGCGCGAGCGGATGAAGATTCCGGTGTTCCACGACGACCAGCATGGCACGGCGATCGTGGTCGGCGCCTTTATCCTGAATGGATTGAAGCTGGTCGGCAAGAAGATCGAGGAGGTCAAGCTGGTGACGTCGGGCGCGGGTGCGGCGGCGCTGGCCTGCCTCGAACTGCTGGTGCATCTCGGGGTGCGCGTGGAAAACGTCTGGGTCACGGACATCAAGGGCGTCGCCTACGAGGGCCGCGTCGAGGACATGGACCCGATCAAGGCGCGTTACGCCAAGAAGACCGATGCGCGTACGCTGGCAGAAGTGATCGACGGCGCCGACGTGTTCCTCGGTCTTTCCGCCGGCGGCGTGGTCAAGCCGGCGATGGTGGCAAAGATGGCGGCCAATCCGCTGATCCTGGCGCTGGCCAATCCGACGCCGGAAATCACGCCCGAGGAAGTCAAGAGCGTGCGCGGCGACGCGATCATAGCAACGGGGCGTTCGGACTACCCGAACCAGGTCAACAACGTGCTGTGCTTTCCCTTCATTTTCCGCGGCGCGCTGGATGCCGGTGCCACTACCATCACCGAGCAGATGAAGCTGGCGGCCGTGCGTGCCATTGCCGAACTGGCGCGGGCCGAAGCGTCCGACGTAGTGGCAATGGCCTATGGCGGCGAGAACCTGTCCTTCGGCCGCGAGTACCTGATCCCGCGCCCCTTCGATCCGCGGCTGATCGTCAAGATCGCCCCGGCCGTGGCCAAAGCGGCCGAGGAGTCGGGCGTGGCGACACGGCCCATCGCCGATTTCGATGCCTACCGCGACAAGCTGAACAGCTTCGTCTATCACTCCGGCTTCGTCATGAAGCCGGTGTTCAGCGCCGCCAAGAAGGCGCCGCGCCGGGTCATCTACTGCGAAGGCGAGGACGAAAGGGTGCTGCGCGCGGTGCAGGCGGTGCTCGACGAGGGCATGGCGCAGCCGGTGGTGATCGGCCGCCCCGAAGTGATCGATAAGCGCATCGAGAAAGCCGGCCTGCGCATGCTGGCCGGGCGCGATTTCGAAGTCGTGAATCCGGAGTCCGATCCGCGCTACAAGGAGTTGTGGCAGGGCTATCACGACATCATGGGGCGGCAGGGAGTAACGCCGGGCATCGCCAGGCAGGTTCTGCGGTCAGACACCACGCTGATCGGCGCCATGCTGCTCAGACGCGGCCATGTTGACGCCATGCTCTGCGGTCTGGTGGGTCTGCACACGCAGCACCTCAAGCATGTCAGCGACGTGATCGGCCTCGAGCCCGGCGCGCATTGCTTTGCCGCAATGAACATGCTGCTGCTGGCCCGACACACGCTGTTCCTCTGCGATACCTACGTCAATGAAGATCCGTCGGCCGAGCAGGTCGCCGAAATCGCGCTGATGGCCGCCGAGGAGGTGCGCCGCTTCGGTCTCGAACCCAAGGTGGCGCTGCTGTCGCACTCCAACTTCGGCAGCCTGCGCTCCGCGTCGGCAATGAAGATGGCGGCAGCGCGCCGCCTGATCGAGGCGCGTGCGCCGGACCTGGAAGTCGACGGCGAAATGCACGGCGACGCGGCCCTGTCGCAGACCATCCGTGAGCGGCTTTATCCGGATTGCCGCCTCACGGGCGAGGCCAACCTGCTGATCATGCCCAATGTCGATGCCGCCAATATTTCCTTCAACCTGATCAAGGCCACTTCGGGCGACGGCATCACGGTCGGCCCGGTGCTGCTCGGCGCGGCAAAACCGGTGCATATTCTGACGCCTACCGCTACAGTACGCCGTTTGGTGAACATGACCGCTCTGGCGGTGGTCGACGCCAACCACCTGATGGGTTCAGGCAGCTAACCAAAGTTGAAAGCGCGGTAAACATGGGCCAAGCTGAAGAACGAGTGATACGGCGCGGCCCACACGCTGCGCTCGACCGGACCGTGAAAGGCATGCTGACATGATCGCTCCCGAAATCCCCGAGGACGAAGTGCAACGGCTGGCGGCACTGGAGGCGATGGACGCCCTGTTCACGCCGGCCGAGGAGCGCTTTGATCGCATCACGCGCATGGCGGCCCGGGTGTTCGGCACGCCCATCGCCCTTATCAGTCTGGTAACGCGCGATATCCAGTGGTTCAAGTCAGAACATGGCCTCGGCGCCACCGAAACACCCAGGGAAATCTCGTTCTGCGGGCATGCGATCCACAGCGACGATACGCTCGTCGTGAGTGATGCGGAACAAGATCCGCGTTTCTTCGACAATCCGCTGGTCACAGGCGCTCCCAACATCCGTTTCTATGCCGGACATCCGATCCACAGCGTCGACGGAGCGCGCGTCGGCACGCTGTGCATCATCGACCGCAGCCCGAAGGTGCTCACCACGGATCAACTCGACGTGCTGCGGGATCTCGCGGCAATTGCCGAATCGGAGCTGCAGCGCGGACAACTGAGCGAGGCCCAGCGCGCTCTTGTCAGCGAAATGGACGAAGTCAAGCTGAGGGCTTCGGTCGACGGGCTCACCCGCCTGTGGAACCGCACGGCGCTCATGGAACTTCTGAGCGCCGAGCTGACGCGTGCCAGGCGCGGAATACCGGTGTGCCTGGCGATGATGGATGTCGACCATTTCAAGAAGGTGAACGACACCTATGGGCATCCGGCGGGGGACGCGGTGCTGGTCGAAGTGGCGGCGCGCATCCGCCGCGCCCTGCGCGAGTACGACGCGGTAGGCCGCTACGGCGGCGAAGAGTTCATCGCCGTGATGAGCAACGCCAGCCTGATACCCAGTATGAAGCTGTGCCAGCGAATCCGGCTTTCGATCGAAAAGGAAGCCATTTCGACGCCGGCCGGCCCCGTGAATGTAACCATCAGCATCGGACTGGTGCAGAGCGATTCGAAAGTGGCGGACCAGCAGGGACTCATCGAAGCGGCGGATGCCGCCTTGTACCGGGCCAAGAACAACGGGCGCAATCGCCTTGAAACAGGAGCGCCTGGATAGGCGGCGTGGTATGTCAGACCTGCGCTTGACACGCGCGGATAAGGCCGATGGTTGAAATTTCCGGTCGGGCAGAGTAGCTTGCGTCCCTTTACGCTAGTCCATTCACAGGAGACACCCATGACCCACGCCATTCGCTTTCACGCTCCCGGCGGTCCCGAAGTGCTGCGCTGGGAAGAAGTCGGCGTTGTCGACACGGCGCCCAACGAGGCGCGCGTGCGGCATCATGCCGTCGGCCTCAATTACATCGACATCTATCACCGCACCGGGGCCTATCCGCTGCCGCTGCCTTCGGGCATCGGCCTCGAGGGCGCGGGCGTGGTCGAGGTGGTGGGCAGTGCGGTGACGGATCTCAAGGCCGGCGACCGTGTCGCCTATGCCGGCGGCCCGGTCGGCGCCTATGCCGAGGTGCGCAACATTCCCGCCGACCGCCTGGTCAAGTTGCCCGACGCGATCGACTTCAAGACCGGCGCGGCGATGATGCTGCAGGGCATGACCGCGCAATACCTGCTGCGCCGCACCTGCCCCGTGCAGGCCGGCGATACCATCCTGATCCATGCCGCCGCCGGCGGCGTCGGCCTCATCGTCTGCCAATGGGCGAGGGCGTTGGGCGTGACCGTGATCGGCACCGTCGGTTCCGATGAGAAAGCCGCGCTGGCGAAAGCGCACGGCTGCGACCACACGATCGTATACACGCGCGAGAACTTCGGCGAGCGGGTCAAGGAGATCACCTCTGGCCGTGGCGTGCGCGTGGTGTATGACTCGATCGGCAAGGATACGTTTACCGGCTCACTCGACTGCCTGCGGCCGATGGGCATGATGGTGCTGTTCGGCGCCGCCTCGGGCCCGCCGCCGCTGTTCGATACCGGCGAACTGGGCAAGCGCGGCTCGCTGTTCCTGACGCGGCCGTCGCTGTTTGCCTACACGGCAGCACGCAGCGACCTGGTGGCGATTTCCACTGATCTGTTTGGCATGGTGACCTCGGGCAAGGTGAAGATCGAGGTCAACCAGACCTATGGGCTGAAGGATGCCGCACAGGCCCAGATCGATCTGGTGGCGCGCAAGACCACGGGTTCGACGGTGCTGCTGCCTTAGTTTAGGCTAGCCGGATGGAATCTTTTCTGATCGCCAATCCCAAGGGAGGCGTCGGCAAGACGACGCTGGCGACCAATCTGGCCGGGTTTTTTGCATTGCAGGGCAAGCGCGTCATGCTCGGCGATATCGATCGACAGCAGTCCTCGCAGGAGTGGCTCAAGATGCGGTCGCCGGCGCTGCCGCACATCGCGACCTGGGACATCGAACCGGATCGTCCGGCGCGGCCGCCGAAAGACACCAGCCACGTGGTGCTGGATACGCCGGCCGGATTGCACGGCAAGAAGCTGGCCCAGGTGCTAAAACTGGTGAAGCGCGTGATCGTGCCGCTGCAGCCATCGATATTCGACATTCTTGCGACGCGAGCATTCCTTGATAGGCTGTTCGAGGAGAAAGAAATCCGCAAGCATGAAGCTTTTGTCGCCATCGTCGCCATGCGCGTCGATGCCCGGACCCGGGCGGCGGCGGAACTGGAACGCTTCCTCGAGGGCACCCGCCTGCCGGTGGTGGCCCATCTGCGCGATACCCAGAACTACGTGCAGGCCGCCGCGCACGGTTTGAGCATCTTCGAACTGCCGACCAGCCGCGCGGAAAAGGACATCGAGCAGTGGCGCCCGTTGCTGGACTGGGCGCAGCAGCCTGTCTGAGCTAGCAGGGATGCAAAGCTGCCGACGCAGTAGAGGCCGGGAGTAAAATTGCTGCGCCATGTCCGCTCCATCTCTTCCCGGTTTCGTCCATCTCCGCCTTCACAGTGAGTACTCGATCACCGATGGCCTGACGCGCATCGATGAGGCCATCGCGCAGGCGGCCGCGGACGGGCAACCGGCGCTTGCAATCACCGACCTGGCCAACCTGTTTGGCATGGTCAAGTTCTACACCGCGGCCCGCGCCAGGGGTATCAAGCCGATCATCGGTTGCGATGTCTGGATCAGCGACGAAGATACCGGAGGCAAGCAGGACGGCCCGGTGCGCCTGTTGCTGCTGGTGAAGAACCGCGCCGGCTATCTGCGCCTGTGCGAACTGCTCTCCGCGGCCTATCTGGCGCCGCGCCGCCATGGCCGCGCCGAGATCACCCGCACGCAGCTCAGTCACGGCGACAACAGCGGGTTGATTGCGCTGTCGGGCGGACCGCTGGGCGACATCGGCCAGCTGCTCGCGGCCGGCAAGCTGGACCAGGCCGACGTACGCGCCCAGGTCTGGGCGGGCTTGTTTCCCGGTGCCTATTACATCGAGGTGCAGCGCCCGTCCGGCAAGGACGGCGCGGCGGCGAGCGAAGTGCTGGTCGCGGCCAGTGTCGATCTGGCGGCGCGTCTGGGTTTGCCGCTGGTAGCCACCCATCCGGTGCAGTTTCTTCAGGCCGACGACTACAAGGCGCATGAGGCGCGGGTCTGCATCGCCGACGGCTATGTGCTGGGCGATACGCGGCGGCCGAAGCGTTTTAGTCGGGAGCAGTACTTCAAGACGCAGGCCGAGATGGTCGAACTGTTCGCCGACCTGCCCGAAGCATTGCGGAACTCTGTGGAGATCGCCCGTCGCTGCAACCTGACGGTGGAACTGGGCAAGAGCCGCCTGCCGGATTTTCCGACGCCTGGGGGCGAGCCGCTGGAGGCCTTCCTCGCCAGCGAGTCGCATGCCGGCCTCGTGCGTCGCCTCGAACTCTTGTATCCGGATGCGGTCGAGCGCGATAAGCAGCGCCCGACCTACGTCGAGCGGCTCGATTTCGAGATCATGACCATTGCCCAGATGGGTTTCCCCGGCTACTTCCTGATCGTCGCCGATTTCATCAACTGGGCCAAGCACAACGGCGTGCCGGTGGGGCCGGGGCGTGGCTCCGGCGCGGGATCGCTGGTGGCCTACAGCCTCGGCATCACCGATCTCGATCCGCTGCGCTATGACCTGCTTTTCGAGCGTTTCCTCAACCCGGAACGGGTCTCGATGCCCGACTTCGACATCGACTTCTGCCAGGAAGGGCGTGACCGCGTCATCGATTACGTCAAGAAGAAATACGGCGCGCACGCCGTGTCGCAGATCGTCACCTTCGGCACCATGGCTGCCAAGGCAGTGATCCGCGACGTCGGTCGCGTGCTCGATCTCGGTTACAACTTCGTCGACCAGTTCGCCAAGCTGATTCCCAACGAGCTGGGCATCACGCTCGAGGATGCGCTGGTCAAGGAACCGATAATCCGGAGCCGCATCGACAGCGAAGAGGAAGTCGCCGAACTTTGGGCACTGGCGTTGAAGCTGGAAGGCCTTGCGCGCAATGTCGGCATGCATGCCGGCGGGGTGCTGATCGCCCCGGGCAAGCTCACCGACTTCTGTCCGCTGTACGCCGCGGCGGGCGCCGAGTCGGTGGTCTCGCAGTTCGACAAGGACGACGTCGAGAAGGCCGGCCTGGTCAAGTTCGACTTCCTCGGCCTGCGCACCCTGACCATCCTCGACGAGGCAGTGCGTCTGGCGAAGGAAGTCGAGGGCATCGATATCGACCTCGCCACCTTGCCGCTCGACGACCGCGAAACGTATGACGCGGTATTCAAGACCGCCAACACCACGGCGGTGTTCCAGTTCGAATCCGGCGGCATGAAAGATGCGCTGGTGCAGGCGCGTCCTGACCGCCTCGACGACCTGATCGCGCTGAATGCCCTGTACCGGCCGGGGCCGATGGACTTCATTCCGAATTTCATCAATCGCAAGCACGGGCGAGAGAGAGTGGTCTATCCGCACCCGAGTCTGGAACGCGTGCTGGGCAATACCTACGGCATCATGATTTATCAGGAGCAGGTGATGCAGACGGCGCAGGTTGTGGCCGGCTACAGCCTGGGCGGAGCCGACCTGCTGCGCCGAGCCATGGGCAAGAAGAAGAAGGAAGAGATGGACCAGCAGCGCGCCGTATTTGTCGAAGGCGCGGGGCGCAACAACATCGGCGCCGGCCAGGCCAACGAAATCTTCGACGTCATGGAGAAGTTCGCCGGTTACGGCTTCAACAAGTCGCACGCCGCCGCCTATGCCCTGGTCGCCTACCAGACGGCCTGGCTGAAGCGCCATCATCCGGCGGCGTTCGCGGCGGCGACGCTGTCGTCGGAAATGGCCAACACCGACAAGGTGCAGTTCTTCTACAAGGATGCCATCGACAACGGCCTCGTCTTCCTGCCGCCCGACATCAACCACAGCGGCATCCGTTTCCGGCCGGTGGATGGCAAGACCATCCGCTACGGCCTCGGTGCCATCAAGGGCACCGGCGAGTCGGCGCTGTCGGTGATACTGAAGGCGCGTGGCGAGGGCGGGCCTTTCAGCGACCTGTTCGACTTCTGTCGCCGCATCGACAAGCGCGTGGTGAATCGGCGCGTGGTCGAGGCGCTGATTCGTGCCGGTGCCTTCGACAGCATCGACGACCACCGCGCCAAGCTGCTGGCCTCGACCGGAGTTGCCCTCGAAGCGGCGGAGCAGGCCGAACGCAATGCCATGCAGGGCGGCCTGTTCGACACGGGAGCACCGGCCGACACAGTGCATTACGTCGCGTGTCCGCGCTGGACAGAACGCGACCGGCTGATGAACGAAAAGCCGGCGCTGGGTTTCTTCTTCTCCGGCCATCCCTACAATGCCTACGCCGCCGAACTGGCGTCTTTCGTCAAGCGCCGGCTGGGCCAGCTCGAGCCGCAGCGCGAACCGGTGCTGCTGGCTGGCGTCGTCATGTCCACCCGCACCCAGATGACCCGCCGCGGCAAGATGGCCGTGGTGGTGCTCGACGATGGCACCACCCAGGTAGAGGTGACGGTGTTCAACGAACTGTGGGACGCCGAGCGGGTCAAGATCAAGGAAGATGAGCTGTTGCTGGTCGAAGGCAAGGCGCAGAAGGACGACTACAGCGGCGGCCTGCGCATCACGGCGGACAAGCTCTATACGTTGGCCGAAGCGCGCGGCCGCTTTGCCCGCAGCCTTCGCCTGACCATGAATGGCGGCTCCGATGCCAAACACCTGCAGGCCCTGCTCGCACCGTTTCGCAACGGATCCTGTCCGGTGCGGCTGAGCTATCGCAATGGCGACGCCGCGGCGGAACTGCCGCTTCCCGAAAGCTGGCGGGTCAGGCTCGACGATGCCCTGATCAAGGAACTCGTCGACTGGCTGCGGCCGGAGAACGTGAAGATCGTTTATCCATGATCAGGCTGATCGACCAGGCGTTGCTGGATGAACTCTGCGCGGAGGCGGCGGCCAGCCCGCGCCGGCGCAAGAACCGCAACTTCCATCCGTATGACGAGCACCCGGCGCACCGCCTGCTCAATGCCATGCAGCCGGACTCCTACATCCCGCCGCATCGCCATCTCGATCCGAACAAGGACGAAACCTTCGTTGTATTGCGTGGCCTCCTCGGGCTAGTCCTGTTCGATGACGCGGGAGTAGTGGCGCGTGGCGTATTAGTCGGCCCTGGCGGTACGGCGATCGGCGTCGATATTCCCCATGGAACCTGGCATACGGCGATTGCGCTGGAGCCCGATACCGTGTTTCTCGAAGCCAAGGCCGGGCCTTATCTGCCCTTCACCGAAGCCGAACGCGCGCCGTGGGCGCCGGCAGAAAATTCACCGGAAGCGGCGCCTTATCTTGCGATGGTTAAAGCCCGCGTCTCGGGTTGAGCGATCTGCGTCCGCTCGGCGGGACTGAGGACTCGGCGAAAACTGCGGCACACGTGGGGTCGTGGCGAGAATCGATGCGAAGCTGAACCACTTGGTTGCGCTTTCGACCCCTTAGCAGCTTGTCGCGTCCCGAAGCTTCGCCATATGCAATGAAGCGATTGGAGCCATTGGCGATGCTGAAGGCATGAGATGTGAGCGGCCGCTGTCAGTGTCCGCAATCCGTTCCAGGGGTTAGAATCCGATGCACTAGCGGACCGGACATCGGGCCTGCCTCGTGATCCGAAGCATAAGCAGTCTTACGTAAGCCAGTATCAGGAGGTTGGCGGTGAACGAGCTTAAATCAACGCTTACTGCGCTCGGTACCTCGCTCATGCGAGCTATCCACACACGCCTCGATCCCGAACCGCTCATAAATGACCCCTGGGGTGATCAACTCGTTGCCGAAGATGCTCGCGAGGTTTTTCGCAAGAGGGCGATAGAAAGATTGGGTGCTAGCTATGTTGCCGGCCCGAACGAGCATAGCGATGCAATTCTTGACCTGTCCATTCCTAGAAATGCCGCCTACCCGGAAGTCATAGTAAGAACGCGATTCACGGAGGATGCCTTACATCGAGCAGTGATCAGTGGCGTAACTCAGTACGTAATCATCGGTGCGGGATTCGACAGCTTTGTATTGCGCCGTCCGGAGTTCGCCCGCAGTGTTGTGGTTTATGAAATTGATCAATCCAGGACGCAAGCATCCAAACTTAAGCGGTTTGCCGAGTGCGGCCTGACGCCAATGGACCCCGTGCATTTTGTCGCCGCCAATTTCAATGAAGAGAATTTACCGACGGCCCTAGCGCGCGCACCGTTTAAGTCTGGAGATAAGACTTTCTTTTCATGGCTCGGCGTCACCATGTATCTGTCAAGGGAGGTAAATTTGTCTGCGCTGCGTTCCATCGTTTCCTGTGCCCCTCCCGGCAGCGAACTGGTATTCACCTACTTTGATGAGAAGGCGATCTTTTCGGATGCCGTCTCAGAGCCATTTCGTTCGCTTAGGAATTGGGTGTCTCGTATCGGTGAGCCATGGCTATCGGGATTTGATCCGGGGAACCTCGCTGACGATCTGCATCAAGTTGGACTTGATCTGATTGAAGATCTTGATGGCAATCAAATGCTTGAACGCTATGGACGAGATGGTTCCTACGGCTGGAGTTTGGATGGGCTCTTCCACATCGCGCATGCGCGAATCGCAGGTTAGATTCTTTCCGGCGCAACTCGTCCACAAGCTGCAATGTAGCGTCAGCAACCATTCACGATGACGCGGGAATGCGATTCATAGGGCCGGGGCCGGTTTCAACTCGGCGCTGCCGATCGAGATGCTGAAGTTGGTGGCGATCCTTAGGCAATGGACTTCTCCGGACCGTCGTGGCTGACCTCCGGCTCACCACAAACTGGACAGCGGCCAACCAGTCACAGGCGACCGTTCTTGAAAGCTGAACAAGCCAATCGGTAAGCACCCTAACAGGCAGAATCGGTATGCCAGTTATCGTCTGGGGGTTTGAACTGGTCTTTAAAGAGTTCCCGCTCAGCATCAACTTGAATACCGCAAATTTGAAAGGGTGCCGTCCACTCTATCGATGTAATCAGGCTCGATAATTGTTCGCGCTATAGTGAAACCTTTTCGGCGCAGGTGTCGCGCTTTTCCAGAAAGAGACCATGCCTTGTGATAGATTTAGCCATCTGCAGGGTGCAGGCAAGCAGAGGCAATTTACATTTTGGAAAGAGACATGTAACCATGCGACGACTTCTTAGGGCCTCGCTCGTCATGCTTACCATTGCTGGCTGCTCCACGTCACCCGAAGGGCGTACGCAGCTTGTGCTTCCTGGCTCAATGCATAGCTTTAGCGCGATTTACTCTGAGATCGACATGCGGATGCAATTGATTACGGCGACGAGCGATCCCGCCTGCGGGGAAGAGGAGTGCGTAGCAAACCGCGCATTTGATCTTAAGATCCTCACACTTGGTGAGCGGCTGGCCGGTGCGGCTTTTCGCCAGTACCCGGACCTGACTACGCGTTTCCCGCAATTTGAAATTATCGTTGCCGATAAAGCAGATCCGGGAGCCGCATCCAGTGCCGCCGGAGCAGTGGTAATCTATCGGGGCGTGCAGCGACTTAATCTCGATGAGTCGGTACTGGCCTTTGTGTTGGCGCGGGAGATCAGCCAAGTCATTGGAAGCCATCACGACGAGAACGTTACCACCAATGTCCTGGTTTCTCTGGCAGCACAGATTCTGATGCCATTTCTTAACGTCGCGCGTGGTGCTGCGTCTGCCGTGGCAAGCGGTACGACAGCGACAGTCGCGAGCACCGCGGCGACCACCACCGTTTTGGTATCAGCGGCCTCGTTGGCTGGTGCAAGCGCAATACGCGCCACCTATCGGCCAGAGCAAATTCGCGAGGCCGACATCATGGCCATGAAATTGCTGCGAACTGCCGGGTGGGAAAGTCATCAGGTATTTGACCAACTGCAGGCCTTTTCCCCGGCAACAAAAAATGAACACGCGTGGACTGCGGAATTGCGCGAATCGGCACAGCATATTGCGGGAACCAGCCAGGATCGCATTACGCCGCAGAGCTAGGGAGCTTGGGCTGACTCGACATACGTCGATAGGCCTTGCGACGCGATTGCGCTTGCGTGATAAGAACGTTGTTTAACGACGATAGATTGAATCTCGATGACCGTAGCATGGCGGAAGCCGATCGAGAGCATGACTTTGTCACCAGCCGGGTATCAGTCTTGCAGAAGCCATTCGAGTTCTGATAATTGACCCGCATCGAATCGGTGGCGGGTTCCGGTGAAATCGGTCGCCTGCTCGCAACGACATCTTCACGGGCTCTGCGCAAGGTTCACGAAACGATATACGCCCCTGCTCCGGTCGACAGCAACCTGCCATCCATCCCGAGAAATTCCATGCGGGTGGTCGCCACGCGCGAGCCCAGGCGCAACACCTCGGCGCGCAGTTCGAAGTGATCGCCGATGCCGGGTCGCAGATAGTCGATCCGCAGGTCGATGGTGCCCAGTTTGCCGAAGCGATGCAGCCGCTGTACCGGCTCCTCGTCCATGTGACGCGCACCGATGGCCGCCATCACCGCCAGCCCGCCCATCGCGTCGAGCCCTGCGCTGATGACGCCGCCATGGAGCCGGTTGGGGCTGCCTACCAGTTCGCGCCGCATGGCGATGCGCGCCGCGACGCGGTCAGGCTTGATCGAGGTGATCTTCAGGCCGAGGACCTGATTGAAGACGATCATTTCCTCGAAGATCTTCTTCAGGCCGGCAACGAACTCCGGCTCGAACTCCGGCAGGGGTTCGGCGGCGGCGTCTTTCTTCATGGCCTCGGGTGTCGGGTTCTAGGCAGTCGCGGGCAGGAGCAATTCCCGCGCCTTCGCTGCAACATCTTCAGGAAAGGGCTGTGACTTCCGGGTTTCCGGATTGAGGCAGACCACCGTGAAATCACAGATCGAACAGATGTCCCCGGTTTCGGTATTGAACAACTCATGGCGAAAGCGCAGCACCTTCTCGCGCATTTCCAGCACGCCGGTGCGCACCGCGACGGTATCGCCGGGATAGAGCTCCTTGCGGTAGCTGATGTTCTGCTGCACCGCGGCCAGATGCAGCGCACCGCTGCGCAGCAGCGAGGGCGTCATGCCCAGCATGGCATAGAACTGCCAGCAGGCCTCCTCCAGGAACTCCATGTAGGCGCGCACGTTGATGTGGCCCATGTGGTCGCGCTGCCACTCATGCACCGTGCCGCGAGCCGTTTCGATCATCAGCGGAGTCCTTCTTCCTGGCGCAGCCCGGCGTCTGAAAAACGCCCCGGCCCTTACTTCAGGGCATCCGCCAGGTCCTTGTCAGTCACCTTCCCGGAGCGATGAAGCCACAACAGGATAGCCAACGGCTTCGGAATGTTGCGGCCCGATTCGTAACGGGAGCCGCCCGACTGGGTTACGCCGTAGCGTGTCCAGAAAGCGGTCTGATTGAGGTTCTCCTTGGTGCGGACGGCACCGATGTCGGAAAAATCGAGTTTCTTTTTGCGTGCCATGGTGAACTCCTTTGTGGTGGGGTGAAACCTGATTGGTAATGCCGGCATATGACGAAGGATACAGCTAAGACGCGCGCGCGTCCAAACCAGCCGCGAGGCGACTGCACCCTAACAAACGGTTACACCATTGCGGTCATCAGTCGTGATCCTGATGCGTTGTTTTGTTGAGCGATATTTTTTGCGCCCGCAACAGAGGAGGAAAGGAAAATGGCCAGACTAAGCGCAGCCCTGCTAGCCCTTGTATTCGCAACCGGTTCCGTGGCAGTTGCTCCGGCGTGGGCTGATCGTGGGGGTAGCCGTTTCGATCGGGGTCATCCGGTGTATCAGTCCGGGCATCAATCCCCTGCTTCCGGTCACCGCGATCACGGGGATGGCGGCTGGATTATTGGTCTCGGGCTTCTCGCCGGAACCGCCATGCTTCTGGCCGCCACCGAACCCCGGCAGGTAGCCTATTCGACTCCGGTTCAGGTGTATTCACCCCCGCCGGTGTATTCCTCGCCACCCGCCGTTCTTTACCGGGATGAATCGGCGGGATATCCGCCGCCGGCTCCCGCTTCGGTCTATGCCAACCCGACAAATCAGTGGTGGTACCACTGCGCGCAGCCTGCCGGGTATTATCCGTACGTGCAGCAATGTCCTGCGGGATGGACCCGGGTTTCTCCCCGGCCTGCCGGCTGATGCTTTGCCGGCATCTCCCTGTCGCGGGCGATCATCCGCCTGTATTCATCGAACCGAGCGGCAACGTCACAATCACCACGGTCCCGTCGCCCGGCTGGCTGTCGATCTGTATCGTGCCTCCGATCGAGTTGAGGCGTTCGCGGATGCTGAACAGTCCATAGCCGCCATCCGCGGAAGGCATCAGGCTTTGTTTTGCATCGAAGCCGATGCCGTCGTCAGAAACGGTGATCACCAGCGTCTCGCCATCGGCAATAACGGACACCTCGGCCGAGTCTGCCCGGGCGTGCTTCGACACGTTGATCAGCAGTTCGCGCACGCTGCGGAACAGGGAACTGCTCAGCGTTTCGCCCAACAGCAAGGATTGGCTTTCGTCATGAATGTGGACGAACAGATTGCTGGTGCGCTGCATTTCTTCGGCCAGCCACTCCAGTGCGGAAACCAGTCCGAATTGCGCCAGCACGGGCGGGCTCAACTGCGCGGACAAAGAGCGTACGGAGCGGTTGGCGTGGGCGACCAGGGCCCCGATTTCCTTGACCCGCTGCGGCAAGTCACCGTACGCCGTGTCCCTGTCCGGCATTTCCAGCGACGTCAGTTTGATCTGGATGACGGCGAGAATCTGGCCTAGATCGTCGTGCAGGTCTTGTGCGATCGCCCGTCGCTCCCTCTCCTCCACCTTCGCCAGTTCCATGGCCAGCGCGCGCAACTGCGCGGTGCGCTCGACCACCATTTCTTCAAGGCGCAAATGGTGGTGCTGGAGTTCTTCTTCGGCCTGCTTGCGCTCGGCAATGTCGCGCAAATTGGCCATGACGAGCCGCTGTCTGCCCGTTTCGACAAGTGAGGCGCTGACCTCGATGTCGACCGGCGTGCCGTTTTTCTTGCGGTAAGTGCGTTCGCCGATCGGGAGGATCTTGAGTTGCATGACCTGGCTCACGTTTTCCCGGATCTCTTCCGGACTCAACTCCACGAGGTCGCCGACCTTCATGGCGAGCAATTCATTCCGCTCGTAACCCAGCATCTTGCACAGACTCGGGTTTACTTCCCGGATGGCCAAGTCGTCCGGGCTGAACAGGAATACCCCGTCGGACGACTGTTGCAGCAGTGCGCTGAAGAAGTCGCGCTCGGACTGGAGTTGCACGTCGTGCTGGCCGAGGGTCTCCAGCAGTTTGTTGAAGCCACCGATCAGTTGGCCGATCTCATCCTGCTTCGCCACCGGCAAGAAATTCAACTGCTTGTCCGCCCCGGTCATTTCATTCAGTTGCCTTGCGGCATTGCCCAGTGGCGACAACTGGCTTTGCAGCAGCCACCACGATAGAGAGCCCGCAATCAGCGTCAACAATATCGCCGCGATCACGATGTGCTGTTGCATGTCGTTGATGGGTGCAAAGGCCTCTTCAGTTGGCAACGTGGCGATCACGAACCAACCTGCCACAGGAATGCGAGCAGACGAGGAAAGGGTTTCCACGCCGAGAGAGTTAACGGCAACCCGCGGGCCATCGAAGCCGTTCATGCGCTGGTCCAGAATCGTGCTGGCGTCGGGAGGGGGGGTCGGTTGAAGCATGCGGCCCTTGTCGGTGGCGGTCACGATAAGCTTGTATTGGGGGGCAATGACCAGATAGCCGCCGCTCTTGCCATAGCGGTGTTCCCCGATGCGATCGAGGAAATTCGGTTTGGCGAGATTGATCACGCCGAACAGGGCGCCGATCACCTTGCCGCGGGCATCGCGGATCGGCGTGTTGATGTTGAACAAGGCCTGTTTCAAGACCCTCCCCACCAGCGGGCGGCCGATGACATTCTTGCCCTCGGTCAGGCATTTGCGGGTGGCATCGTTGCTGTAATAGTTGGTTCCCCGGCGGCCTGCGACAACAGGCGTATCGGCAAGCGCTACGCCGTCGAGGCCCACGGCAATGACGCCGGAATTGAACAGGTCCTTAAAAACAGGCCGCTCATCGAGCATTCGCTGAAGTGCGGCCGGATTTTCCAGCATGGGCCGGCCAATCGAGCGGGCAATTTTTTCCAGGGACTGAATCCGGTCTTCCAGCGCCTGGTTGAGTTCGGCGGCGACATAAGCCACCGTAGAAACCTGCTGGTTGGCCACCAGCTTTTGCAGGTCGTTGCGCAACATGCGGGTGACGTAAAAGGACAACGCCCAGATGCCAACGACAAAGATGGCAAGAATGCCCAGAGTGATTTTCTGTTTCAGCGAGAGTCGCCACCGGCTTTTTTCAGCCATTTGCAGGGAGATCACCAATGGTTGGCACGACGCGACTATATACCTGTCCGCGGGCAACGCGGACACGCCCGAAATCGCCGGCACGGCGCCGTCATGAGTTACCCTTCGCTGTATCTGGAGCCTGTTTCAGCGAGGAGGAATCCATGAACTACACCGGCGTGTTTCCTATTCTGGCCACCCCGTTCAATGAGGACGGAAGCATCGACCTTGATTCGTTCGACCGGCTGGTCGGCTTCATGGGCGAGCTCGGGGTCGACGGAATAACCATATTGGGAGTTCTCGGCGAATCGAACCGGATGCTGGACAAGGAGCGGGAGTCCCTTATTTCACGGGCCGTGGCGGTGATGAAAGGGCGGACCAGGGTCATCGTCGGCGCCAGTCATCCCGGAACCCAGGCTACTATCGGGCTTTGCCGGATGGCAAAAGAACTCGGTGCTGACGCCGTGATGGTCGCCCCCTCTGCGGAGCCCGTTCCGGACGAGGGGCGCGTGTTCGAGTATTTCCAGAAGGTCGCCGAAGCGGTGACGATCCCTATCATTGCTCAGGACCATCCGGCGTCTACCCAGATGCACATGTCGGTGCCGCTGCTACTGCGCCTGATCGCCGAAATTCCGGGAATTGCCTGCATCAAGGAAGAGGGGCTGCCGACCCCGGTAAGAGTCGCCGCTCTGAAACAGGGAATGGAGAAGCGCCGCGTGACTGTCTTGACAGGGTTGGGCGCGCTATACGGCTATTTCGACATCATGGCCGGGGCCGATGGCTTCAATACCGGCTTTGCATTTCCCGAAGTGCTGATGGCGATCGAGAGGGCTGCCCGCGGCGAAAACCCGGATGAGTGCTATCGCCTGTATGCCAAATATCTGCCCCTGATCGTCTTCGAGCAGCAACCCGGCGTCGCGGTGCGCAAGGAGTTGTTGCGCATGCGCGGCCTGTTGCGCTTCGCCCATGTCAGGCATCCCGGCGCCGGCATCGGCGAAACCGCGGCTCGTCAGTTGCGTGAAATAGTTGAACGGGTTCTGCCGGGCGTCGATATCACGCGACCAATCCAACCGTGATACGAGCGGAATCCGGTCCAGGCTCGGCAGGCAATTATCGCGCCTTGCATTGGTCTCGAATGCAGATTGTTACTGAGCTGGCACCACTATCAACGGGGTAACGCACCCGGGTGCCGTTGGCGGTGCCAGTGATGTACAAATGGCCGTCCGGGTTTTTCGTGATCGTGATGGCACACTGCTTGCCAGGACATTTCTTGTCGGCGCTCGACAGCAGCGTGCAGATTCTTGAGGCGCCGGCGTCGCTCGTGAGCAGAACCAGGCCGGTTTCATCGGTGCATCGATATACCGTATTGGCCGCCATCGCCCCGTTGTCAATGGCGACTGTCAGGAGCGCTGCCAGCGCGGGTGTGGCGAATCTCATTTCAAGTGTCTCCGTAGCGATGCCGGTCGATCATAGCAGTCGTGGCAGCTGCGTCAAACTTGTGTTGTGCCCGCACCAGTTCGGGACCCCTTCCGCTTTTCCGGGGAATCTGCATTGTCTGAACGGACGGCCGGAATTCACTGCAACTCAAGCGGTCGGACGCAATTCGAATTCTGTGTATTCGCCGCTGCCGGTTTCGACCATGACATTGTCGACCGTGGCGCCGCCCGGACCGCGGCGACTCCACTCGAGCATCGCCTCGACCTGCCCGACGTTGCCGGCAATCATGGCCTCGACGCAGCCGTCGCGGCGGTTGCGCACCCAGCCGTTGACGCCGAGCAAACGGGCCTGCGCCATCATGGCGTAACGGAAACCGACGCCTTGAACAATGCCGCGTATGACCAGGCGGCGAACCTCGGTCACTTCACCCTCATGCCCGGTTGGGCGCCGCTGTCGGGCGAGAGCAGGAACAGGCCGGGCGACTTGCCGTCGGTGTCCGATGCGGCGAGCACCATGCCCTCGCTCAAGCCGAATTTCATCTTGCGCGGCGCGAGGTTGGCCACCATCACCGTCAGCCGGCCGACCAGTTGCGCCGGATCGTAGGCCGACTTGATGCCGGCGAAGACGTGGCGTGTGTTGCCCTCGCCGATATCCAGCGTCAGCCGGATCAGCTTGTCGGCGCCTTCGACGTGCTGCGCGTCGGCGATGCGGGCGACGCGCAGGTCGACCTTGTTGAAGTCGTCGATGGAGATAGTCGGTTCCAAAGCGCGGGCTTGTACCTGTACCTTGTCTTCTGTCGCCTGCTGGTGCTGGGCGTGACGTTGCGGCGAGTGCGGCTCAGGAGTCGGCGCTGGTGGCACGGCGGCCTGTGTCACCGTGGGCTCCAGGGACTCGCGGTTGGCTGCGATCAGCGCGTCGATCTGCTTCGGGTCGATGCGCTGCATCAGGTGCTCGTAGGCATTGATCAGGTGCGCCGGCGGCAGCAGGTGGCCGGCGTCGGCCCAGTGCAGCGGGGCGACGTTGAGGAATTCCTCGGCGCGTTGCGCCAGCTTGGGCAGCACCGGCTTGAGATAAATGGTGAGCAGGCGGAAGGCATTGATCAGCAGCGTGCAGACCTCGTGCAATTTCGCTTCCTGGCCTTCCTGTTTGGCCAGCACCCAGGGCTGATTCCTGTCCACGTACTGGTTGATCTGGTCGGCCAGCGCCATGACGCGGCGCAGGGCGCGCGCCGTATCGCGGGCCTCGTAATAGCCGGCGATTTCCTCGGCGGCTTCGGCGATGCCGGGCAGATCGGCATGAAAGCGCTCGTGGCTGTGGGCGTGCAGAAGCTGCCCGCTGAGTTTTCCACCATAGCGCTTGGCAACGAACCCGGCGGCGCGGCTGGCGATGTTGATGTACTTGCCGATAAGGTCGGAGTTGACGCGCTGGGTGAAGTCGTCGAGGTTGAGGTCGATGTCCTCCATCGTCCCGTTGAGCTTGGCGGCGAAGTAGTAGCGCAGCCATTCCGGATTGAGCCCCTGCGTCAGGTAGGACTCGGCGGTGATGAAGGTGCCGCGCGACTTCGACATCTTGGCGCCGTCGACGGTCAGGAAGCCGTGGGCAAACACGCTGGTCGGGATGCGGTAGCCGGCGTGTTCAAGTTCGGCCGGCCAGAACAGGGCGTGAAAGTAGAGGATGTCCTTGCCGATGAAGTGATACAGCTCGGCCGTCGAATCCTTGCCCCAGAACTCGTCGAAATCGAGTCCCTTCTTGTCGCAGAAATTCTTGAACGAACCCATGTAGCCGATCGGCGCGTCTAGCCAGACGTAGAAGAACTTACCCGGCGCGCCGGGAATCTCGAAGCCGAAGTAGGGCGCATCGCGCGAGATGTCCCAGTCGGTGAGCTTGTTCTCACCCGGTTCGCCCAGCCATTCCTGGAGCTTGTTGATCGCCTCCGGCTGCGCCTTGCACACTTCGCGCGTGGCGCGGCGCAGGAATGCCTGGCAGCGCGGGTCGGAGAGCTTGAAGAAATAATGGTCGGACGACTTCAGCACGGGTGGCGCGCCCGACACCGCCGAGTAGGGGTTCTTCAGGTCGGTCGGCGCGTAGGCGGCGCCGCAGGACTCGCAGGCATCGCCATACTGGTCCTTGGTTCCGCACTTGGGACACTCGCCCTTGATGAAGCGGTCGGGCAGGAACATCAGCTTGACCGGATCGTAGTACTGCTCGATTGAGCGCACCTCGATCAGGCCGGCGGCCTTGAGCTTGCCGTAGATGTCGTCGGCATAGTGACGCGTTTCGTCCGAATGCGTGGTGTGGTAATTGTCGAAGGCGACATGGAAGCCGGCGAAATCGCGGGCGTGTTCGGCATGGACGCGGGCGATCAGTTCTTCCGGCGTGATGCCTTCCTTTTCGGCGCGCAGCATGATCGGCGTGCCGTGGGTGTCGTCGGCGCAGACGAACCAGCATTCGTGGCCGCGCATTTTCTGGAAGCGCGTCCAGATGTCGGTCTGGATGTATTCGACCAGATGGCCGAGATGGATCGCGCCGTTGGCATAGGGCAGTGCGGCGGTCAGTAGGATCTTGCGGGTCATGACACGGTCTTTCCGGGTGCTGGCGTCGGCCGCGTGGCCTGTCGCATCTCAAGGGTTGCATTGTACCGGCGCGAGATGGATGGCGGCGTGGCGGACCTTGCCTGCCGGGAATTCCGCTTCGGGGGCCATGACGGGCATAATCCGTATTGGTTCCAACCGTTCCGGAGAAACACCATGCACCATGTAACGAAGGTCCGCACGCGCAAGTCGCGCCCAAATCTGGTCGCGACCTTCCTGGTCATCTGTGCCGCGCTCTGGTTTGCAGTGCCGCAGATGGCGTGGTCACAAACGGACACGGCAACGAGTCAGGCCAATGGGGTCGCTGAAGGGGCTCGTTTGTTCAGTGCAGGAAACAAGGCCTATCAGCAAGGGCAACTTTCGGAAGCGTCCCGCCTGTGGGAACAGGCAAGGGTAATTTTTACCCGGGAACTCGGCGAGGATCACCCCAACACACTCGCCACCACGAACAATCTGGCTGCCACCTACAGCGCCCTTGGCCAGAACGACAAGGCGCTGGCGCTGAAGGAACAAACCCTGAAACTCCGGCGCGCCAAACTTGGCGAGAATCACCCCGACACGCTCACCTCGATGAACAATCTGGCCGTCACCTACAGCGCCCTCGGCCAGCACGACAAGGCGCTGCCGCTGAGGGAGCAAACCCTGAAACTAATGCGCGCCAGACTCGGCCAGGATCACCCCAACACGCTTACAGCGATGAACAACCTGGCGGCCACCTACAGCGCGCTCGGCCAGAACGACAAGGCGCTGCCGCTGAGGGAGCAAACCCTGAAACTCATGCGCGCCAAACTCGGCGAAAATCATCCTGACACGCTCGCCGCAATGAGCAACCTGGCCGCCGTCTACCGTGACCTTATCCAGCGCGATAAGGCGCTGGCGCCAAAGGAGCAAACGCTGGAACCGAGCGATGCCAAGCTTGGCGAGGCCTCCCCGGCCCCGATTGCTTCGATGGACAAGCCGGCCAGCGCCGACAGCGCCCCCGGCCAGCAAGACAAGGCGCTGGCGCCAAAGGAGCAAACGCCGGAAGCCAAGGACGCCAAGCTCGGCGAGGCCTCCCCGGCCCCGATTGCTTCGATGGACAAGCCGGCCAGCACCGACAGCGCCCCCGGCCAGCAAGACAAGGCGCTGGAGCCAAAGGAACAGACGCCGGAACCGAAGGACGCCAAACCCGGCGAGGCCGCCCCCGCCCCGCTCGCCGCCATGAACAAGCCGGCCGGCGCCGACGGCGCCCCCGGCCAGCAAGACAAGGCGCTGGCACCAAAGGAGCAAACGCCGGAAGCCAAGGACGCCAAACCCGGCGAGGCCGCCCCCGCTACGCTCGCAGCGATGAACAAGCCGGCCAGCACCGACGGCGACCCCGGCCAACACGACAAGGTGCTGGTATCAAAGGAGCAAACCCTGAAACTCATGCGCGCCAAACTCGGCGAGGATCATCCCGACACGCTCGCCGTGATGAACAATTTGGCCGACACCTACAGTGAACTCGGCCAAAACGACAAGGCGCTGGCAATGAGGGAACAAACGCTGAAACTCAGGGACGCCAAACTCGGCGAGGATCATCCCGACACGCTCGCCGCGATGAACAACATGGCCGCCACTTACAGTGAGATCGGTCAACGCGACAAGGCGATGGCACTGAGGGAACAAACCCTGAAACTCATGCGCGCCAAATTCGGCGAGGATCATCCCGACACGCTCGCCGCGATGAACAATCTGGCCGTCACCTACCACGCCCTCGGCCAGCACGACAAGGCACTGGCGCTGAGGGAACAAACCCTGAAATTCATGCGCGCCAAACTCGGCGAGGATCACCCCAGCACGCTCACCGCGATGAGCAACCTGGCCGTCACCTACAGCGCCCTCGGCCAACACGACAAGGCGCTGCCGCTGAGGGAACAAACCCTGAAACTCAGGAGCGCCAAACTCGGCGAGGATCATCCCGACACGATCGCCGCGATGAACAACCTGGCCGCCACCTACAGCGAGCTCGGCCAACACGACAAGGCGCTGCCGCTAAGGGAGCAAACCCTGGAGTTCAGGCGCGCCAAGCTTGGCGAGGACCACCTCAGCACGCTCACCGCAATGAACAACCTGGCCGACACCTACAGCGACCTCGGCCAGCACTACAAGGCGCTGGAGCTGAGGGAGCAAACACTGAAACTCTTGCGCGCCAAACTCGGCGAGGATCATCCCGATACGCTCGCCGCAATGAACAACCTGGCCGCCACCTACAGCGACCTCCGCCAACACGACAAGGCGCTGGCGCTGAGGACACAAACGCTGAAACTCAGGGGCGCCAAACTCGGCGAAGCCCCCCCCGACAGCGCCCTTGGTCAGTACGACAAGGTGTTGGCACTGAGGGAGCAAACGCTGAAATTCAGCGACGCCAAGCCCGGCGACCCCCTCCCGAGACGCTCACCGCGATGAGCAACCTGACCGGCACGCAACAATCCGATGTCCTGCGCCAGACCAGGCAGGAATTCAGGCATTCTGTTGCGTCCACCGGTTGAATCCGCTGGCGAGGACAGAGCGGCCTCTGCCGCACTCAAAGCAGAACCAGATTATCCCGGTGAATCAGTTCAGCGCTGTCCATGTATCCGAGCAGGGCTTCTATATCCTGCGTGCCATGGCCGGCAATGCGGCGGGCTTCGGAACTTGAGTAGTTGATCAGGCCGCGAGCGATTTCGCTGCCATCCGGAGCGCGGCAGGCGACCGCCGCACCACGCTCGAAGTCACCCTCGACGCGCATCACGCCTACGGCCAGCAGGCTGCTCCCGACGGCCAGTGCCTTTATCGCGCCGGCATCGAGCGTGAGCCCGCCGGCCAGTTGCAGATGGTCGGCAAGCCATTGCTTGCGTGCGGCCAGGGGCGATTCGACTGCATAGAGCAGGGTACCGATCGCTTCGCCGCGCGCAGCCGCCAGCAGCGAGTCGGGCTCTCGGCCGCTGACGATCAGGGTATGCGCGCCACTTTTCGCGGCGCGCTGCGCGGCACGAACCTTGGTGATCATGCCGCCCTTGGCGATTCCCGATCCGGCGCCGCCGGCCATGGCTTCAAAGCGGCGATCGTCGGCGCGTCCCTCATCGATCAGGGTGGCGGCTGGATCGAGGCGCGGGTCAGCGCTGTAGAGGCCCTTCTGGTCGGTCAGGATGATCAGCGCCTCCGCTTCCACCAGATTGGCCACCAGTGCCCCCAGCGTGTCGTTGTCGCCGAACTTGATTTCGTCGGTGACCACCGTGTCGTTCTCGTTGATGATCGGCACCACGCCCAGATCGAGCAGGGTTTGCAGGGTCGAGCGGGCGTTGAGGTAGCGCGTGCGGTCGGCCAGGTCGTCGTGGGTCAGCAGGATCTGCGCGGCTTTCAGGCCGTGGTCGAGGAAGGTGGTTTCGTAGGCCTGCGCCAGCCCCATCTGACCTACTGCGGCGGCGGCCTGCAACTCGGGCATGGCATGCGGCCGCGCGGTCCAGCCCAGTCGCTGCATCCCGGCGGCAATCGCACCGGAAGAGACCAGCAGTACCTGCCGCCCGTCGGCGTGCAGCGCGGCGATCTGGCGCGCGCACTCGGCGATGAAATCGTGGGCCAGGCCTTCGCCGTGGTTGGTGACCAGAGCGCTCCCGACCTTTACGACGATGCGCTTCGCGTCAGCTATCTGCTGTCTCATACCTTTCGATTCTGTTCCAAATAATCCATCACGGCAAACGTGACTTCGCGGCAGCCCTTACCCGAAATGGCTGACATGACGAAATGCTTCTTCGGCCTGTAGCTCTTCACCAGCGCGGCGATGCGCGCCTCGCGTTCATCTTCCGGGACCAGGTCGATCTTGTTGATCAGCAGCCAGCGTGGTTTCTTGTACAGCGCCTCGTCGTATTTCTTCAGTTCCTTGAGGATCGCCCTGGCATCTTTCGCCGGGTCGGCATCGGGATCGAAGGGTGAAATATCGACCAGATGCAGCAGCAGGCCGGTGCGCTGCAGATGCTTGAGGAAGCGATGACCGAGGCCGGCGCCTTCCGCGGCGCCTTCGATCAGGCCGGGAATGTCGGCGATGACGAAGCTGCGGTTGTCATCGACCCGCACCACGCCGAGGTTCGGGTGGAGCGTGGTGAAGGGGTAATCCGCGACCTTGGGTCTGGCAGCGGAGACGGCGCGGATGAAGGTCGACTTGCCGGCATTGGGCAGGCCCAGCAGGCCGATATCGGCGAGCACCTTGAGTTCGAGCTTCAACTCGCGCTTTTCACCCTCCTGCCCCGGCGTGTTCTGCCGCGGCGCGCGGTTGGTGCTGGATTTGAAATGCGAGTTGCCCAGGCCGCCGATGCCGCCCTTGGCGATCAGCCAGCGCTTGCCGTCGGTATTGAGGTCCGCGATCACTTCGTCCGTGTTGCTGTCGGTGATCACGGTGCCCACCGGCATGCGCAGTTCCATGTCTTCGCCGCCCTTGCCGTAGCGGTCCGAGCCGTGGCCGTTTTCGCCCTTCTGGCCGCGAAACACCCGGGTGTAGCGGAAATCGATCAGGGTATTGAGGTTGCGGTCGGCGGTGACCCAAATGCTCGCACCCTTGCCGCCGTCGCCGCCGTCCGGTCCGCCAAGGGGAATGTACTTCTCGCGGCGGAACGAAACGGCGCCATTGCCGCCATCGCCGGCGAGAACTTCGATGCGCGCTTCGTCAAAGAATTTCATGAATTTTCGGGGAACAGAAACGCGAAAGCCCTATCTCGACGATAGGGCTTTCGTCGCGGAAGGAAGACGCTCAGGCTGTCGCCGGAACGATGCTGACGACGCGACGTTTGGCCGGCCCCTTGACGGCGAACAGCACCTTGCCTTCGACCTTGGCGAACAGGGTGTGATCCTTGCCCATGCCTACGTTGTCGCCGGGATGGAATTCGGTGCCGCGCTGCCGGACGATGATGCTGCCGGCGGAAATCAGCTCGCCGCCGTAGCTCTTGACGCCAAGGCGTTTCGATTCAGAGTCGCGGCCGTTGCGGGAACTGCCGCCTGCTTTTTTGTGTGCCATGTGTTAGCTCCTGATGCTTTCGTCGGGGTCAGGCGGCGATGCCGCTGATCTCGATTTCGGTGAAGTTCTGGCGATGGCCCTGGTGCTTCTGGTAGTGCTTGCGACGGCGCATCTTGAAAATGGTGACCTTCGGATGGCGGCCCTGAGCGATCACTTTCGCGGTTACCGTGGCACCGGCGAGCATGGGGGAACCGATCTTGACCGATTCGCCCTCGCCGACCATGAGTACCTGGTCGAGAGTGATTTCAGTGCCTACATCAGCCGGTATCTGTTCTATTTTGAGTTTTTCGCCGGCAGCAACGCGATATTGCTTGCCACCGGTTTTTATGACCGCATACATGATGAGAGACTCCAATGGGATGACGCAAAGAACCGCGCAGTATACAGAGTGACGGGCTGGAGGTCAAACTCAAAAATCGCCACTGTCGGGCGCGCGCCGGTTAGCGTCTCCCTGCCTTCGGCGTGTAGCCGATGGCCAGTGAAATGGCGTCTGCGGTTTCCTTGACCATGTCCGCCCAGTCCGGGCTGTGGCGCTCGGCCGGAGCGGAGACCGAGAGGCCGGCGACCAGTTCGCCGCTATCGTCCCGTATCGGTGCGGCGATGCAGCGCAGGCCCTGCTCGATTTCCTCGTTGTCGAAGGCCACGCCATGGCGGCGCGCCCGGTCGACCTCCCGTTCCAGCGCGGCCAGCGTGGTCAGCGAAGTCGGCGTATAGCCGGGCAAACCGGTGCGCGTGACGTATTCGCGCAGTTTTTGCTTGCTGTCTTCGGCAAGGTACAGCTTGCCAACCGCGGTGACATGCAGGGGTGCCCGGGCGCCGACCAGATGCACTACGCGCACCGACGAGCGACCGCTGGAGGTGCGTTCGACGTAAACGATTTCGTCGCCCTGGCGCACGCCCAGATTGACGCTCTCGCCTATTTGCTGATGCAGGCGCTGCATCAGCGGCATTGCGGCGGCGCGGATGTTGATGCGTGACTTGACGACGTTGCCGAGTTCCAGCAGGCGGATGCCCAGCCGGTAGGTTCCGGGATCGGCGCGCTCGGCAAACCCCGAGGTGGCCATCGCGGCGAGAATGCGATGCGCAGTCGACGGATGCAGACCTGTCTCCAGAGCCAATTGCTTGAGGCTCACCGGATCGGGATGATAGGAAAGGACGTCGAGCAGTTTCATCATGCGCTCGATGACCTGGATACCGCTACGGGCTTCCGGCGCGGCGTCCGCGGGTTTATGCGGCACGGCAATCTCTTCGTGGAAACGGGACTTCGGATACTATATCAAAAGCCTTCGCCTGCCCGTAGCGGACAACCTGGGCTCAACAACATCAAGATACGGAGTGTGACTATGCCAAGGGTGCGCGTCGGACTGTTTGTGACCTGTCTGGTCGATTTGATGCGTCCGCGCATCGGCTTTGCCGCCTTGAAATTGCTGGAGACCGCGGGCTGCGAGGTGATCGTGCCGGATACCCAGACCTGCTGCGGCCAACCGGCGTGGAATTCGGGCGATGCGCCCGGCGCGGTGGCACTGGCGAAGAAAGCCATCGCCGAATTCGAGGGCTTCGAGTATGTCGTGGTGCCTTCCGGATCCTGCGGCGAGCATGTTCGTATAGAGTATCCGCGGCTGTTTGCCGAAGAGCCCGACTGGCGCGACCGTGCCACGGCGCTGGCCAGTCGCACGTATGAACTCACCGATTTTCTGGCGACGGTGCTGAAGGTCGACAGTGTGCCCGGAGACCATGAGGGCACGGTCACCTACCACGACTCCTGCAGCGGGCTGCGCGGTCTCGGCATCAAGGAGCAGCCTCGTTCCCTGCTGGCCAGGATGAAAGGGGTCAGCCTCAAGGAAATGAACGGGTGCGAGGAATGTTGCGGCTTTGGCGGCACCTTCTCGATCAAGTTCGGCGAGGTGTCGGCGGCGATTGCCGAACGCAAATGCCACAACGTGCACGGCAGCGGTGCACAGGCCGTGGTCGGCGGTGATCTGGGTTGCCTGCTGAATATCGAAGGCAAACTGCGGCGCATGGGTGATGAAAACACCAGGGTCCTGCATATCGCCGAAGTTCTTGCCGGAGAAGCGTGATGGAAATCAAGTCCATGCACTTCAAGGCCAATGCCAGCGCAACACTGGCGAACGTAGTCCTGCAAGGCAATCTGAAAAATGCCAAAGGCAAGTTCGTTACCAAGCGCGCCGAGGCGATCAAGGACCTCGACGATTTCGAGGGAACGCGAGATGCCGCCGAGGCGATTCGCAACAAGGTCATCGACAATCTGGACCTGTGGCTCGAATGCTTCGAGCGGAAGGCGCTGGATACCGGCGCCAAAGTGCTGTGGGCGAAGGACGGGGCGGAGGTATGCCGCCTGGTGACGGAGATCGCCCGCAGCCACGGCGTGAAGAAGGTCACCAAGTCGAAATCGATGCTGTCCGAGGAGGCCGGGCTCAACCAGGCACTGGAAGCTGCCGGCATCCAGCCGGTGGAAACCGACCTGGGCGAGTACATCCTGCAGGTCGACAACAACGAACCGCCCAGCCACATCATTGCGCCGGCGGTGCACAAGAGCCTGGACGATGTCGCCGATCTGTTCCACAAGGTGCACGGTACGCCGCGCAAGACCGATATCCCGGCGCTGACGCGGGAAGCTCGTGAAGTGCTGCGCGGCCATTTTCTGTCGGCTGAAATGGGCTTGTCCGGCGGCAATTTTCTGGTCGCCGAAACCGGTTCGGTGGCGCTGGTGACCAACGAGGGCAACGGCCGCATGGTGACGACGATGCCCAAGGTCCATGTGGTGATCACCGGCATCGAGAAGGTGATCCCGACCCTGGAGGATCTGTCGACCCTGATGCGTCTGCTGCCGCGTTCGGCCACCGGACAGTCGATCTCGAACTATTTTTCGATTCTCACCGGGGTCAAGAAACCCGGAGAGCATGACGGCCCCGAGCATCTTTACTTCATCCTGGTCGACAGCGGTCGCGCCGACGTCGTGGGCACCGATTTCCACGCCATGCTGCGCTGCATTCGCTGCGGTGCCTGCATGAATCATTGCCCGGTGTATCAGACCATCGGCGGCCATGCCTATGGCTGGGTTTATCCGGGGCCGATGGGCTCGGTTCTGACGCCGCTCTACGCGGGCATGGAGAACTCGATCGATCTGCCGCACGCGGCCACTTTGTGCAATCAGTGCGGCATCGTCTGTCCGGTCAAGATTCCGCTGCCCGACCTGTTGCGCAAACTGCGCGAAAAACAGACCGAGCGCGGCTTGCGCCCACTCACCGAGCGTATCGGTTTGCGCGTCTGGGCCTGGGTGGCGCAACGGCCGAAACTCTACGCCCTGGGGGCGAGTGCCGGTGCGCGCTACCTGAAGTGGCTGGCCGGCGACACGGACCGCATCCGCCTGCTGCCGACTGCGCCGGAATGGTCGTTGGGGCGTGATTTTCCGGCACCTCAGGGCAAGACCTTCCGCGAACTGTATGCCGCACGCCAGACACGAAAGGAAGCGATATGATTACGACATTCCCCCCAACCCCCTTTCCAGGAAAGCGGGCGACGACGGTTCAGCCGCTGTCGCGGCTTCCGGTTGCTGAATTGCCACCTCCTTGGGACGGCCCGGCGGAGGCAGTATGAGTTCTCGTGACGACATCCTCGGCCGCGTCCGCGCCGGCCTCAATCGCAGCGCCACCAATGCCGCCGCGGGACGCGAGGAGATGGCGGCGGCTCTGTCGAATCGCAGTCACGGCCCGAAACCGGCCATCGACAGCAATCCGCAAGCGCTGCTGGAACGCTTCCGGATCAAGTCGGAACAGCAGTCGAGTACCGTTGACATCGTGGCGCAGGACTCCGACGTGCCCGCCGCGGTCGACCACTATCTGACGGCCATGAAGCTGCCGAAAACGGCCGTCGCCTGGTCGTCGCTGGCGGCACTGGATTGGCCTGCTGCCGGACTCAACGTAGAAGGGCGCGGCGCGCGCGATGCCGATCTGGTCGGTATCACCGGTTGCTTCTGCGCCGTCGCCGAAACCGGTACGCTGATGCTGTGTTCCTCGCCGAACACACCCGCCGCCGTCAGCCTCCTGCCGGAAACGCACATCGCGATTGTTAACGCCTCGCGCATCCTGCCCTGCATGGAAGACGCCTGGGCGCTGGCACGCAAGGAACTCGGGGTATTACCGCGCGCGGTGAATTTCATCTCCGGCCCATCGCGCACCGGTGACATCGAGCAGACCATCGTGCTCGGCGCACACGGGCCGTACCGGGTCCATCTGGTGATCGTCGAGGGCTGACATGCGCCGTCTGCTGGTCGTTATCGCGCTGCTTTTCGCCGTCTCGCCAGCGCCGTCCGCAGGGGATACCGTCTCCGGCTCAGCCGGAGACATGACTTTCGCCCAGATCGGCGATGAAGTTCTGCCGCCGGTATTTGTCGAAACCCTGCTCGAACTGCCCGACGACGCGGCTCAGGCGGCGAAGTCGGGCAAGCGCCTGCTGCTGTATTTCGGCCAGGTTGGTTGCCCCTACTGCAAGGAACTGATGCAGACCAGTTTCACGCAGAAGGCCATCGTCGACAAGACCGCCAGCTATTTCCTGCCGATTGCCTTCAATCTTTTTGGCGACCGCGAGGTCACCTGGTTCGACGGCAAGGTGCGCAGCGAGAAGGAGTTGGCGAAGTTTCTCAAGGTGCAGTTCACGCCGACTTTGCTGTTGCTCGATGAGAAAGGCAGGATCATCGGACGCATCAACGGCTTCTACCCGCCGCACCGCTTTTCCGCTGCGCTCGATTATTCCGCGCAGCGTCTGGAGCACAAGCTGCCATTCGCCGAGCACATGAGGGCCGTGCCGCAGACCGGCGCCAGTGCCACCCTCAACGAGGAAGCCTTCTTCATGAAGCCGCCCTTCAATCTGGTCCGCAAACCGGGCGGCAAGCCGCTGGCGGTGCTGTTCGAGACGCGCCACTGCGCGCCCTGCGACGAGTTGCACAAGGAAGGTTTCAGGCGCGAGAAGACCGTGGCGGCCGTGTCGCGCTTCGACGTCGTGCGCTTTTCGCTGTCGGGCCGCGAGCCGCTGACCACGCCGGACGGCCGCAGCACGACGGTGGAGGCTTGGGGCAGGGAACTCAAGATCAGCTACACGCCGAGCGTGGTCTTTTTCGACGATCGCGGCCGCGAAGTGTTTCGGCTGGAAGCCTATCTGCGGCCCTTTCATTTTGCAGGGTCGTTCGAGTATGTCGGCAGCGGCGCCTACAGGAAGGAGCCGGAGTTCCAGCGCTTCCTGCAGAACAAGGCCGAGCACATGAAGGAACGCGGAGAGAAGCTGGAACTCTGGAAGTAGGCGCGGATGTGCTCGCGATCCGGCTTTGTCGTGAGCAAGCCCGCTCCTAACGGCCAGAGGCAATGCCCTTCCTGCGCAAGACTTCCCTGCTGATTTCCTGATAGTGCTCGCGCGTTTCCGACTCGATCGTGGAGCGGGCCAGGTCAAGCGGTAGCATCGTGTCGGGAACGGCCTCCGACTGATAGCGAATGCGCGTCGCGCCGGCAAACGATTCCAGCCGGGTCGTGCCGCGAAAGCGCTTCATGTTGCCTTCGACCATGCGCGATTCGAAGTGTTCAAAGGGGGTGAGCGTCAGTTCGCGGATCGACTGGAACTCGAACGTGAAAGGCCCGAAGCCTGCCTTGCCCGTTTGCGACACCCGCAGCACGTTGCCGTTGCGGGCAAGCACCTTGCTGGACGCGATGTTGGAAATGAAGCGGGGCAGGTTCTCGAAATCGGTCAGCACATCCCACACCTCCCGAACGCTGGCCGGGATGGTCGCTTCGGCCCCGACGCGGACCACCTCGCCCTGAATCTCGACACGTACCGATACATCGCCGCCGGCATCGGGCGTTGCGCCCCACGCCATTCCGGTAAGCAGCGCAAGCGGCAGCAAGGCGGCAATCCTGTTCATCTTGCCCCCCTCCAGCGTTTCTCCAGTTCGATGATGCCCATTGCCATAAGCGCGATGGCGGCGATTTCTCCCCAGTTGCGGGCACCGATCGGGGCGGTAGCGAATGCCGCGTTGAGCGGCGCCCAGTAGGTGATCGCCATCTGCAACGCCAACTGCAGGCCGGCGCCCCACCATACCCATGGATTGGAGAAAGCTGCGACAGCGGTGACCGGCAGTCGCAGCGAGCGGCAGTTGAACAGGTAGACGATTTCGATGGCGACGAACACGTTCATCGAAATCGTGCGTGCCTCCGCCATCGTCTGGCCACGGTCCAGCGCCATCATGAACATGCCGAAGCAACCGGCCAGCATCAGGACTCCGACCAGTACCACGCGCTCTATCAGCACGGCATCCAGCACCGGCGCTCCCGGACGTCGAGGCGGGCGCCGCATGATGCCGCGCTCGGCCGGCTCAAAGGCCAGCGGCAGCCCGAGCAGCACCGCGGTTGTCATGTTGATCCAGAGGATTTGCAGAGGCGTGATCGGCAGCGTGACGCCGGCGACGATGGCGGCGAGGATGACCAGTCCTTCGCCGAAGTTGGTCGGCAGCGTCCAGGTGATGAACTTCACGAGATTGTCGTAGATGCCGCGCCCTTCTTCGACCGCCGCCTCGATGGTGGCGAAGTTGTCGTCGGTGAGCACCATCGCCGCCGCTTCCTTGGCTACATCGGTGCCGCCAAGGCCCATGGCGATTCCGATATCGGCCTGCTTCAGCGCCGGGGCGTCGTTCACGCCATCGCCGGTCATCGCCACCACCTCGCCTTGCGCCTGCAGCGCGCGCACCAGACGCAGCTTGTGTTCCGGCTCGACGCGGGCAAAGACATCGACGCGGCTGACGGCGGTCCTGAGCTTCTCGTCGTCGAGCCGTGCAAGGTCGCGGCCCGTCAGCACTTCCGCGGTGCCGTTCTTCCCGGCAATGCCTATCTGCGCGGCAATCGCCCGCGCCGTTTCGGCGTGATCGCCGGTTATCATCTTTACCCGGATGCCGGCGGCATGGCAGGTTCGCACTGCGGCCATCGCATGGGCCCGCGGCGGATCGATCATGCCAACCACGCCAAGAAATACCAGGCCGGTGCCGATCGCTGCTTCATCGACCGTTTCGCCGGTCGCCAGATGCCGGCGCGCCAGGGCCAGTACGCGCAAGCCGGCGGCCGCCATGAGTGCGGCTACGGCTTCCAGCGCCGCGGCTTCGAGCCGGGTCTCGCTGCCGTCGGCGGCCAGCATGCTGTGGCAGGCAGGCAGCAGCTTTTCTATGGCGCCCTTGACGTACACCACCGGCTGACCGTCGAAGGCATGCAGCGTTGCCATGGTCTGACGCGCCGAATCGAAGGACAGTTCGTCGCGGCGCGGAAACACGTTGCGCAGGGTGGCCTCATCCAGCCCGCCCTTGCGTGCCACGACCAGCAGCGCAGCTTCTGTGGGGTCGCCGGTAATCTGCCATTGCCTGTTCTCGTGATACAGCGCAGCGTCGTTGCAGAGAGCGCCGGCCATCAGAGTTTCGTGCAAAGCATGGCTTGGCTCCCCGCCGCCGAGCGAGCCTTCCGGCTTGTAGCCCTGACCGCTGACTGTGAACAGCTTGCCGCCCGCCCACAGTTCGGTCACGGTCATGGCGTTTTCGGTCAGAGTTCCGGTCTTGTCCGAGCAAATTACCGTCGTGCTGCCCAGCGCTTCCACCGCCGGCAGACGACGGATGATGGCGCGACGGCTGGCCATGCGGCTGACGCCGATGGCCAGCGTGATGCTCATGGCCGCCGGCAGGCCTTCGGGGATCGCGCCGACGGCCAGTGCTACGGCCGCCATCAGCATGTCCACCATCGCTTCGCCGCGCCAGACGCCGATGACGAAGGTGAGCGCGGCAAGCCCGAGAATGACCCACAACAGCAAGCCGGCAAACTCGCCCATCTTTTTCGTCAGCGGCGTGGCGATCTCGGGGACGGTGGCTATCAGTGTCGATATGCGTCCGGTTTCGGTGGCGTCCGCGGTTCCGATCACCAGTCCGTGGCCTTGTCCGGCCACTACGTTAGTCCCCGCATAAGCCATGTTGCGGCGGTCGGCGAGCAGGGTGTCCTCCGGCAGTTCGTCGCAATGCTTTTCTATTGGTTCTGCCTCGCCGGTCAGCGCCGCTTCGACGGTGCGTAACTGGCGACCGGAGACGATGCGCAGATCGGCCGGCACCCGGTCACCGGCGGTCAGCCAGACCACGTCACCGGGCACCAGATGGACAGCGTCCATGCGCCGGCGGCGCCCTCCGCGCAGCACGGTAACCTCGGTCGCCACGGCGCGGGCCAGTGCCGCCAGCGCGGCCTCGGCTTTGCCTTCCTGCAGGTACCCGATCACGGCATTGACCACGACCACACCGAAGATGACCGAACTGTCGACCCATTCACCCAGGCCGGCGGTGACGAGGCCGGCACCGACCAGCACCATCACCAGCGGCTCCGTCAGCTGATTCAGGAAGCGCGCCAATGCGCTGCGCCCCGTCTTCTCGCGCAGGCTGTTGGGGCCGTGTCGAAGCAGGCGGGCAGCGGCTTCTTCTTCGGTCAGGCCGTGGTTCGCCTCGACGCCGTGACGAGCCAGCGCTTCGTCAGCCGGCAGGGCGTGCCATGACTTATTGGCGGCCTCCGCCGGTGAGGACGGCAGCGTGGTCATGGTCCAGCCGGCGTTCCTGCAGCGAGCGGCAGATGCACGAGCAGCGAAGCTCCCTTGCCGGAATCCGGAGAGTCGATGTTCAGCGTGCCGCCGTGAAGTTCGGTAATGCGGCTGACGATGGAAAGCCCCAAGCCGCTGCCCGCCGCATCCTCCCCTGAAGAGGCGCTGACGCTACGGTAGAAGCGCTGCTGCACCTGGCTGCGTTCGTCCGCTGCAATGCCTCGCCCGTTGTCGCTGACGGTCAGCACGGCGCTGTTCTCATGCTCCGTGATCGAAACCTCGATCTGCGTTCCGCCGCCGTGGCGCAGGGCGTTATCGACCAGATTGCGCAGCAGGACCTGCAACAGCATGGCGTCACCGCGAACATGCGCGTTGCCGTCGTGCAGTACCAGATCACAGCGATGGGCGATGGCTTCGCCCGCGCTCATCGCCAGAACTTCTTCGGCAATGGGCCGCAAGGCGATGTCGTGCATCTGCTGCGGCGCATCGGCATCCAGCCGCGCCAGCGTCAGCAGTTGTGCCACCAGATGCGTGGTGCGGTCGCAGCCGGCCAGAATTTGGGTCAGTGCGTGCCGTCTTTCCGTCGTCTCGACCGAAGCCAGCGCGACCTGTGCTTGTGCCTTCAGGGCGGCCAGCGGCGTGCGCAACTCATGCGCCGCATCGGCGGTAAAGCGGCGCTCGTTCTCCAGCGCCCGGATGATGTCGGCGAACAGGCTGTTGAGCCTCGTCACCAGCGGCGCAACTTCAGTGGGAAGTGATTCCGTTGGCAGCGGATCGAGGCGGTCGGGCGTCCGCGCGGCGACATCGCGTGCGAGCCGGCGCAAGGGTGTCAGCGCCAGACCTATGGCAATCACCAGCAGTACCGCCAGCGCGGGCAGGGCAAACAGCATCGGCTTGAGCAGTTGTCCGGCAATTTCGCCGGCCACCTCGTTGCGCTCTTTGGCGAAATGCGCCGCCGTGGTGCTCGGCGGGTGCGCGAGCAGTTCCTCCAGTTCATGACGGGCTTCGCGCCACGTGACAAACGCCGTCAGCAGCCAGACGAACGCTACCGCCATCAAAGTCAGCCCGACCAGCCGGGTGCGCAGGGAGATTGGACTCTTCATCAATGGGAACCGCTTTTCGCTATGACGTAACCGATGCCGCGCAGGGTGCGGATTGCATCCGCACCGAGTTTGCGCCGCAGGTGATGGATATATACCTCGACCGTGTTGCTGCCTATTTCATCGCCCCAGGCGTAGAGATGCTCTTCCAGCTGAGCGCGGGAAAGGGCTCGTCCCGGTTGTTGCATCAGGGCGTGCAGCAGGGCGTATTCCTTGGCCGAGAGTTCGACTTCCCGGCCCTCGCAAACCACGCGCCGCATTGCCGGATCCAGCGTCACATCGCCGGCTGCAAGCACCGGCGAAGGTTGGCCGCCGGCGCGACGCAACAGGGCGCGCAAGCGGGCATTCAGTTCGCCCAGATCGAAGGGTTTGACCAGGTAATCGTCGGCTCCGGCGTCAAGGCCGCGGATGCGGTCGTCGACCGTATCGCGGGCGGTGAGGATCAGCACCGGCAAAGTCTTCTTCTTCGCCCTCAGGTGGCGCAGTACGTCGAGTCCGTCCATGCGCGGCAGACCAAGGTCGAGGACTACGGCCGCGTAGTCTCCGGTCGCCAGTGCCGTTCCGGCGCTAACGCCGTCCCTGACCCAGTCAACCGCGTGGCCGGCCTGGCGCAGTCCTACCTGGAGGGCATCGCCGAGCAGCGCATCATCTTCAACCAGCAGTATTCTCATGAGCGGAATTGCGCAGCTTCTTGGTTCCTGCCGCTGTACTTAACGTCGATAAAACCGACGCTAGCCTACACTGAAACTCAGCCACGCTTGGTTTTCCATCCGGTAATCATTGCCAGGATCAGATTCTCGCGGTGCAGCCAGCTGCTGACGATGACCCCGGCGATGTGAATGACGACAATCGCCATCATGCCATTGGAGGCGCCTTCGTGCAGTTCTTCCATGAAGTGCCCACCAACATTTTCATACACGGCCCAGCCACTGACGGAGGCGGCGGCTCCAAAACCAATCAGGAGAAAGATAGCCACCGCGCCGGCTGGATTGTGACCGATATAGTGCTGCGGCTTTCCGTTCATCAAGGACTTGAGGTAGTCGATCAGCCTCTGCGGCGTCGGCAGGAATTCGGCAAAGCGAGAGTAGCTGCCGCCGACAAAGCCCCACAGCAGGCGGAAGACAAGCAGTCCGGCAAGCGAGTAGCCGGCGATGACATGGATGTCGCGCAGTTTTTCGGATTCCGCGGTGAGGAAGACGATGGCGAAACTCGCTACCAGCAACCAGTGGAAGAGGCGCGTCGGCAGGTCCCAGACGCGGATGGGTTTGGCTTTGGTATGAATTTGGGGCCTCACTTGGGGATCCTGATCGAATGTTCGTTGTAATCGCCTGCCGCAGCTCGGGCGTGACATGCCGTGCAGTTGGCCGGGCTCTTGATCGAGGCACGCTGCCAGGTCGCCGCAGCTATTTCGCGATGCTTCTTTTCGAAGCGCGCGGTTTCAGTGATGCGCAGCAGCGGCTTGCCTCGGGCATCGCGGGTGTCTCCGGTCTTGCGCCCGCCGGACTGGGCGACCAGAAAGTCGGTGATGGCGGTACGGCGTTTCTCATCGAGACTGGCATCGGAGCCGAAGTGGCGCGACAGGTTGCCCATCATCGCGCGCCAGGAATCGGCGTGCAGCATCTGCGGCGGGAAAGCCATGTGGCAGGAAGCGCATTCTTCCTCGAAAGCGGCATTCTTCGGCACGCTGTAGTTGTCCGCGTTGGCCGGCAGGGCAAGGGCCGCCAGAAGGCCGAACAGAGATGTGGCGATGATTCGTTTCATGATGCTCTCCTGATTACTTGAGGGCCAGCAGCCAGGCCATGACGTCAGCCTTTTCCTGCGCGCTGCAGAGCCGGTTGAGGGTGTCGTTGCAGTTGCGGCGGAACCACTTGTCCACCTTGGCGGCATCGGTAAAGCGCTGGGCATTGGCCGCCGGTGCCAGCGGCGTGATGGCCTTATCGGTCTTGGCGTGACGGCCCGCTTGTGTCGGCTTTCCGGTGTGGCAGGAAGCGCAACTCCACTCGCCGCCCTGCTTGGTCGTAAAGAAGCTCGCGCCGCGATCGGCAGAGGCTACTGCACCGGCCTCCTTCTCGAAGCGCGCGAGGAAGTCGCGCGGCGTTTCGGCTTGGGCGCTGGCGGCGAAGAGCGTTGCAGCAATGATGAGAATGCGTCGCACGGGAATCTCCATGAGTGGCGTGTGAAGCGAATCATGGAGGGCGCCGCTTAAATGGCGCTTAAGAACAGGTCCGGCGCCGGCTAGACCGGGCGCGGCACCTTGTCAGCGTGTCCTGATGGGTTGCCCGGTAGTAATGAACATCAGCGTGCGGGCTTCGCGAATGTCTGCGTGGAGCGCTTCGACGATAGGTGGGTTGACTGGAGTTTCAGCGTTCCAGACGATCAAAAAGCTGGCGCCGGAGCCGCCGGCGGTATCGGTCCGAGGCACAAATATTTCATGGGTGCCCAGCGGCGGAATCGTGACGGGTGCATCGATGTAGGGCCGCACAAGTTTGCCGTCGGTGTCGTAATAGCGTGCCGAAACGAGCCGGATCCGCGTTTGCGGATCCGTATTGCGGATGCTGACATGAGTCGAGACCAGCGTTTGCGTCGGCTTGCCGGCCTTACCCGGATCGCCATGATAGACATGTGAATAAATCGGCAGGTAAAGCGTTTGCCCGGACAGCAGGGCCGGTTCGTCGGCGGCAAAGGCGCCGGCAACCAGCAGCCCGAACAGCAGGGTGCAGTGACGCAGGAAGGTGCTCATGGGCGGCTCCGGATCATGTGTGATTCGCGCTGGAATTCTACTTCTTCGTCGGTGCGTAGAAGTCTCGCAGCGAAGCGTAGCGATCGGCGCGTGCCGCGCGCACATGCAGGATGGCGTTCTTCATCGGGATGCCAGCCTGCACCAGAGTTTCGGCGGCGATCAGGAGGCTGCTTTCGAGGACTTCGGGGATCACTTCGGTTGCTCCGGCAGACTTGAGGCGGGCGACATCCCTGTCGTCGGCTGTGCGGACCACGATCGGAATCTCCGGCCGGGTGCTGCGCACAATGCGCAATACGCGCTCGGCGGAATGGGCATCGGGGTAGCTGACGACCACGGCGCGGGCGCGGGCGACTCCTGCTGCCTGCAGCACCTCTGGCCGGTCGGCGTTGCCGAAGACAACGTTGATGCCCCGCGTGTGCGCCTCGGCAATGCGTTGCGGGTCGACGTCAAGGGCAATGAAAGGAATGTTTTCCATGCCGAGAAACTCGGCAATGCGCTGTCCGGTGCGGCCATAGCCGCAGATCACCACATGCTGGCCGAGATCGAGGCTATGCACGGCGATGTTATGGATCACGGTGGCCTTGTGCGACCAGTCGCCGCGCCCCATGTCGCCGGAAAGCCTTGCGGCACGGGCAATCAGGAAGGGTGCGATGAACATCGACAGCAGCATCGCCGACAGCGTGATCTGGAAGGCGCTGACGCTGACCAACTGCAACTGGTAAGCCAGCTCGATCAGCACCAGTCCGAATTCGCCGCCCTGCGCCAATTGTGCCGCAGTCCGCAGGCTGGCCGCCAGCGGCGTTTTCGCCACCCGCGTGATGAGCATCACCACTGCGGCCTTGCCACCGATCAGCAAGGCCACGGCCAGCACCAGTTTGTGGGCATTGGCGATGACGTAGCCGATGTCCAGCATCATGCCGATGGTGACGAAAAACAGGCCGAGCAGAATGTCGCGAAACGGCCGGATGTCGGCTTCAACGTGATGGCGATAAGCCGTCTCCGAAATCAGCATGCCGCCCACGAATGCGCCCAACGCCAGCGACAGTCCGCTGCGGGCAGTGAGAAAGGACAGCCCGACCACGATCCACAGCGTGGTCAGCACCAGCAGTTCGCTCGATTTGTACTGGGCGGCGCTTTGGAGGATTCGACCCAGCAGTTTCTGTCCGGCCCAGATCAGCAGTGCCAGCACGGCGACCGCCTGTGCGGCCGCCACCGCAAGCGAGCGCAGCAAATCGTCGCCCGAGGCGGCCAGCGCCGGCAGCAGGATCAGGCAGGGGGCCACGGCGAGGTCCTGGAACAGCAGCACGCCCATGGTCTGCCGTCCGGACCGCGAGTGCAGGTCGAAGCTCTCGGAAAGCATTCTGGCGACAATCGCGGTCGATGACATTGCCACGGCCAGTCCAACCGCTATGCCGCTCTTCCACCCCTGACCGTAGCCCAGCACCGTGACCAGGCCGGTACCCAGCGCGGTCAGTGCAAGCTGCGTCGAGCCGAGCCCGAACACCAGCGTGCGCATGGCTTGCAGGCGCTTCAGGCTGAACTCGAGGCCAATGGAAAACATCAGGAAGACGATGCCGAACTCGGCGAAACTTTCCATCTCCGCGCTCTCCGCCAGCCGGGCCAGGCCGTAAGGTCCCAGCGCGATGCCGATTGCCAGATAGGCGAGCATCGAAGGCAGTTTGAAGCGGCGTGCCAGTGCCACTGCCCCGACGGCAGCGGTTAGCAGCAGCAGGAGCGAGAGGAGGTTGGAGTGCATGGGAAGATCATACCGTGCGGCAGCAGTCAGGCGGGTGCCATGGGTACAATGACAGCCTCCCGGTTTGACGGAAAGCTTTCCCCATCATATGAACTCTCCCGCCGAAAGCCCCCTCGACTTTCGCCTGATCGCCAAGACCTTTCTCGGGCATGCGCCGGTATGGTACAAGCAGCTGGTGGTCGGTTTTCTTGCCGGCAACGTCGGTATTTACCTGATGCTCGGGCCTGTGGTCACCGGCTGGGTGATCCTGGCCGAGTTCATCTTCACCCTCGCACTTTCGCTCAAATGCTATCCGCTTCAGCCGGGCGGCCTGCTGGCCTTGCAGGCGATTTTCCTCGGGCTCACCAATACCCATGCAGTATTCAAGGAAGTGGAGCACGGGCTTCCGGTGTTGTTGCTGGTGATCTTCATGGTGGCTGGCGTCAATTTCCTGCGTCAGGCGATGTTTCGGGCCGTCAACCACGTGCTGCTGAACATTCATTCCCGAATCGCGCTCAACTTCACGGCTCTGGTAGTGGTGTCGATCTTCTCGTCGTTTTTCGATGCCCTCACCATCCTGGCTGTGTTGGTCGCGGTAATCACCGGTTTCTACGAGGCTTACCACCGGGTTGTGTCAACGACCGGCTACCACGACGGTCCCGACCCGCTCGATCACCGGGTGGACGAAATCCACCGGCAGGATCTGGACACCTTCCGCGCCTTCCTGCGCGGGTTGATGATGCATGGCGCCATCGGCACGGCAATCGGTGGCGTGTGTACCCTGGTCGGTGAGCCGGAGAACATCATCGTCGGAACCGAGATGGGTTGGGACTTCATGCATTTCCTCCGTCACGTTTCGCCGGCCACCCTGCCGACGCTGCTGGCTGGCTTCCTTACCTGCCTGGTGGTCGAAAAGACCCGGTCTTTCGGCTACGGCGCCGACCTGCCCGCCGGCGTCAGGCGCATCCTGGAGGACGAGGACCGGAAGCACCTCGCCAAGGGCACGGCGCGCGACCGGCTGGTGATCGTCATCCAGGCGATTGTCGGACTGCTGATGGTGAGTGCCATCGCCTTGCACCTCGCCGAAATATTTCTCATCGGACTGGGAGTGATTATCCTGGTCTCGGCCTTTTCGGGCGAAATCGAAGAGCACCGCATCGCGCATGCTTTTCTCCCTGGGCTGCCCTTCTCCGCGCTGCTGATCGTGTTTTTCGTCATCGTCGCCGTCATCAACCAGCAGGCCATGTTCACACCGGTTATCGCCTGGGTGATGACGCTTGAGCCGCAGGGTCAGATCTTCGCCATCTTCGCCACCAACGGCATACTCTCGTCGATCAGCGACAACGTGTTCGTCGCCGCCATCTACATGGCCGAACTGCGCCGTGCCTTTGAAGGAGGCCTGACCACGCAAGCGATGTTCGATGCGCAGGCGGTGGCGGTGGTCATGGGCACGGGCATTCCCAGCATGGCGACGCCCAACGGTCAGGCGGCGTTTCTGTTCCTGCTCACCTCCCCGCTGGCGCTCCTGATCCGTCTCGGCTACGGACGCATGATCTGGATGGCATTGCCTTATACGCTGGTCACTACCATCGTTGCCGGCGCGTCGATGTTCTGGATTCTATGAGCGCCGCCTGTCAGCCAGGGAGTTGAGCCCATGTCGCAGCCAGCCAACTACCTGCCTCATGCTGGCCGGACGCGCAGTGGCAGAAACGGGATCTCCCGCAGCGATACGGCAGTTCAGGCCGCAAGACCGCTCCGCGGCAGCGATGCGGATCCGGTCGGCGGCGGTCTCCTCGGCTTATGCTCCACCGGCCAGGCGGAACGCCGGCGGTATGAATACCAGGACCAGGATGGCCAGGGTTTCGACGATGCCGAGAGCCATCAGGTAGTTGCCAAAACCCTTGCCGGTCTCGGCCATCGCATCCGATGCCGCAGCGCCGATTACCCCCTGAAACCATCCTGAAAATGCCATGCCGAGCCCGCCAAAGATCCCGGCGCCGAGCATGCCGCCCCAGTTGACGGGCAGATGTGCAGCGAGCGCCGCATCCAGGGCCGTGTTGATCCACCCCATCAGAATCATGCCGTAGATCGTCTGCGACATCGGCGCGCCGACAAATGCAAACAGCACGAAAGGCGCCGCCTTGTTCTGGGCGTAGCATTTTTTCCAGGCGCCCACCGCAGCCGAACCGGCCGCGCCGACGCCGAGAGATGATCCGGCCGCGGCCAGACCCACGGCTGCCGCTGCTCCCAAACGTCCCAGGCTGACCATCACATCTGTATCCAAATCGTTCTCCTCTAGGTAAGTACGTTCCAATCGTGCTGTCGAATCGGGATTGAGGTAGGCCCCTGGCTCAGGTCGCCGCCCGCGGCTTTCTCTGCCAGGGCTGGTAGGGGATTCCGCTCCACTGGAGCCCGATATGACTGGCAAATTCCAGCGTGTTCAACCGGATGCCGTGAACCATCACGCCCATTACCGCGAGCACTATGTTTACTGCATGCGCCAGGAACAGCAGCAGGGCGGCCAGCAGGCCCGTCAGCCAGCCGTCGAGAAGCGGCACCAGCATGGTATTGAAGGTCGAGGCGATGGCAAAACTGGCGACGCCAACTGCATACAGCCGGATGTAGGAAATGACATCCACGAAGCTGCCGACCAGATTCAGCGGCAGCATCACATGGTTGAACCATTCCTCCCTGAGGCTCTTGCGCGGCGTCATGAACAGCACTATCAGCACGACACCGGCGGCGAACACCCAGTTCATGATCTGGGGGAACGGCAGATTGAGCACTACCGAACGTGCCGTGAAGAACATGAACCAGACGACGCAGAGCCAGCCAAGCTGGGCCAGCGCCTGCGGCGTGCGGATGAGCCTGATGATGTTCCAGACGTGAGCGATCGACAGGTGTATGGCGGCGATCCAGAAGCAGAGTTCCTTCACGTGCTCCTCGTTGCCAAGCCAGTTCAGCTTGAGCGAAGCGAATGGCGCCGGCAGGTCGGGAATACCGAAATAGGTGCCGGTAAGTGCGCCCCAGGTCATGGTTGCGATACTGGTGATGCTGAGCAGAGTGAAGACGTGCGCCGGAATATCGACAAACTTCCGCCGAGCCCATACTGTGAGAATGAGGAAGAGCGCTCCGTAACCTGCGTCGCCGACGAGCATTGCAAAAAACAGGGTGAAAAACAGCAGGAACCACAGGCTGACATCGATTTCCCGGTAGCCGGGCAGGATTCCGATCAGATCGAAGATAGCCTCCACGGGCTTCATCCACGCGGGATTGCGCAGCAGCGTCGGAACCCTGTCGGATTCCTCGGGATCTTCTACGGAGAGGCCCCAGCCGTTTTCGCGCGCGGCCTGGCGCAGGCGGTCAAGCTCGTCAGTCGGGCAGAAGCCCTGGAGGTAGTCGATACGAGCGGTTGCGGCGCCCATGCTGGCGCGTACCTCGGCCAGTTGCAGAACCTCCTCGGCTTCCGCTCGCAGTTGAGCCAGCGCGGCGCGGTCACCGCCGAACCGCGCCATCTGGTCGGCGATATTCGCCTGTGCGGTCTCCAGTTCGTTGATACGGCTTTCGATGATCGCCAGCGACATCGCCGGCGGGTGAATCATCTGGGCCTCTATCTCGGGCTGCTCACCGCGGGAGATCAGTGCAAAAAACACCGCGCCGCCGCTGCGGAGCGTTTCGAGATACACCGCCTGCTCCGGTATCGGCGGAAGACGCTTGAGCGGCGCTTGAAACAGCCGGATGAATATGCCGCGCTCGCCAAGCGCGGCAATCGCCTCCGGCGCGAAGGCGCCGAAGGGTTCTATGCGCTTCCGCTCCTGGAGCAGACGCTGCAGTTCTTCGCCACTCTCGCGGCGCTGCTGAATCAGCCGCAACAATTCGTCGACCACCTCGCTGGCGGGTAGCGCGGACGGCGCTTGCCGTGCCACATTGGGCAGGGCTTCACATGCTCGTCGCACGGATTCGAGACGCCGCCGCGCCGCTTCGATGTCGTCATGCTCGACCCGTTGGTCGAAAGTCAGGTGCACGACGCCGAGTTCGCGCAGGGATGTCAAGGCCCGATTGCGTTCTGTATTCAGGCTCAGCACGGCGACTTTCTGCATTGGCACGATCATGATCAGCCTACCCGTCCGAGCAGTTGGCGTCGACGCCGGCGTGTCGTCATGCAGGTCATTCTTGCCGGGTATCCGGAGCACTCGGGCCAGCGCCCGTTTCCGCCGCGCATCGCGCAATTTGCTTTCGTTGGCATCGTTGCTGTTCCTTCGCTAGGCGGCGACTTCTTGTTCCATGGCTTTCGCCTTGGCCATCTTGGAACGTGCCACCCCGGCAGTCATCTGGTCGCCGAGGAATATGCGGATCACTCGAATGTTCTCCCTGGCCTCGGGAATCTTCACCTTTTCGAAGAGGTTAACCCGCTGGTTGGTGGTGCGCAACTCATCAGCGAGCCGACGCATCTGCTCGGTGAACACCCGCAGTTGGAGGTCGCTGCGGATGCGCCGCTCAAGCATGTCGACCCCGTCGTCCAGCCACGCAGGAGTTGCGAACAGGTCGGGAACGGGGCGCTCGAAATCGATGCCGTCGAGCACCGGGATGGCGACTCCCGCGATGTTTCCCTGGCCGAGGCGAATGGCGCTTACGGTGAGCCAGTTCTCCCACTCCACCGGCTCGGCGAAGAGGCATACCCATTTAGCGAGTTCCGCCTGATCGCGTGCCGCGACCTGCCGCTCCGTCTCAAGTTTTGCTTCGAGCAGGCGAACTTCCAGTTGCAGTTGCTGTTTCTTCAACTGCAAGGTGGGCAGATAGCGCTGAAATCGCTTGAGCGCTTCTCGCTGGGCCTTCAGCTCGTTCTTTGTGTGCTTGATGTTCGCCATGAGTCTCGTTCGCGGTCGCTGCCTTGCCGTCTTTCAGCGACGGGGCCAGAAGCGGTCGGTAAGCTTCGACGCGATCCCCGTTTCCGCCGGCTCGAAGCAATCCGCAAGAATTCTCCAGCAGAGGTCCAGAGCTTGTTCGAGCGGGATGTTAACCTTGAGGTCCATCAACTCGTTCTCGAAGCGCGCGCCGAACTTGAGCAGTTTGCTGTCCCACGGGCCCATGCGGAAGCCCATCGACTGCTTCTCCAGCGTTTCCATGTACGAAGCATAGAGCTGGATCATGGTGTTCATGATCGTGCGGTGATCCTCACGCGTCTTGTCATTCACCAGTTGCTTGAGGCGGCTCAGGGAACCGAAAGGCTCGATGCGTCCGTTGCGCAGGTAGAATTGTCCTTCGGTGATGTAGCCGGTATTGTCCGGGACCGGATGCGTGACGTCGTCACCGGGCATGGTGGTCACGGCGAGAATGGTGATCGAGCCGGAGGTGTCGAAGTCGACGGCCTTTTCGTAGCGGGCGGCAAGCTGCGAGTAAAGATCGCCGGGATAGCCGCGATTCGAAGGAATCTGTTCCATGGTGATGGCGACCTCCTTCATGGCATCGGCGAAGTTGGTCATGTCGGTCAGCAACACCAGTACCCGCTGGTTTTGCAGCGCGAACCGTTCGGCCACGGCCAGCGCGATGTCCGGCACCAACAGGCACTCGACGACCGGGTCGGAGGCGGTGTGGATAAACAGCACCGAGCGCGAGAGAGCGCCGTTTTCTTCTAGCAGGTCGCGGAAGAACAGGTAGTCGTCGTGCTTTAGCCCCATGCCGCCGAGGATGATGACGTCCACCTCCGCCTGCATGGCAATCCTTGCCAGCAACTGGTTGTAAGGTTCGCCGGCTACCGAGAAGATCGGCAGCTTCTGCGACTCGACCAGCGTGTTGAATACGTCGATCATCGGAATACCGGTGCGCACCATGTTGCGCGGGATGACGCGTTTGGCCGGATTGACCGACGGTCCGCCAATGTCGATGAGGTTTTCGCTGATGCGGGGGCCGTTATCCCGTGCCTGGCCGCTGCCGTCAAAGACCCGGCCGAGCAGGGACTGCGAGAAGGGCACCTGCATCGTGTGGCCGAGAAAGCGGATCTCGGCATCGGTGGCGATGCCGCGGCCGCCGGCGAAGACCTGCAGATCGACGCGGCCTCCCTCCAGCCGGATTACCTGTGCCAGTGAGGTGCCCTGCCGCGAGGTGACTTCGGCGAGTTCCCGGTAGCTGACACCGCTGGCGCGGACGGTGATGACGTTGCCGGCGATCCGCTCTATGCCGTGATAGACCTTATGCATAGTCCGACACCTCCGCGAGCATCTGCTCGATCTGCCCCTGAATCTCATGGAATTCGACGGCGTGCTGTTCCACTCGGTTCCAGTCCTTGGTCGTCTGCGTCAGGCGCTGGAAGAAGCGGCGCGCGCTTTCCTTGTCATCGAAGCTCATTTTGCAGCCCAGCATCCGGTGGATGCGTTCGAAAACATAGCGCTGCCGTTCGGCGCTGCTCGCGCCGTCGATGTCGTGGTAGGCATCCTGCTGCAGGTAGACCGCATCGACGTACTCGCTCTTGAGGAATACCACGAAGTCATCGATCGAAGTACCTTCTTCGCCGATGACTTTCATCATCTGCTTTACGTCGTTGCCTGCGTGCAGCACCTGGCGTGCAAAGGCGACCTGCTCGGGCGAGACCACCCCGGGGTATTGGCTCCAGCTTTCCAGCGGATGAATGGCGGGGAAACGCCTCTGGTCAGAGCGCTCGCGCGACAGTCCGTGAAACGCACCGACCACCTTCAGCGTACTCTGCGTGACGGGTTCTTCAAAGTTTCCGCCGGCAGGGCTTACCGTACCGCCTATGGTTACCGAACCGAAGCTGCCGTCTTTCAGACGAACGATTCCGCCGCGCTCGTAGAAAGCGGCAATCACCGATTCGAGGTAGGCAGGAAAGGCTTCCTCTCCGGGTATCTCCTCCAGTCGGCCCGACATCTCTCGCAGAGCCTGCGCCCAGCGCGAAGTGGAGTCGGCCAGCAAGAGCACGTTGAGTCCCATCTGCCGGTAGTACTCGGCAATGGTGACGGCGGTGTACACCGACGCCTCGCGTGCCGCCACCGGCATCGAACTTGTGTTGCAGATGATCAGAGTGCGCTCCATCAGGCTCTTGCCGGTGCGCGGGTCGGTCAGTTCGGGAAACTCGCGCAGCGTCTCGACGACCTCTCCGGCGCGCTCTCCGCAAGCCGCGACGATGACGATATCCACCTCGGCGTAGCGGCTGGTAATCTGCTGCAGAACGGTCTTGCCGGCCCCGAAAGGGCCGGGGATGCAATAGGTGCCGCCGCGGGCCACCGGGAAGAAGGTGTCGACAATGCGCACCTTGGTGACCAGCGGCTCGCCAGGGCGCAGTCGCTCGGCATAGGCGCGGATCGGCATCTTGACCGGCCAGCGTTGCATCAGCTTGACTTCGACAGGCTTGCCGTCGGCGTCGAGCAGCGTGACGATCGGCTGTTCCACGGTGTATTCGCCGGACGCAGCGATTTGCTCCACCGTCAGCGTGCCCTTGAGGGCGAACGGAACCATGATGCGATGCTGAAAAATTCCTTCCGGTACCGTGCCGAGCGTCTCGCCGGCCGTCACCCGGTCGCCAGGCTCGGCTGTCGGCGTGAAGGCCCAGGCCCGGTCTCGGGGCAGCGCGTCCAGATAAACCCCTCGCTGGAGAAAGAATCCGCATCGCTCGGCCAGTTGGGGGAGTGGATTCTGAAGCCCATCGAAAATTTGTGTCAGCAAACCGGGGCCCAGTTCTACCGCCAGCAACTCACCGGTAAATTCGACCCGGTCGCCTTCCTTCAGTCCGACGGTGTCCTCGAACACCTGCAGGTCGGCGTAGGTTCCGCGAATGCGGATCACCTCGGATTTGAGTTGCCGGAGGCCCGACACGGCGTAGGCTACTTCATTCTGAACCACGGGCTTGGTGAAGTGGACGGTCAGGAGGTTGCCGTTCACGCCGACGATTGTTCCGCTGTTTTCGCTCATGGTTCGCTCATTTCGGTGGCTGTGCCGTACTCCGTCCGGATATCCGGACGGGTCCCCGGCGCCGCTTGGTCTTGTGCTGTTGTCTTTGTCTGGATGATTTCGTCAAGCTTGTGCTGTCCGGCGGATTCCGTCAGACCGGCCCAGCGTTCGGCGATGCGCAGCTTGAGCGCGAAGGCCAGTATCACACCGAGGCCGAAGGGATCGAACAGAGCGAGTTCATCGGCGAGACGCCAGCGCCAGCGGTCGAGCCCTTGTTCGCGCTCAAGCGGTGTGTGTTGGGCCAGCGCGTCGCTGACCGCCTGCTCCAGCGCGACGTCGTAGCCCGCGTGATCGCGCTGGAAGCTTCGCGAATCGAGCCCGAGCCGCGTCCCTCGAGAACGCGCGACAGCATTTCGTAGTTGGGTTTCGCGAGCAGTCCACGCCTCGGCGAAAGGGTTTCCGGCTACCGCCTGTCCCTGCTGAACAGCGGCCAGAATTGTGAGGTGATCGGGCTTCAGCATGCCGACGCAGCGCGTGAATAATTCGCCTGAAGAAATCGGGTTCGGAGCACCGAAGGACAGGGCCGGCAGGCTGGCGACCAGATAGTAGTAGGACATCGTGCGGCTTGTCCCCGGTCAGGTCTTGGCGCCGCCGCTCGGCCCGCGCGCGGCGCGGTGGATGATTTCGGCGAGATGCGGTCGGAGGAAATTTGTCAGGGCCTCGGCGATCGCCGGCTTGGTGAAATCGTGGTAGATGCGTTCGTTTTCAAGAACAACGCGGAAGCCCTTGCGTACATCGGGGTCAATGCTGATGTTTACCCCGCCGACGAGCCACCGCCGGTATTGACGGGCGAAAAATCTGACGATCTCCGCCTGGTCTTTCTCGCCGATGAGCAGTTCGATGCGGCTCTCCGCGCCGTTCTTCTCGGCATAGGCCTGCGCCATCTTGACCATCATCCGCTTGAGCGTTTTGGGGTCGAGAGCCTCATCCGTCTCCGTGGCAACGATGTCCTGAATCATGTTCTCGATTGACTGGCCAACGCCAATCAGCAGGTCTCGAGCGGCGTGTTCAAGGCTGCGGGTGCTGCGCTCGACATACACTTCAGAGTCCCGCTCGGCCTTTTCCTTCAGCGCCTTGGCCGCAGCCTCGGCCTCACTAACTATCGTTGCGGCGTGAACCTTGGCGCGCGCAAGAATCTCGGCCGCTTCTTTCTCGCCTTTTTCGACTCCTTCCTGATTTATCTGATCTATCAGGTGTTTCAATTCCATAGCCATGAAATATCCTCGCCGACGTCCATGTTGCATGATTCGCCCGTTGGGGGCGGCGTAGTATCCCCGACATCTTCAAGTGGGTCAAATGCTATGCTTGTCCAACAGGTTTTGAATCCGAGAGATGAGCCGCCAATAAGTGGCCGCCGCGCGGGGGCACGGTTCTCGAAGAACGCCGGCAGGCAGAATACCGGACTTGAATTTACGTAGAATCGCCGCATCTGTTGGCAGTGCGCGCGCAGTCGCGTCGCTGCAATCAAGCCTTTCTCGGGAGAGCCGCAATGAAACGCATCATGCTGTTTGTCGTCACCAACCTGGCCGTGATGCTGGTGCTGTCAATCGCCGCCAGCGTGCTGGGGGTGAACCGCTACTTGACCGCCAACGGCCTCAACATGGGCCTGTTGCTGGGTTTTGCCGGAATCATGGGCTTTGGCGGCGCCTTCGTTTCGTTGCTGATGTCGAAGTTCATGGCCAAGTGGTCGACCGGAGCGCGCATCATCGACAGCCCCTCGACGTCGACCGAGTTCTGGCTGGTGGAAACCGTGCGCAAGCTGTCCTCCAAGGCCGGCCTGGCGATGCCTGAAGTTGCCATCTACGAAGGCGAGCCGAATGCCTTCGCCACCGGCCCGAGCAAGAACAACTCCCTGGTGGCCGTTTCGACCGGCCTCCTGCAAGGCATGAGCAAGGAGGAAGTCGAGGCGGTGCTGGCGCACGAAGTCAGTCACGTCGCCAATGGCGACATGGTGACGTTGACCCTGATCCAGGGCGTCGTGAATACCTTCGTCATTTTCCTGTCGCGCATCGTCGGCTATCTGGTCGATAGCTTCCTGCGTCGCGGCAACAGTGAATCCTCCGGTCCCGGCATCGGTTACACGATTACCGTGATTGTCTGCGACATACTTTTCGGTATTTTGGCCAGCATCATCGTCATGTGGTTTTCGCGTCAGCGCGAGTTCCGCGCCGATGCAGGCGCCGCCGGTCTGATGGGCTCGCCGCGGCCGATGATGGCGGCCTTGCAGCGGCTCGGTGGAGTTTCTGTCGAGCCCTTGCCGAAGAGCCTGGCGAGTTCAGGAATTGCCGGAAGTCCGGGCTGGAGTTCGCTATTCGCCAGCCATCCGAGCATGGAAGATCGTATCGCCGCGCTGTCTGCGCTGGGGCCGTGACGCCTGTTTCGTTGCGTCGGGCAAGACGGCTTCCGCAATTTGCCGGAGCCGTCTTGCTTTGCGTTGCATGCGCGCCCGCGTGGGCGGCAGGCGCCGGTGTGGTGGGTGCCAACCTGTTGTGGTTGGCCCTGATACTGATCTCAGCCCGGTTGTTCGCACCGCTGGCGCAGCGCCTCGGTTTTCCGGCGGTACTCGGCGAATTGCTGTTGGGCGTAGTGCTGGGAAACCTCGCGCTGCTGGGCTTCACAGCCTTTGAGTCCATTAGTCAGGATCCGGCCGTGGCCTTTATCGCCGAACTCGGCGTCATCGTGCTGCTGCTGCAAATCGGTCTGGAAACACGGTTGGCGGACTTGATCAAGGTCGGGCCGCGGGCGTTTGCGGTGGGTAGCGTGGGCATCGTCGTGCCCTTTGGCCTGGGCGCGTATTTGGTCGGGCCTTGGCTACTGCCGGGGCTTTCCGATAATGCGTATCTGTTCCTCGGTGCGACGCTCGCCGCTACCTCGGTCGGTATTACGGGTCGAGTCTTCCGCGATCTGGGCAGGCTCGATACACCGGCGGCGCGCATCGTGCTTGGCGCGGCGGTGATCGACGACGTTCTGGGCCTGGTGATTCTTGCCGTGTTATCAAGCCTGGTGCAGGCAGGCTCGGTGAGCGCCGGTCAGGTTGGCGGCATCATCGCTGAAGCCGTGATCTTCCTCGCCGGCTCGATCTGGATCGGCCGGCTGATCGCGCCGCATTCCAGCCGCTGGCTGGCGCAACTCGATGCCGGTCCTTCGATGCTGTTTGCCCAGGTGCTGGCCACCGGGCTCTTTCTCGCCTGGCTGGCCCATGCCATCGGGCTGGCGCCGATCATCGGCGCCTTCGCCGCGGGTTTGTTGTTCGAGCCGGTGTTCCTGCGCGACTTCGATCGGCCGGCCATTGTGCGCGAGATCGAGCCGCTGCTGCCGGCCGGAGAGCCGGGCCTGGCAGAGCGCCTGCGGCCGATCCTGCTCAAGCATGGCGGGCATCAGCATGAACACATGATCGAACCGATCGGCTATTTCTTCGTGCCGGTGTTCTTCGTTCTCACCGGCATGCAGGTGGACCTGAAGACCCTGGCCGATCCGACTGTCGTTGCCATCGGGCTCGGCGTTACCGTAGCCGCAGTGGCCGGCAAACTCGTGGCCGGCCTCGCTGCCGGGCCATCCGCAAAATGGCTGGTGGGTTGGGGCATGGTGCCGCGCGGCGAGGTCGGCCTGATCTTCGCCATGGTCGGCAAGCGGCTCGGCGTCATGAACGAAGCCATGTTCTCGGTGATCGTGCTGATGGTGATCCTGACCACCCTTATCACGCCGCCGGTGCTGACGCTGCTGTTGAAACGCGACTGAGCCTTCGATTCGCGGCAAGCGGCCCCTTATAATCGAAACTCTGTCCGCGGTGTTCATCGTGTCCGAGCGTCTTGCCGTACTTTCCCAATACCTGCTGCCCAAGCAGGCGCTGACCGCGCTGGCCGGCAGATTCGCCGCGGCCCACGCCGGCGGTGCCACGACGGCAGTCATCCGCTGGTTTGTCGGGCGCTACGGCGTCAATATGAACGAGGCGGCCAATCCCGACGTCGCTTCCTACGCCAGCTTCAACGAGTTCTTCACGCGGCCCCTGAAGGCAGGCGCACGACCGTTGGCGGCCGCTGACTTCATCTGTCCGGTCGATGGTGCGATCAGCCAGTTCGGCGCCATCGAGCGCGACCGGATTTTCCAGGCCAAGGGGCATCACTATTCAACGACTGCGCTGGTCGGTGGCGATGCCGAACTCGCTGCGCAATTCGACGACGGCAGTTTCGCCACGCTGTATCTCAGCCCCAAGGACTACCACCGCATTCACATGCCCTGTGATGGCAGGCTACTGAGCATGATTCACGTCCCCGGCGATTTGTTTTCAGTCAATCCCGTGACTGCTCGCGGCGTGCCCGGCCTGTTTGCCCGCAACGAGCGCGTAGTGTGCGTGTTCGAATCGGCGCATGGACCGTTCGTGCTCGTTCTGGTCGGTGCCACCATCGTCGGCAGCATGGCCACCGTATGGCATGGCGTGGTGACTCCGCCGCGTCCGGGGCATCTGCGGGAATGGCGCTACGACGATAGGCTATCGCGCTTCAAGCAAGGCGACGAAATGGGCCGCTTCCTGCTCGGCTCGACTGTGGTGATGCTGTTTCCGAAGGACACGCTTAAGTTCAATGCGGAGTGGGCACCGCAGCGCCCGATTCGTCTCGGCGAGAAAATGGGCGAGAGGCCCTGAGCTTCGCGGCAGCGAAGCGGAGAATAGCCAGGTTCAAAACTCGTATTCGATCTGCGTCCGGAGCGCTCGGTCCGGGGCGGCCTTGGATGTTCCCAGCAGCCAGGCTGCGTTGTACTTGATGGCTTGGTGGTTTCCGATCGGCAGCTTGCCGAATATAGCGGGGCCGGCGCTGTGGCCTCGCTCATCGGTCGGCGCCCAGCGGTCCCACTTGCCCATTTCGCCATAGCCTTGGAGGCCGAATTCAAACTGCGGTAGCCAGCGGTATTTTGCCTGCCACTGGTAAAGAAATTGGGTCTCGGTCGGGTTTTCGGACTTATGGCTGCGTTCGAGCAGGAGGTTGCCATTGAGCTGAAGCTTGCCGAACTCAGTCTGGAACAGCGGCCCCCACTTTACCTCCCAGCCTTCGGCATGATTCTTCGGGCGCTCGATTTCGAGAAGAAAGCCGACATCCACCGGATATTTGCCGGTCTCGGTAAGCTGGAACTTGTTTTCCCATTCAATGGCGTCGTATTTGGTGCGTTCATAGTTTTGCTGCTTGTACTTGAAGTAAAGCTCGGTGAACCACCATTTCGTGGCACCGTAACCAAAACCAATGCTGGCGGCAGATTCGCGGGGATTGTCAGCCTTGCGGGCGGTGCCCGTCTTAAAATCGATTTCCTTCTCGCCATACTCGACTGCGGGGGTGTAAACGTAGTCGGCGGGACCGGCGTGGACGTATAGCGGGCTCAACAGGGCTCCTGCGACCAGTAGTGGCGCACAGAATTTCATTTCCTTTTAGTGAGTAGCGGTAGCCGGTGGCCGGACGCGGAAGATACGCATGCCGGCCAGAACGAGTATCAGGGTGGCGGAGTAGAACACGACCTGGATGCCTGACGGCATCGCTTCGTAGCCGGCCAGCGTATGCAGGAAGCGGCCAGCGAGAGAGGCGTTGTCGAGCAGCCAGGAGGTATCCCAGAGAGGATTGGCCAGCGTGGGCAGGATGTCTGCCTGGACCAGGAAGCGGGCCGCCTGGCTGGTCATGGCGGCTGCCAGCAGGAGAATGAGGCCGCTGGTAGCTGAAAAGAACAGGCGGGTTGGAATTCGCACAAAGCCGGCATAGAGCCCGTAACCGGCCAGGACTCCTGTGAGGAGGCCGATGGCGCCGCCGCCGAGCACGGTCGCCAGGCTTTCTTCGCCACCGGTGAGCAGACCGAAGAGGAAGAGTGCGGTTTCCGAACCCTCGCGGAGGATGGCGAGGGCGACGACCGCGGCCAGCGCGTGCATTTCACGACTGCCGGAGGTGACGTCCTGCCCCAGTTGCCTCGCATCCCTGGTCAGTTGCATGCCGTGGCGCGCCATCCAGATGTTGTGCCAGGCCAGCATCGCGGCGGCAAGTCCGAGGATGCCTGCGTTGAACAATTCCTGGCCGGCACCTTCGGCCAGGTCGGCGATCCGTCCGGTCAGCGAGGCGACGATCAGGGAACCGGCAAGTCCGGCAGTGATGCCGGCGAGCAGCCAGAAGTTCCTCGCCTGCATGCCGCGGGTCGCGGCAGCGATGATGCCGATGATCAGTGCAGCCTCCAGGGCTTCGCGGAAGACGATGATGGCTGGGCCGAGCATGATGTTTACTCCGCGATGACGGTGCCGCGGGCCGTCTTTTCGTTGAATTCGCCTACGAATGCATAGCGCCCGGGTTTGAGCGGGCCGATGAAGATGTTGGCCTTCGCACCCGGCGCGATGAGCTTCTCCCTATTGAGTTGGTGACTCTCGAATTCCTCCGGGGTGGCGTCCTGATTGTGCACCACCAACTTGATCTTCTGCCCGGCGGGGACACGAATTTCGGTCGGCTCGAAACGGTGATCGCGAATGATGAGAGCGACTTCGGCATCCGCAGCCAGAGCGCAGAGGGAAAGCAGGGACGACAGCAATGCGAAAAGTATTTTCATAACGACTCCTTTATACAAATGATAATCATTCTCATTAGCATGCGTCAAGTGTTTTTTGCAATAGTTCGCGCTGCGGATATCCGCTACTCCCGAAACTGGTCTGGTTAGACATCGGCACCGGTACGTAACTCCTAATAAGTCACATTCGATTTGCTTTCTATCTATATTGATTTAAATCAATATTATCTTAAAAACTTTTCTTCAGTTATGTGTCTAAGCCCTTGTTGCACTTGAAAAAAACTTGATTCATCCTTGACCGCCACAAAAAAGTGTCATAAAGTGGGATCTTGTGGGGTTTAGTGGGAAATTTGAGCCAAGTGGTGGCTTGTTTCCCATCACGGGGGAGTCTCGATGTTTCAAGGCGCGGCGGAGCTCAATCTCGATGCCAAGGGCCGTATGGCAGTCCCCGCGCGGCACCGTGATGCCTTGGTGGCATTGGGCGAAGGGCGCCTGGTGGTGACTGCCCATCCCCATCGCTGCCTGCTGCTGTATCCCCAACCCGCGTGGGAGCCGATTCGTGCCCAGATCCTTGCGGCGCCCAGCTTGCAGGTCGAATCCGCCATGGTGAGGCGCCTGTTGGTGGGTTTTGCCGAGGACGTGGAACTGGATGGCGCCGGGCGCCTGCTGATTTCGCCGTCCTTGCGCCACTACGCGGGACTGGAAAAGGAGATCTGGCTGGTCGGGCAGGGTCGCCATTTTGAAATCTGGTCGGCCACGGGCTGGCAGGCGCAGCAGGACGCGATATTTGCACTGGGCGACAAACTCTTGCCCCCGGGCCTGGAAAATCTTGCGCTGTGAGCGCCGATACTCACGTCAGCGTGCTGCTGGCCGAAGCGGTCGCGGCGCTGGCGATCAGGCCGGCAGGAATCTATCTCGATGCAACCTTCGGCCGTGGCGGGCACAGCCGGGCGATCCTCGACTCGCTTGGCGTAGGCGGGCGCCTCATCGCGCTGGATCGCGACCCGGCCGCGATTGCCGCCGGGGCTTCCATTTCGGATCCCCGTTTTACCTTGGCGCATGCGCCGTTCAGCCGGTTCGACGCGGTGCTGGACAAACTTGGTGTGGCGCTTGTGGATGGAGTGCTGATGGATATCGGCGTGTCATCGCCGCAACTGAATACGCCCGAAAGGGGCATGAGCTTTCGTTTCGATGCGCCGCTGGACATGCGCATGGACACGACGCAGGGGGAGACCGCCGCCGAGTTTCTGGCGCGGGGATCGCAATCTGAAATAGAAAGGGTGATCAGAGACTATGGCGAAGAACGGTTTGCTCATGCGATTGCAAAGGCGCTTGTTGCTGCTCGGAGCGAGCACGGTATTTCAAGGACAGGACAGCTTGCCACGCTCGTGGCGCAAGTCGTCCGCACGCGGGAACCGGGTCAGCACCCGGCGACGCGCTGTTTTCAGGCTTTACGGATTCACGTCAATCGGGAGCTTGAGGAACTGTCGTTAGCGTTGCCCAGAACCGTCGAGAGACTGGTACCGGGAGGTCGCCTGGCCGTGATCAGCTTTCATTCACTCGAGGATCGCATCGTCAAACGATTCATGCGTGACGCGGCGCATCCGCCGCAGCCGCCCAAGGGCGTGCCGGTGCGCGCAGCGGATCTGCCGAAGCCGGTGCTGTTGCTGGTGGGCAAGGCGATGTTTCCCTCGGATGCCGAAATTGCAGCCAATCCTCGCTGCCGCAGCGCTGTGCTGCGGGTAGCGCAGAAGGCTTAGCCATGGCGCGCCTGAACCTTGTCCTGATACTCATCGCGTTGGCTTGTGCCATTTCTACGGTGAGCGGCAATCATCGTGCACGCAAACTATTTACCGAACTGGAGGCCGCGCAAAAGCGAATGCGCGATCTGGACGTGGAATGGGGTCAGTTGCAGCTTGAGCAAAGCACGCTGGCGGCACACGTTCGGGTAGAGAAAGCCGCGCGCGAAAAACTGGGCATGAAGCCGCCCGTACCGGGACAGGTCATTTCTGTTGACCCGGTACCGGGAAGATGATCCTGCGATGAAGTCGATCAAATTCTCAAAGAGCCCCCTGCTGTCCGAGCGACTGCCGCCGTGGCGGCAACGCCTGGTGCTGGTAGTGCTGCTCGGTGCCTTCGTCACGCTGATTGCCCGTTCGCTGTACTTGCAGGGTTTCGATAACGAGTTTCTGGGCGACAAGGGCCGCGCCCGGTTCGAGCGGGTGATCGACATATCGGCTACCCGGGGCCGCATCACCGACCGCAACGGCGACGTACTGGCGGTGTCAACGCCGGTACGCTCGATCTGGGCTATTCCGGAGGATGCCCAACTGGCGCCGGCGCAGGTGCGCAGCCTGGCTGCGTTGCTCGACATGGACGTGCGGGAGATCGATCACAAGTTGGCGTCGGAGCGCGAGTTCGTTTATGTCAAGCGGCAACTCCCGCCCGAACTGGCCGACCGGGTTACCGCGCTCAAGCTGCCGGGCATTCACCAGAAGAACGAATACCGGCGTTATTACCCGGCAGGTGAGGTGATGGCGCACATGCTCGGCTTTACCGGGGTCGAGGATGCCGGTCAGGAAGGCATCGAGCTGGCGTTCAACGGCCAATTGTCCGGCAAAGCCGGCTCGCGCCGCGTCATCAAGGATCGCCGCGGCAACGTGGTGGAGGATGTCGAAAGCATCCACCCGCCGCAGGAGGGTCGCGATATCGCGCTCGCCCTGGATTCGAAGGTGCAGTATCTCGCCTACAGTTATCTCAAGCAGGCGCTGGAGGAAAATCGTGCGAAGGCGGGCGGCGTGGTCGTGCTGGACGCCAGAAGCGGCGAAATACTGGCGCTGGCGAATCTGCCTACCTACAACCCGAACAATCGCGTCAAGCTGGTCGGCGCTCAATTGCGCAACCGGGCGCTGACCGACAGCTTCGAACCGGGCTCGACACTCAAGCCCTTCACTGCGGCGTTGGCGCTCGAAGAAGGCAAGGTGCGCTTCAACACGCCGATCCAGACGGCGCCGGGGAGAATGACCATTGGATCGGCGACGATCCATGACGCGCACATGCACGGCGTGTTGACCGTGGCGCAGGTGATCCAGAAATCCTCCAACGTCGGTGCCGCCAAACTGGCCTTGTCGATGACGCCACAAGACATGTGGGCCATGTTCGACAGCCTCGGCTTCGGCACGCCGCTGAAGCTTGGATTTCCCGGCGAGGTCGGCGGCCGCCTGCGTCCGGCCAAGACGTGGAGGCCGATCGAGCAGGCCACCATGGCCTACGGGCACGGCATTTCGGTCACCTTGATCCAGTTGGCGCACGCCTACCAAGCCTTTGCCCGTGATGGCGATCTGGTGCCGATTTCGCTCGCGCGACTGGAAGCGCCGCCGCTGAACGGAAGACAGGTGTTCTCGGCGCAGACAGCGCATGAGGTCCGTGCGATGCTGGAGATGGCCGTGCTGCCCGGCGGTACCGCGCCCAAGGCGCAGATCGCCGGCTATCGCGTGGCCGGCAAAACCGGCACGGCGCACAAGATCGAAGGCGGCATCTATGCCAACAAGTATGTCGCCTCTTTCGTCGGCTTCGCTCCTGCCTCCGATCCGCGCCTGATCGTTGCCGTGATGATCGACGAACCGTCGAACGGCAAGTACTACGGCGGCGACGTCGCGGCGCCGGTATTCGCGCAAGTCATGGCCGGCAGTCTGCGCACCCTGGGTGTGGCGCCCGATGCGCCCTTGAAGCCGCTCGTGATGACCAGTGCCGAGCCGGTCAAGGAAGAGATGTGAATACGGCCATGTCCATACTTGAACAACTCGACCACCGGGGCGTAAAGCCGGCACGGCTAACCGCGGATTCGAGGCGCGTGCGTGCAGGCGATGTCTTCGTCGCCTTTCCCGGCGCGCAGGTCGACGGCCGCGAATTCACTGCGCAGGCCGTGGCCAACGGTGCCGCAGCGGTGATTGCGGAAGCGGGTGTAACTGCCCTCGCAAGAGTCGGCGCCGGCGGTGCGCCGATTGTCGAAGTAAGAGGACTCGCGGCACTCTCCGGTGAAATCGCACACCTTGTCTACGGGCGCCCCTCGGAGCATCTCTGGCTCGCCGGCGTGACCGGCACCAACGGCAAGACCTCGGTAACGCAGTGGATCGTGCAGGCGATGAATGTCCTGCAGCATCGGTGCGCAGTGGTTGGCACGCTGGGTAACGGCTTTCTTGATGCGCTCGACGAAAGTCCGAACACCACGCCTGATGCCATCACCCTGCATGCGGCACTCGCCGGCTTTCTCGCTCAAGGAGCCGAAGCCTGCGCCATGGAGGTTTCGTCAATCGGACTCGATCAGGGCCGCGTCAATGGCGCGGCCTTCGATGTTGCGGTCTTCACCAACCTGACCCGCGACCATCTGGAATATCACGGCACGATGGCAGCCTATGGGGCCGCCAAGGAAAAACTCTTTTTTGTGCCCGGTCTTGCGGCCGCGGTTCTCAACCTCGACGACCCGGTCGGGGTGGAGCTTGCCGCAAAGCTGAGAGGTCGCGTCCGCACCATCGGCTATACGCTGACCGAGGCAGACGGTGGCGGCGCGGCCGACGAAGTCCTCCATGCCGGGAATCTGGGCATGAACGCCACCGGCATCGAATTCGATCTGTGCGGCGTTCATTTTGCTGCGCAGGTAGTCGGCCGATTCAATGTCTCCAATCTGCTCGCCGTGATCGGCACCCTGCTGGCGCGCGACGAACGCCTGGAAGATATCGCCGCTGCGCTGCGCGGCATCCAGCCGCCGCCGGGGCGCATGCAGGCGCTGGGCGGAAAGAACGCGCCGCTGGTCGTGGTCGACTATGCCCATACGCCGGACGCGTTGGAAAAGGCGCTCGGCGTCTTGCGCGAAACGGCGGCCGCGCGCGGCGGCCGACTGACCTGCGTATTCGGCTGCGGCGGTGATCGCGATTCCGGCAAGCGGCCACAGATGGGAGCGATCGCCGAGCGTCTGGCGGATCACGTGCTGGTCACCAGCGACAATCCGCGCAGCGAAGACCCGAACTCCATCATCGCGGACATACTTGCCGGCCTGAAGAAGCCGCTCCGGGTCCAGCCCGATCGCGGCCGGGCCATCGCCGAAGTCGTGGCGAATGCAGATGAGCGCGACGTGATCCTGATCGCAGGCAAGGGCCACGAGCCTTATCAGGAAATCGCCGGCGTGCGGCATCCCTTCTCCGACATCGATGTCGCAAAGTCGGCTTTGGCGGGACGGCGACAATGATGATGAGCATTCACGAGGCGGCCCACGCCATCGCTGCCAGGGTGCAAGGCGCCGATGTCGGGTTCAGCGGCGTTTCGACCGATTCGCGGACCATCGCCGCCGGCGAACTGTTTGTCGCTCTCAAGGGCGACAACTTCGATGGCCACGCCTATGTCAGCGACGTCCTCGCGCGCGGCGCGGCGGGCGCTATGGTTGATCAGGAATTCGCCGCAGCCCATCCCGATCTGCCGCTGATCTGCGTCACCGACACGCGCCTCGCGCTCGGTGCACTGGCGGCGCACTGGCGCGGACGGTTCGCGATCCCGCTGATCGGCGTCACCGGCAGCAACGGCAAAACCACCGTCAAGGAAATGTGCGCGGCGATTTTGCGTGTGCACCATGGTGATGCACCGGACAGCATCCTGACCACCATCGGCAACCTCAACAATGACATTGGCCTGCCGATGACCCTGCTCAGGTTGCGCGACTCGCATCGCGCGGCGGTCATCGAGATGGGAATGAACCACGCGGGAGAGATCGACTATCTGGCGCGTATCGCGCAACCTTCGGTGGCGCTGGTAAACAACGCCCAGCGCGCACATCTGGAAGGCCTCGGGTCGGTGCAGGATGTCGCGCTGGCCAAGGGCGAAATATTTGCCGGCCTGGATGCCGATGGCGTCGCCGTGTTCAACGCCGACGATGCGCAAGTCGATTTCTGGCGCGAACTGTCGAGAGATCGCCGACAACTGAGCTTCGGTCTTGAGCAGCCGGCCGACGTCCGCGGCCGGTTCGCCAGCCATGGCCTGGGCGGCGAATTGAATCTGGTCACTCCTTGGGGCGAAATCGATGTGACGCTGGTTGTACCGGGTTCTCACAATGCGCGCAATGCCTGTGCCGCAGCGACCGCGACATTGGCAGCGGGCGCCTCGCCCGAGGCGGTCAGGCAAGGGCTGACGGGATTTGCCGGCATCAAGGGCCGGTTGCAGCGGCGTACCGGGTTGAAGGGCGCGCTGGTCGTGGATGACAGTTACAACGCCAACCCGGATTCGATGCGCGCGGCTATTGATGTGCTGGCGTCCGTGCCGGGGAAACGAATTCTGGTCATGGGCGACATGGGTGAGGCGGGCGCTGCCGCCGGCCAGTTTCACGACGAGATCGGCGGTTATGCCAAGAGCCACGGCATCGACCGCCTGCTCTGCCTGGGTGAGATGTCATTGGCTGCGGCGGCCAACTTTGGCGAAGGCGGCCAGCACTTTCTGCGCCATGACGAACTGGTCAAAACGCTGTTGGCCGAACTCGACCCGCAGACCACGGTACTGGTAAAGGGTTCGCGCTTCATGCGCATGGAGCGCGTCGTCGGCGCGATCGTAGACGAAGGAGTTTCGAATGCTGCTTGAACTCTTCCAATGGCTGGCCAGGGATGTTCGCGGCTTCAATGTCTTTGGCTACATCACCTTGCGCGCGGTGCTGGCGACGATGACGGCGCTGGCCATATCCTTTGTTTTCGGCCCGGCGGTGATCCGCTGGCTGACGGCGAAAAAAATTGGTCAGTCGGTGCGCAGCGACGGGCCGCAGACGCATCTGATCAAGGCCGGAACGCCGACCATGGGCGGCGCGCTGATCCTGATTTCGCTCGGCGTGTCCACGCTGCTGTGGGCCGACCTTTCGAATCGTTTCATCTGGATCGTGCTGATCGTCACCCTCGGCTTCGGCACGGTGGGCTGGGTGGATGACTGGCGCAAAGTGGTCTATCGCAATCCCGACGGACTGTCGGCCAGGGCAAAGTTTTTCTGGCAGTCGGTGATAGGCCTGATCGCCGCGATCTATCTCGCATTTTCGATATCGGCACCCAACAACGAAAAAGTGGTCCAGCTGTTTTTCCAGTGGGTGTCGAGCGGATTCACTCTGGAACTGCCGCAGCAGACCGCGCTGATCGTGCCCTTCTTCAAGAGCGTGACTTATCCGCTGGGAATGTTCGGCTTCATTCTGCTGACCTATCTGGTGATTGTCGGCAGCAGCAATGCGGTGAACCTGACCGACGGTCTCGATGGCCTGGCCATCATGCCGACGGTACTGGTCGGCGCCGCGTTGGGCATCTTCACTTATGTCGCCGGCAACTCGGTGTTCTCGAAGTATTTGCTCATGCCCTACATCCCGGGTGCCGGCGAACTGACGGTGTTCTGCGGGGCGCTGGCTGGCGCCGGCCTCGGTTTTCTGTGGTTCAACGCCTACCCCGCCGAGGTGTTCATGGGCGACGTCGGCGCACTGGCTCTCGGCGCGGCGCTGGGAGCGGTGGCGGTGGTAGCGCGCCAGGAGATCGTGCTGTTCATCATGGGCGGCGTGTTCGTCGCCGAGACCCTGTCGGTGATGCTCCAGGTCGGCTACTTCAAATACACCCGGAAGCGCTATGGCGAAGGCCGGCGGATTCTGCTCATGGCGCCGCTGCACCATCACTTCGAGCAAACCGGGTGGAAGGAGACACAGGTGGTCGTGCGCTTCTGGATAATCACCATCCTGCTGGTGCTGTTCGGGTTGTCGACCTTGAAGATACGTTGATGGAACTGAGCACCAAACACGTCCTCGTTCTCGGCCTCGGTGAATCGGGGCTGGCTGCGGCGTGCTGGTGCGCGCGGCAGGGAGCACGCGTGCGGGTGGCGGATACGCGCGCAGCGCCGCCGTATCTGGAGGAACTGCGGCGCCGCTTATTGGACAACGCGACCAGCGCCGACTCCCGGCTTGAATTCATTGCGGGCGAGTTCGGCAAGGCGCTGCTCGATGGCATCGACCTGCTGGTGCTGTCACCAGGCCTGTCCGGCGGTTTGATGGTGGTGATTCATGCGCGTGCCGCAGGGATTCCCGTGCTCGGCGAAATCGAATTGTTCGCCCGGGGTTTGCGTAGGCAGGGCCAGAGTGTGCCGGTGCTGGCGATCACCGGCACCAATGGCAAGACCACCACCACCAAACTGACCGGACACCTGCTGCGCTCCACCGGCAAGACGGTGGGCGTTGCCGGCAATATTTCACCGGCGGCGTTGAGTGCCTTGATGGCTGCACTGGATGCGAATGCACTGCCGCAGATATGGGTGCTTGAACTCTCGAGTTTCCAACTGGAAACCACCGAGACACTGAATCCGGCTGCAGCGGCCGTACTCAATATCTCCGACGACCACCTTGATCGTTACATCGACCTGGACGAATACGCCTCGGCCAAGGCCAGGATCTTTCAGAGCGCCGACGGGGCACCCGGAGTCCAGGTGCTCAATCGCGCCGATCCGCGAGTGTCCAGGATGGCGCTGCCGGGTCGCCGCATCATCAGCTTCGGACTCGACGCGCCGGTCGGCGACGAGGACTTCGGGTTGCGCCTGCAGCGGGGTGAAGCCTGGCTGGTGCAGGGTGGACGCTTCGTGCTGCCGGTCTCCGAGTTGCCGCTGGCCGGCTTGCACAATGCGGCCAACGCGATGGCTGCACTGGCGCTGTGCGCCAGCCTCGGTTTTGAAGCTGAAGCCTTGCTGCCGGCCTTGCGCGGTTTTCGTGGTTTGCCGCATCGGGTCGAGAAGATCGCCGACCTGGACGGCGTTATCTGGTACGACGACTCCAAGGGCACCAACGTCGGTGCCACGGTGGCGGCGCTGAATGGCCTGGGACGAAGAGTGGTGCTGATCCTTGGCGGTGATGGCAAAGGCCAGGATTTTTCACCGCTGACGCCAGCCGTGACCCGGCATGCCCGAGCCGTGATCCTGATCGGTCGTGACGGGCCGCTGATCGGGAAGGCGATTTCCGCCGCCGGGGTCGCGATAGAAAATGCGAGCGACATGGACGATGCCGTGCGACGCGCGCGCGCGTTGGCGAAACAGGGCGATGCCGTGCTGCTGTCGCCGGCGTGTGCCAGCTTTGACATGTTCCGCAACTACGAACATCGGGCGCAGGTTTTCGTCGCGGCGGTGCGTGATCTGGAGGGCCGGGCATGAGCCGCGCCTACGCCGCGTCGGCGAACCATGCGCCGGCCGAACTCGATGGGCTGTTGCTGTGGCCGGCCGTTGGTTTGCTCCTGTTGGGGCTGGTGATGGTGTATTCGTCCTCCATTGCGATGGCCGAGGGCAGCCGCTTCACCGGCAATCAGTCGACCTATTTCCTGTACCGCCACGCCGTCTTTCTCGCCGTCGGCCTGGTGGCGGGCGTGATGGCTTTCCAGATTCCGCTGCGCTTGTGGCAGCAGGCGGCGCCGTGGCTGTTTCTGACCGGCGTTGCTCTGTTGCTGCTGGTGCTGATTCCCCATGTCGGCCGTTCCGTCAACGGTGCCCAGCGCTGGATCGGCCTCGGCCCGATCAACCTGCAGCCATCCGAGTTGATGAAACTGTTCGTCGTGATTTACGCCGCCGATTACACCACGCGCAAGCTGGATGACATGGGCAGCTTCCTGCGCGGCTTCGGGCCGATGGCGCTGGTCATGGTGTTGGTCGGTGCCCTGTTGCTGCGGGAACCGGACTTCGGCGCGCTGGTGGTCATTCTCTGCATCGCCACCGGCATCCTGTTTCTCGGCGGCATCAACGCGCGGGTGTTCGCTGTTCTGGTAGTGGTCCTGACGGTCAGCTTCGTCATCATGATCTGGGTTTCGCCCTATCGCCGCGAGCGCATCTTCGGCTTCATGGATCCTTGGCAGGATGCCTACGGCAAGGGCTACCAGCTGTCGCACGCGCTGATCGCCTTCGGCCGCGGCGAATGGTTCGGCGTCGGGCTGGGGGCCAGCGTCGAGAAGCTGTTCTATCTGCCCGAGGCGCACACGGACTTTCTGTTGGCGGTGATCGCCGAGGAACTCGGCTTCGTCGGCGTCTGCGTCGTAATCGGGCTTTTCGCTCTGCTGGTGCAGCGCGCCTTCAGCATCGGCCGTCAGGCGCTGGTGCTGGGCCGCGTACATTCCGGCCTGGTTGCGCAAGGCATCGGCATCTGGTTCGGCGTGCAGGGCTTCATCAACATGGGCGTGAACATGGGCCTGCTGCCGACCAAGGGCCTGACCCTGCCCCTGATGAGCTTCGGCGGCTCGGGCATTGTCACCAACTGTCTGGCGCTCGGCATTCTGCTCAGAGTCGACTGGGAAAACCGGCAATTGATGAGAGGGCAGCACGTATGACGCGCACCCTTCTCGTCATGGCCGGCGGCACGGGCGGGCACATCATGCCGGGACTGGCGGTGGCCGAGCATTTGCGCGAGCAGGGCTGGAAGGTCGCCTGGATGGGCAATCCGGAAGGCATGGAAGCCAGGCTGACCGCCGGGCGCGGCTACGAGATGGCCTGGGTGCGCTTTTCCGCGCTGCGCGGCAAGGGTTTGCTGCGCAAGCTGCTGTTGCCATTCAACCTGCTGCGCGGCTTCCGCCAGGCGTGGTCGCAGCTCAAGCATATCCAGCCCGACGTGGTTCTTGGCATGGGTGGCTACATCAGCTTTCCGGGCGGCATGATGGCCTCCCTGCGCGGTATTCCGCTGGTGCTGCACGAGCAGAACTCGGTCGCTGGTTTGGCCAACCGTGTGCTGGCAATGGTTGCCGACCGAATACTTACAGGCTTTCCCGGCGTTCTGAAAAATGGCAGCTGGGTCGGTAATCCGGTGCGACCCGAAATCGCCGTGTTGCCAGCGCCGACTCTTCGTTATGCCCAGCACAGCGGACCGCTGCGCGTTCTGGTGGTGGGCGGCAGCCTGGGTGCGCAGGCCTTGAACGAAGCCCTGCCGAAGGCGCTGGCCCTGATTCCGGAACATGAGCGGCCGGTGGTGGTGCATCAGGCCGGCGAGAAACATCTGCCGACGCTGAAGAGCTTCTACATTTCGGGCGGTGTCAAGGCCGACTGCGTGGCCTTCATCAATGACATGGCCGGGGCCTACGACTGGGCAGACCTGGTGATCTGTCGCGCCGGAGCACTGACCGTGGCCGAACTGGCGGCAGCGGGTGTCGCCAGTCTGCTGGTGCCTTTTCCGCACGCGGTCGACGACCACCAGACCTCTAACGCGCGCTTCCTCAGCGCCGCCGGGGCAGCGATCCTGCTGCCGCAGGATCAATTGACGCCGGAAAGGCTGGCCGAGATCAAAAATCTGTCGCGGAGCCAACTCACCCAAATGGCCGAAAAGGCACGCGATCTGGCGCGGCCGCAGGCCACGATCGAGGTGGCCAGGGTTTGCCAGGAGGTGGCGAAATGAAACACAAGGTCAAGCGCATCCATTTCGTCGGCATCGGCGGTTCGGGCATGTCCGGCATCGCGGAAGTGCTGGCAAATCAGGGCTACGAAGTCAGCGGCTCCGATCTCAGCGAGAGTGCGACGACGCGGCGCCTGGCGGCGCAGGGCATACGCATCGCAATCGGCCACAGCGCGCAGAACGTCGCGGCGGCCGACGCGGTAGTGGTGTCCACTGCCGTGCGCGAAGACAACCCGGAAGTGATCACGGCGCGCGAGCGCCGCGTGCCGGTAGTGCCGCGCGCGCAGATGCTGGCCGAACTGATGCGAATCAAGCAGGGCATCGCAATTGCCGGGACACATGGCAAGACTACCACCACCAGCCTGGTAGCGAGTTGCCTGGCCGAGGGCGGCCTCGATCCGACCTTCGTCATCGGCGGACGGCTGAACTCGGCGGGAGCCAATGCCAAGCTTGGCAGCGGCGAATTCCTGGTGGCCGAGGCCGATGAATCCGATGCCTCCTTCCTCTTCCTGTCGCCCGTGGTGTCTGTGGTCACCAACATCGACGCCGACCACATGGAAACCTACGGGCATGACTTCGGCCGGTTGAAACAGGCGTTTGTGGATTTCCTGCACCGCCTGCCGTTCTATGGCGTCGCCGTGGTCTGCGGCGACGATCCCAATGTGCGCGAGATCATCCCGCGCGTGGCAAAGCAGATCGTTACCTACGGCATCGACAGCGAGGCCAATTTCCGCGCTGAAGACGTCGTGGCAGACGGCGGTACGATGCGCTTTACCTGCGTGCGCACCAACGGCGGCGTCAGCCGTTTGCAGATCGTGCTCAATCTGCCGGGCCATCACAACGTGTTGAATGCGCTGGCAGCGATTGCGGTGGCGACAGAAGTCGGCGTTGGCGATACGGCGATCATCAAGGCGTTGGCGGAATTCAGGGGCGTCGGCCGGCGCTTCCAGCTTTATGGCGAGATTGGCTGTCCCGCCGGCGGAACATTCACCCTGGTCGACGATTACGGTCATCATCCGGCGGAGATGGCGGCTACCCTCGCCGCGGCACGCGGCGCCTTTCCCGGCCGCCGGCTAGTGCTTGCCTTTCAGCCGCATCGCTACACCCGCACCCGCGACTGCTTCGAGGACTTCGTCAAAGTGCTGGGCGGGGTCGATGTCCTAGTGCTCGGCGACGTGTATGCAGCCGGCGAGGCGCCGATCGCCGCCGCCGACAGTCGCACGCTGGTACGCGCCTTGCGCGTCGCCGGCAAGGTCGAGCCGGTGTTTGTCGAAAACATCGCCGCCATGCCGGCCGCGATTCTCGCGGCGACCCGCGACGGCGACGTTGTAATCACCATGGGTGCCGGCTCGATCGGCGGCGTACCCGGAAAGTTGGTCGATGACTGATTCTCTTCGCGGCCGGTTGCGAAGCAACGAGCCTATGGCACGCCATGTTTCATGGCGCGCCGGCGGGGCCGTGGCGCGCGCGTTCCTCCCGTCCGATCTGGCCGATCTCGCTGTATTTTTGCATCGCCTGCGCCCCGATGAGCCCCTGCTGATGGTGGGCCTCGGCAGCAACCTGCTGATACGCGATGGCGGCTTTGACGGCACAGCGATTTTCACCCACGGGGTGCTGGATATCCTGCGCCGCGAAGCCGACGGCAGCTTTTACGCCGAAGCCGGGGTCGCGTCGCCAAAGCTGGCACGCTTCGTCGGCAGACAGGCCTGTGCCGAAGCCGAGTTTCTGGCGGGCATTCCAGGCACCGTGGGCGGGGCGCTGGCGATGAACGCTGGCTGTCATGGAGGGGAGACCTGGCGCTATGTCGACCGGGTGCTGATGCTGAATCGAAAAGGTGAGCAGATCATCCGCGGCCCGGAAGACTTTGCCATCGGCTACCGCCACGTAGGACTCAAGGAGGCCAGCGATGAAATTTTTGCCGGTGCCTGGTTTCGTTTTCCGGCGGGCGATGCCGAGATGGCGCGGGTGCGTCTGCGCGAGTTGCTGGAGCGACGCATTGCCACCCAGCCGCTGCAATTGCCCAATGCAGGCTCGGTGTTCAGAAACCCGCCGGACGACCATGCCGCGCGGCTGATCGAAGCGGCCGGCATGAAGGGCACACAGATCGATGGCGCGCAGGTTTCCGAAAAGCATGCGAATTTCATCGTTAATCCCAAGGGCAAGGCGACGGCGAGTGCGATAGAAATGCTAATCGACCGGGTTCGGGCGGAAGTCGAGGAGAAGTTCGGCGTTCTCCTGGTGCGCGAGGTGCGCATTCTCGGCTCCGTGGGCGGTCTGGTGATGAGGGACGGAGAAGGAGCTTGATGGATTTCGGCAAGGTGGCGGTGATGATGGGTGGCAACTCCGCCGAGCGCGAGATTTCGCTGATCTCGGGCCGGGCGGTGCTGGCTTCGCTCGTCGCTTCCGGCGTTGACGCCTACGCCTTCGATACCGCCGAGCGGCCGATCTGGACACTGGTCGAAAGACAGCCCGACCGCGTTTTCATCATCCTGCATGGCGGTGCTGGCGAGGATGGCACGGTGCAGGCGGCACTCGACCTGATGGGCATTCCCTATACCGGCAGTGGCGTCCTTGCCTCGGCGCTGGCGATGGACAAGATTCGCACCAAGTGGGTTTGGCAAGCGGCGGGCGTGCCGACCCCGCGCTCGCGTCGCGTGGTAGCGGCCGACGAAGGCGCCAGCGTGATTGCCGAACTAGGACTGCCGCTGATCGTCAAGCCGATGCGCGAAGGTTCGTCGATCGGCGTCACCAAGATCGCGAACGCCGGCGAATTCGCGGCGGCCTTCGCCGCAGCCCAAACGCATCCCGACGGTCGCCAGGAAGAAGCCATGGCGGAGGAGTTCGTCGCCGGCATCGAACTGACCGCCGCGATACTCGGACGCACGGCGCTCCCGTTGGTGCGCATCGAGGCGCCGGAGGGCCGCTACGACTACCAGAACAAGTATTTCACCGATGTCGTGAAGTATCACTGCCCGGCCGGCATCGACGTCGCGCAGGAAGTGGAAATCGGCAAGACCGTTCTGGCGGCCTTCGATGCGCTGGGCTGCCGCGGCTGGGGTCGCGCCGACCTGATCTTGCGCGCCGACGGCAGCTACAGCCTGCTCGAAATGAATACGGCCCCCGGCATGACCGACCATTCGCTGGTGCCGATGGCGGCCCGCGCCGCCGGCATTCCGTTCGCGCAGCTCGTGCTCAGGTTGCTCGAAGGGGCTCGCCATGACTAAAGCGCGGGGAAATTCGAAAGGCAACAGCCGCACCGAACCGCGCAGGGGCGATGGATTCTGGGACCGGCCGATGCTGATCAACCTGGCGGCCGACGTGCTGTTGCTGGCCGGCGGGGTCTTGCTGACATGGGCGGGAGCACTGGCCCTGCAACGTTTGCCGGTACTTCCGCTGACGCAACTGGTGGTGGCGACGCCGCTGAATCAGGTTGCGCGCGCGCAGGTCGAGCAAACCGCGCGCAATGCCATGTCGGGAAATTTTTTCACGGTGAATCTGGAAACTGCGCAGGCCGCATTCGAACGCATGCCGTGGGTGCGCTCGGCCTCCTTGCGCCGTCATTGGCCGGACGGCATCGAGCTGGAACTTGAAGAGCACCGCGCAGCTGCCCGCTGGACCCCGCAGGAAGGCGAGTCGAGGCTGGTCGACACGCACGGCGAGGTTTTCATGGCCTCGACGCCAGAGTCATTGCCGCTTTTTGTCGGTCCCGAGGGTTCCGCACCTCGTTTGCTTGCCCGCTACCGCGAGTTCAACGACAGTCTTGCCGCCATCGGGCGCAAGCAGGTCGCAGTTCATCTGTCGGCGCGCGAGGCATGGCAACTCAAACTGGACGATGGCGTGGTGCTGGAGCTGGGCCGCGACCAGCTTAAGGCTCCGCTGGCGGAGCGTCTGACCCGCTTCACGACCCACTACCCTGCAGTGAGCAGTTCGGCAAAGAGCCGCCTGCAAACCATCGGCGTGGTGGACATGCGTTATCCCAATGGATTCGCCCTAAGGGCGAGCAAGAGCTGATGGCCAAAGAAGCCAACCGTGACCTGATCGTCGGCCTCGACATCGGCACTTCGAAAATTGTGGCCATCGTCGGCGAGTTGGACTCTGAGGGCCGGCTCGGCATTCTCGGACTCGGTACTCAGGAGTCCAGCGGCCTCAAGCGCGGCATGGTGATCAATATCGAAGCCACCGTCAATTCGATTTCCCGGGCCATCGCCGAAGTCGAGATGATGGCGGGCTGCAAGGTGCGCGAGGTATATACCGGGATCGCAGGCAGCCACATCAAGAGCAAGGACTCCATGGGCATGGTCGTCGTGCGCGACAAGGAAGTCACCCAGTTCGACGTCGAGCGGGCGATCGAGGCGGCGAATGCAACGTCGATTTCGGCCGATGACCAGATTCTGCATACGCTGGTGCAGGAATTCATCGTCGACGGCCAGGACGGCGTCAAGGAACCGATAGGCATGGACGCCAAGCGGCTCGACGTCAAGGTCCATCTGGTCACCGGCGCGGTTACCGCCGTGCAGAACATTGTCAAGTGCGTGCATCGCTGCGGCCTCGAAGTGGTCGACCTGGTGCTGCAGCCGCTGGCATCCGGATATGCCGTGCTGACCGAAGACGAGAAGGATGTCGGCGTCTGCCTGGTCGACATCGGCGGCGGTACCACCGACGTCGCGGTATTCGTACAAGGTGCGATCCGCCACACGGCGGTTATCCCCATTGCCGGCGACCAGCTGACCAATGACATCGCCATAGCGCTGCGTACCTCGACGCAGGATGCCGAGGACATCAAGATTCGCTACGGCATGGCGCTGCAGCAACTGGCCAATCCGCAGGACATGATCGAAGTGCCCGGCGTCGGTGATCGGCCGGCAACCCAGCTTTCGCGCCAGACCTTGGCCGGCTTCATCCAGCCGCGCGTCGAGGAAATTTTCCAGAAGGTGCAGGAGGAACTGCACCGTAGCGGCAAGGAGCGTCTGCTGCGCGCCGGCATCGTGCTGACCGGCGGCGCGGCGCAGATGCCCGGCATGGCCGATCTGGGAGAGGAAATTTTCCACAATACCGTGAAGCTGTCGATGCCGCATTACGACGGCAACTTGCGTGATTACGTGCGCAATCCGCGCTACTCCACGGCGATGGGTTTGTTGTTGGAAGGGGTGGCGCAGCGCCACCGGGGCATGAAGGCACAAAGCCCGAAGAGCTTCGGCCAGGTTTTGACCAGAATGCGGGCGTGGTTTACCAGGAATTTTTGATGCAGTGGTACTTTTCAGGAGGCGAAAATGTTTGAACTCGAGGAAGTAGTGACAGCGGAGGCGGAGGCGGGATCGACGGTCATCAAGGTCGTTGGTGTCGGCGGCGCGGGTGGCAATGCGGTCGATCACATGATTCGCGAAGGTGTCAAGGGCGTCGAGTTCATTTGCGTGAACACGGACTCTCAGGCCTTGGCGAAGAACATCGCGATGATCAAGCTCCAGCTCGGTCCGGGTCTGGGCGCCGGCGGCAAGCCGGAAAAGGCGCGCGAACTGGCCGAGACCGACCGAACCAAGATCGCCGAGGCGTTGCAGGGTGCGCACATGGTCTTCATCACGGCAGGCATGGGTGGTGGCACTGGTACCGGCGCCGGTCCGGTGATCGCCGAGGTGGCCCGCGAACTGGGCATCCTGACTGTGGCTGTGGTCACCAAACCGTTCGAGTACGAAGGCAACCGCAAGCGCATCGCTGAAGCAGGCGTGGCGGAACTCGAACGTCACGTCGATTCGCTGATTGTCATCCTCAACGAAAAACTCGAGGAAGTCCTGGGCGGGGAGATCAGCATGATGGATGCCTTCAATACCGCCGACAACGTACTGTGCGGTGCTGTGGGGGGCATTGCCGAGATCATCAATGTGCCGGGGCACATCAACGTGGACTTCCAGGATGTGAAAACCGTGATGTCTGAAATGGGCAAGGCCATGATGGGTTCCGCTGTCGCCGCCGGCGTTGATCGGGCGCGCGTTGCCGCCGAGGAAGCAGTGGCCAGTCCGCTCCTGGAAGGCATCGAACTGTCCGGTGCGCGCGGTGTTCTGGTGAATGTCACTGCCAGCCGCGGGATAGGTATGAAGGAATACAAGGAGGTCATGACTACCGTCCGAACCTACACCTCGCTGGAAGCAACCGTGATTTGCGGGCTGGCCTTCGACGACACCATGGAGGACCAATTGCGCGTTACCGTGGTCGCCACCGGTCTGGGGGGGCGCGCGGCGCGAGAGGCAGCCAAGCCGAGCATGCGCGTGGTCGAGACCATCGGCCTGCGCACCGGAACCGACAACCTGCAGGTATTCGAGGCCGGTGGCCCGATCGATCTGTCCAGCGTCACCAGCAGTGTGCGCAGTTCCACGCCGCGCAACGCGCAGGCAGATGCCATGGCGGCCTCCGGGGTGGACAAGTACGATATTCCGGCTTTTCTGCGTCGCCAGTCCGACTGAAAGGTCGGATGCAGAACCGGTCCGGCGGGCGCCTCCTCCCGTCGGACCGGGCCTGCGTGGTAGAATTATTGCTCCGCATCATTTTATTTACATCGCAGCCCGATGCTTCGTCAGCGTACCCTGAGATCAGTCGTCAAGGCCACCGGCGTGGGTCTCCACTCCGGCGTCAAGGTGTCGCTCATGCTGCGTCCGGCGCAACCGGACACGGGCGTGGTGTTTCGTCGCGTCGATCTCGTGCCGCCAGTCGATCTCAAGGCAGACCCGTTCGGTGTCAGTGACACGCGCCTGGCTTCCTGCCTGGAAAAGGACGGAGTCAAGGTGGCCACGGTCGAGCACCTGATGTCGGCGCTGGCCGGACTCGGCATCGACAACATCTATGTGGATGTCGATGCCGCCGAACTGCCGATCATGGATGGATCGGCGGCACCCTTCGTATTTCTGCTCCAGTCGGCCGGAATCGAGGAACAGAACGCCGCCAAGAAATTCCTGAGGGTGAAGAAAACCGTTGAGGTCAGGGAAGGAGACAAGTGGGCGCGACTGTCGCCGCTTGATGGATTCACGCTGGATTTCTCCATTGTTTTCAACCACCCCGCAATAGATCGCGCCGCCTCACGGGCGCACATTGATTTTGCCGATCAATCCTATTTGCGTGAAGTCGCCCGGGCCCGCACTTTCGGCTTCATGCAGGATGTCGAAACCCTACGTGATGAAGGCCTAGCGCTGGGCGGCAGCCTGGAAAACGCCATCGTGATGGACGAGTACCGCGTTTTGAACAGCGATGGACTCCGTTACGCGGACGAATTCGTCAAACACAAGATTCTCGATGCTATCGGCGATCTCTATCTGGCCGGCCATCCCCTGTTGGGGGCATTTTCGGCGCACAAGTCAGGCCATGCATTGAACAATTTGCTACTGAGAAATCTGCTTGCCGATGCCTCCGCTTGGGAACTGGTCAGTTTTCAGCGTTCCGAGGAAGCGCCGGGAACCATTGCCCGGTTGTATCCGCAACTGGTCTAGCCATGCTTCTACTCAGGATCGTCGGCATACTTACGGCGATCACCATCGGCAGCGGGATCGTCGCGTGGTTATTCACCCGCGACCGTCGCTATCTGGTGCTTTCGCGCCGCGTGGCCAAGGCGGCACTGGTCTTTTCGCTCGTTGTCCTTGTCTTGATGGCGGCAGAACGCCTGATCATTCTTTGACGCTGCGGAGCAGGTGCTCCAAAGCACTCTTGAGCGGAGACTGGCTTGGCAGTTGCTGTGCAAGTTCAGTAAGTCCTTGCTTCTGTTTAACCCCCGGTAGAGAGGGTCTTTCGTGTGGAGTCCGCGGTGGGGATGGGTTCCGGGCTTGCACTCGGACCTCGATTTGAGTAACCTTCACGTCCTTATTCGATAAATCGCTGGCGAGTCGTGGTCCGAACTGACGGATCTTCGCCGCGACCGCGCCGTTGGCGGCGTGGATAAAAAGTTTCCCCAGGCGGAAGTTGGCTACCCGGGCATGAGGCCTCAGCGCCTCCGGCAGAGCGGCTTCCAGAAGATGCTGGAATTGGAGCAGACGTTGGGCGTGGGCCGCAAGCCGCGCCATGCTGTCACCGGAGGCAAGGTGTTCCTGGAGACTGCGCGATGTCATCAAAAACGAACCTGAAGGGAGGGAAGGGATGCATATTATTCTCGTCTCTGACCGGCTGGCAACCGCAAGAAGCATTACGCTGACCTGGCGCCATGCAGCACTCTTCGCGGGGGCTTTGTTTGGCCTGGTCCTTGTGCTGTCTTCGCTGTTTTCCTATGTCACCGTCCGCCATGCGGCGGAAATTCGCCTGCCTTTCCTGCAGAATCTGCTGCGCGCGGTGAATGCCGAAGAAACACAGCGGTCGAAGGACTTTGTCCGCGAGAACCTCAATGCCATGGCGGTCAAACTGGGCGAGATGCAGGCGCAACTGATGCGCCTCGACACCATCGGTGAGCGGCTCGCCGGCATGGCCGGTGTCAAGCCCCAGCAGCTCAAGGCATTCGAGTCCAAAGCCGATGGTCGCGGCGGGCCGCTGATATTGCCCGAGGCGATGTCTTCAACGGAACTGCAACGCGCGGTCGACGCCCTGGCGCATCAGGTCGAAGCGAAATCCGACGCGATTTCGATGATCGAGTCCCAGATGCTGGAAGACAGGATCAGGAAGAGCCTGCTGCCGACCAGCCTGCCGGTCGATGCGCAATGGAACGCTTCGAGCTATGGTTGGCGAGTCGATCCCTTCACTGGCGAACGGGCGCTGCACGAGGGGGTCGACTTCGTGGCGACTCCCGGCACGGGCATCCGTGCGGCGGCTGCCGGGGTGGTGATCAGCGCCGAGCGCTATCCGGACTATGGGAACTTGGTCGAAATTGACCACGGCAAGGACTTGACGACCCGTTACGCGCATGCGTCCAAGATTCTGGTCAAGGTCGGCCAGTTGGTCAAACGCGGCCAGAAGATTGCCGAAGTGGGTTCTACCGGACGCTCGACCGGGCCGCACCTGCATTTTGAAGTACGTATCCGCGGCTTGGCGCAAAACCCGGATCGCTTCCTGCGCATGGCGCAGCAGACCCAGCGACTGGCTGCGCGCCGCAACTGAGCTACTGACCGTTGCGGGAGGGCCGCCCTCCCCGCGTGCTAAAATTACTGCTTTGCTTTTCGCCGCCGATTCTCGGTCGCGCACCCCATGATTACCGATTTTGGTCTTGGCATAACGCCCGCTTGCGCTGGCATTAGCTTTGTCTGAAGCCGGTTTCAGATTGGTAAAAGAATGATTACCGGCTTTCTAAAAAAGATTTTTGGCAGTCGCAATGAGCGGCTGATCAAGCAGTATTCGCAGACCGTCACCCGCATCAATGCGCTCGAGGCGACTATTTCGCCTCTCTCAGACGAGGCACTGCGCTCCAAGACCGACGAGTTCCGCAGTCGCCACGCGCAGGGCGAGTCGCTCGACGCGCTGTTGCCGGAAGCGTTCGCCGTTGTACGCGAGGCCGGCCGCCGCGCGCTCGGCATGCGCCATTTTGATATGCAGATGGTCGGCGGCATGGTTCTGCATTACGGCAAGATCGCCGAAATGCGTACTGGCGAAGGCAAGACCTTGACCGCGACGCTTGCCGTGTATCTGAATGCGATCCCGGGCAAAGGCGTGCATCTGATCACGGTCAATGATTACCTGGCCAGTCGCGATGCGGCGTGGATGGGGCGCATCTACCGTTTTCTGGGACTGAGCGTCGGCGTTAATCTTTCGCAGATGCCGCACGATGAAAAACAGGCTGCCTATGCCGCCGACATCACTTACGGGACCAACAACGAATTCGGCTTCGACTACCTGCGCGACAACATGGTGTATGAGGCTGGCGAACGCGTGCAGCGCGGGTTGAGCTACGCCATCGTCGACGAAGTGGACTCGATCCTGATCGACGAGGCGCGCACGCCGCTGATCATCTCCGGCCAGGCCGAAGACCACACCGAACTCTATGTGCGCATGAATGCCGTGCCGCCCCTGCTGACTCAAGGCGAGGCGGCAAAGGGCGAAGGCGACGTGGATACCGGCGATTACACGGTCGATCTCAAGGCGCACCAAGTGCTGCTGACCGAAGCCGGTCACGAAAAGGCAGAGGAAATTCTCGCCCGCCTGGGCATGCTGTCCGAGGGCAGCAGTCTGTACGAGCCGGCCAACATCCTGCTCATCCACCATCTTTACGCGGCCCTGCGCGCCAGCACCCTGTACCACCGCGACCAGCAATACGTGGTGCAGGATGGCGAAGTGATCATCGTCGACGAGTTCACAGGCCGCTTGATGTCAGGTCGGCGCTGGTCGGATGGACTGCACCAGGCGGTCGAGGCCAAGGAAGGCGTGTCGATCCAGGCCGAGAACCAGACTCTGGCCTCGATCACCTTCCAGAACTATTTCCGCATGTACGGCAAGCTTGCCGGCATGACCGGCACGGCCGATACCGAAGCCTACGAGTTCCACCAGATCTATAACCTCGAAACGGTGGTGATCCCCACCAATCAGCCGATGATCCGGCGTGACGAGAACGACCAGATCTACCGCACCGCACCGGAGAAACATGCCGCGATCATCGCCGACATCCGCGCCTGCCACCAGCGCGGCCAGCCGGTACTGGCGGGCACCACGTCGATCGAGAATTCCGAGCTGCTCTCTGATTTGCTGATTAAGGAGAAGCTGCCGCATCAGGTATTGAATGCCAAACAGCATGCGCGCGAAGCCGAGATTGTGGCCGAGGCCGGACGTCCCGGCATGATCACCATCGCAACCAACATGGCCGGCCGCGGCACCGACATCGTGCTCGGCGGCAATATCGAAAAGCCGACCAACGCCATTCGCGATGACGAGTCCCTGACCGCGGACGAGAAGGCAAAGCGCACCGCCGAGCTCAAGGCGGAATGGCAGAAGGTGCACGATCAGGTGCTGGCAGCCGGCGGTCTGCACATCATCGGTTCCGAGCGCCACGAGTCGCGTCGCATCGACAATCAGTTGCGCGGCCGTTCCGGTCGTCAGGGCGATCCGGGCTCATCGCGCTTCTATCTGGCGCTGGATGACCAGTTGCTCAAGATCTTCGCCGGCGAGCGGCTCAACACCATCATGGTGCGGCTCAAGATGCCCGAGGGCGAGGCCATCGAACATCCGCTGGTCAGCCGTTCGCTGGAATCGGCTCAGCGCAAGGTCGAACAGCGCAACTTCGACATCCGCAAGCAACTGCTCGAATACGACGATGTGTCCAACGACCAGCGCAAGGTGATCTATCAGCAGCGCAATGAACTGCTCGACAGCGACGACATTTCCGAGACCATCACGGCCATGCGTCAGGGTCAGATCCACGATACCTTCCGCCTCTATATTCCGGCCGAAAGTGTCGAAGAGCAGTGGGACGTCGGTAGTCTGGAAACCACGCTGGCGGCGGAGCTTCATCTCAAGCTGCCGGTGGGCGAATGGATCAAGAACGAGCCGCAACTCGGTGACGACGATATCCTGCGGCGCCTGCTGGATGCCGGCGATGCCGCCTACGCCGAAAAGACAGGCAATGTCGATGCCGCCGCCTGGGCCGGCTTCGAGCGCAACGTCATGCTGCAAAGCCTGGATACGCATTGGCGCGAACATCTGTCGGCACTCGATCACCTGCGCCAGGGAATTCATCTGCGCGGCTACGCGCAGAAGAACCCGAAACAGGAATACAAGCGCGAAGCTTTCGAGCTCTTTGAGGGCTTGCTGCAGACGGTGCGCAGCGAAGTTTCCAAGCTGCTGCTGACGGTCGAGATTCATAGCGAGGAGCAGATCGAGGAGGTGGAAGCCCCGCCGCAACTCGAGAACGTTCAGTATCATCATGCCGACTATGACGAAGCCCTCGGCGCCGCCGTGCCGAAGCCGGCGCAACCGGTCGAGCGGCACACGCCCAAGGTCGGCCGCAACGATCCATGTCCCTGCGGCAGCGGCAAGAAATACAAGCACTGCCACGGCAAGCTGAGTTGAGCGTTTCGGTTGAACCGAGGCGGATCATCCCGACTTCACTCAAGTCCCTCGGCAGTACAGGGGGAAGTTCGAAGTCCGTCAGATCCCCCCGACGACGCCAAACTGATAGCCGCGATTGCCGCGTATCAACAGGGTCAGCTGGATCAGGCTGAAGCGCAGTGCCAAGAGATTTTGCGGTACAACTCGCGGTGCTTCAAAGCGCTACAACTCATGGCAATGGCCGCCGCGCAAAGAGGGCACTTTCTAGCAGCCGTCGACCTGTTCGACCAAGCGCTCGAAGTCAATCCCGGTCACGCAAGCTCCTTTGGCAACCGCGGTACTGCGTTGCGGCTTCTGGGCCGCCCGGCAGAGGCGCTGGAGAGCTTTGACAGTTCGCTCAGAATCAGGCCGGACCACTCCGATACACTGAGCAGTCGCGGCAATGCATTGCTTGAGCTAGGGCGCAATGCAGAGGCATTGGCCAGCTACGACCGTGCCCTGACCGTTCAGCCCGACCATGCAGACGCGATGAACAATCGTGGGGTTGCATTGCTCGGACTCGGGCGACACGAAGATGCGCTGGCGAGCCATGACCGGGCACTCGAAATCAAGCCGGATTTCCCTGATGCACTGAACAACCGCGGGAATGTGTTGCGTGAACTGAAACGCCTCGAGGATGCGTTGGCGAGCTACGAATGCGCGCTCGGGATCAGGCCGGATTTTGCGGAAGCGCTGAACAACCGCGGCATCGTCTTGCGTGACCTGCAACGCCATGATGAGGCGCTGGAGAGCTACGAATGCGCACTCGGGATCAGTCCGGATTTTGCACATGCGCTGAACAACCGCGGCATCGTCTTGCGTGACCTGCAACGCCATGATGAGGCGCTGGAGAGCTGTGAGCGCTCTCTCGAGATACGACCGGACTTTGTAGACGCCTTGGTCAGCCGGGGAGCCGCGCTGCGTCGCATGAACAGGATTGCCGAGGCCATCGTCAGCTTCGATCGCGCCGTGGTCCTGCAGCCGGCTTCAGTGCCGGCCCTGATCGGTCTCGGGAACGCCCTGCGTGATGCCGGCAGTCCCGGCGAAAGCATCGGCTTCTTTCGCAGTGCGCTCGCACTCGACCCCGGCCATGACCTGCTGCTCGGCCTGTGGTTGAAGTCGAAGCTTCTCGTCTGCGACTGGGAGGGTTACGACCAGGCGGTCAACGAGGTCGTGGCAGGCATCGGTCGTGGCGAGATGGTGGCCGATCCGCTCACCATGCTTGCGATCACCGACTCCGCTGCGCTTCACAGGCGGGCCGCCGAGATTTACATCGCACGGCACCATTCAGGCGGCCAGCCGCTTCCCGCGATTCCCCGGCGTCCACTGCGACGGCGGCTGCGAATCGGCTATTTTTCAGGCGATTTTCGCAATCATGCCGTTGCCTATCTCGCGGCCGGACTCTTTGCGGCCCATGACCGGGAGGGTTTCGAGGTGATCGCGTTCGCGCTTGGTCCAGCCATCGTGGATGAGATGCGCAGTCGCCTGAAAACGTCCTTCGACACCTTCGTCGAACTCGATTCGCTGACGGACAGGGATGCGGCCCTGGAAGCGCGCCGTCGCGAGATCGACATTGCTGTCGATCTCGGCGGACTCACCGGCCACAGCAGGCCAGGCATATTTGCACTGCGCGCCGCTCCGGTCCAGATTGCCTATCTGGGTTATCCAGGCACCATGGGCGCTCAGTTCATCGACTACCTGATCGCGGACCGGACCATCGTCCCGGAAGCCAGACAAAGCGATCTTGCAGAGAAGATCATCTATCTGCCCTCATACCAGGTAAATGACTCCGGACGCCGGATCGCCGACACGCCGTTGTCGCGTGCCGAGGCGGGCCTTGCGGGAGAAAGCTTCGTATTTTGCTGCTTCAACAATCCCTGGAAGTTCAATCCCGGCGTCTTCGACAGTTGGATGCGGATACTCGAGCGGACTTCCGGCAGCGTACTCTGGCTAGCCGGAACCAGCGCGACGGTTATGCAGAATCTGAGCAAGGAAGCCGGGAGGCGGGGAATCGATCCGGACCGCCTCGTGTTCGCGACGCGGACCTCGTCGCTGGAAGATCATCTGGCGCGATATCGGCTGGCGGATTTGTTTCTCGATACACGTCCCTACAACGCACATACGACGGCGAGCGATGCGCTGTGGGCGGGGTTGCCGGTCCTTACCTGCCTGGGTGACGGCTTTCCCGGCAGGGTAGCGGCCAGCCTGCTAAATGCGATACATCTGCCCGAACTCATCACATCAACACGCGAAGCATACGAGGCTCTTGCGATAGAGATTGCGACGAATCCGAGGAAGCTAGGAAAAATCAAGCAGAAATTGGCCGGCAATCGTCTAGCCATGCCCCTGTTTGACACCCAACTTTTTACCCGGCATATTGAAGCGGCGTATACAGCAGTGTATGAGCGATATCAGGCGGGCTTGGCCCCTGAGCACATTCATGTGCAAGCTTGGTCAGGGCCATGATGTTCCCAGACTTGCGTTTGACCTTCCGGTGATCCTGGTGCCATGGTTGTGAAAGATTCTTTCCCTACGCTGGTTGAAGACGGCGATGCCCTTCTCATTCTCGACCAGACGCGCCTGCCGCGTGAAGCGGTCATGCTGCGCTTGACCTCACTCGAGGATGTCGCCCGTTCCATTAGCGTAATGCAGGTGCGTGGTGCGCCGCTGATCGGCGCCACGGCTGCCTATGGCGTTGCGATGGGTCTCGCGGACGATGCCAGCGATGGGCGCCTGCAGCACGTGATCGAAATGCTGGCGGTGACACGGCCGACGGCCGTCAATCTGCACTGGGCGCTGGAGCGCATGAATCGTGTCCTGCAAGAGTCGGCGCTGACGACACGGCGGGAAATGGCCTGGAACGAGGCCCGCAAGATTGCCACTGAAGACAGGGCCGCCAATGCCGCGATAGGAAGGCATGGCTTGGTGCTGCTACAGGCGACGTGGCAGGGCCAGCAGCCCGTCAACGTTATGACCCATTGCAATGCCGGGCGTCTAGCGACCGTCGAGCATGGCACGGCGCTGGCGCCGGTGTATGCCGCTCATGCTGCCGGCTTGCCGGTGCACGTCTGGGTTTCCGAGACGCGGCCGCGCAACCAGGGCTTGCTCACCGCCTGGGAATTGCGTGAGGCCGGCGTCCCGCATACGCTGCTGGCCGACAACGCCGCCGGCCTGCTCCTGATGCGGGGCAAGGTCGATCTGGTTATCGTCGGGGCCGACCGCATTGCCGCCAACGGCGACACGGCGAACAAGGTCGGCACCTATCTCAAGGCCCTCGCGGCACGCGCTCATGGTGTGCCGTTTTATGTCGCCGCGCCGCTTTCGACCATTGACTTTGCCTGCCCCTCGGGCGGCGCGATCCCGATTGAGGAGCGCGCCGCAGACGAACTCGGTGCGGGTGATACACCTGTCGCCAATCCGGCCTTCGACGTGACGCCGGCAGCCCTGATCAGCGGCATCGTGTCCGAGCGTGGCATCGCACAAGCAGGAGAACTGGGGCAGTGGAAGCCATGAGCGATTCTTGCGCCGATCGCGCTGACAAAGTACTCGCCACAGCGCGCGCGATGAACGCCTCGGGTATCAATCGTGGCAGTGCCGGCAATGTCAGCGCGCGCTGCGAAGGCGGTTTCATCATCACGCCGACCGGCATGGCCTACGACGACTGCCGGTCAGTCGACATGGTAAGAGTCGGCGCTGGCGGGACGCCGGCCGGCCGCCGCAAGCCCTCGTCCGAATGGCGTTTCCATCACGACATCTATGCCGCGCGGCCCGAGGCGGGTGCCGTGGTGCATACGCATTCCTCATTCGCCACGGCTTTGGCCTGCCAGGAGCGTGGCGTGCCGGCTTTCCATTACATGGTGGCACGCTTCGGCGGTGCGGATGTGCGCTGCGCCGCCTACGCCACCTTCGGCACCCAGGAATTGTCCGACGCCATCATCATCGCGCTGGAGGGTCGCTGCGCCTGCCTGATGGCCCATCACGGCATGGTGGTGTTCGGTCGCGACCCGGACCACGCACTGGCGCTGGCGGTAGAACTGGAAACCTTGTGCGAGCAGTACTGGCGGGTACTGCAACTGGGTGCGCCGAGGCTGTTGTCCGACGCTGAAATGGCTCGCGTGATGGAGAAGTTCGCCGACTACGGACAGCAGGCCTGATCAGGATGCCCGCCGGTTTCGGCGCTGCGTCACTTGCCCTTCGTCCGCGAATCCTTCAGCGTCACCGTGCGGTTGAACACCGGGGTGCCGGCTTTTGAGTCGATGCGATCGGTGACGAAGTAGCCGTGCCGCTCGAACTGGAAGCGGTCTTCGGCGGTGGCCTGTTTCAGCGAAGCTTCGAGTTGCGCGGTAACGACGCGCTTCGAATCCGGATTGAGATCGGCAATGAAATCGCGCCCGCCCGCACCCGGCTCCTCGACGGCGAACAGGCGGTCATACAGCCTGACCTCGGCGGCATAGGCGTGCTTCGCCGAGACCCAATGGATATTGCCCTTGACCTTGTAGTTGTCCGAACCCGGCGTGCCGGATTTCGAGTCGGGCATGTATTCGCAATGCACGGTGGTGATATTGCCGGTGGCATCCTTTTCGCAGCCGATGCATTTCACCACGAAGCCGTAGCGCAGACGCACGGTGTTCCCGGGAAAGAGCCGGAAATAGCCCTTGGCCGGCACCTCCATGAAGTCCTCGCGCTCAATCCACAGTTCTTTCGAAAACGGCACCGGACGCTTGCCCCACTCGGGTTTTTGGGGGTGATTGGGGGCGAGACATCCCTCTTCCTGATTCTCGGGATAGTTGTCGATGACCAGTCTGACCGGGTCGAGCACGGCGATTCGGCGTGGCGCGGTCTCGTTCAGGTGTTCGCGCTGGCACTCCTCCAGCACGCTGATGTCGATCCATGAATCCGACTTGGTGATGCCGTTCATTTCGTTGAAGCGGCGAAACCCTTCCGCCGTGAAGCCGCGACGGCGGGCGCCGACCAGGGTCGGCAGGCGCGGGTCGTCCCAGCCATCGACATGCTTTTCCTCGACCAGCTGGATCAGCTTGCGCTTGGACAGTACGACGTAGGACAGGTTGAGCCGGGCAAACTCGATCTGCTGCGGCAGCGGGGTGTTCACGCAGCCGAGCTCGGCCAGCCGCGCCAGCAGCCAGTCGTAGAAGGGGCGCTGGTCCTCGAACTCGAGGGTACAGATGGAATGGGTGATGTTCTCCAGCGCATCCTCGATCGGATGGGCGTAGGTGTACATCGGGTAGATGCACCAGGTATCGCCCGTAGCGTGATGCGTGGCGTGGCGGATGCGATAGATGGCCGGATCGCGCAGGTTGATGTTGCCCGAGCTCATGTCCACCTTGGCGCGCAGGATGTGCGCGCCGTCGGGAAACTCGCCGGCCTTCATGGTGCGAAACAGCGCGAGGTTTTCTGCGGGCGTGCGGTCGCGGTAGGGCGAATTCCTGCCGGCCTCGGTCAGCGTGCCGCGACTGGCGCGCATCTCGTCGGCCGTCTGCGAATCGACATAGGCATGGCCGGCTTCGATCAGCTTCTCGGCGAAGTCGTACATCCACTGAAAGTAGTCGGAAGCGAAGTACTGATTGATCCTGCCCGCATCTTCCCAACTGAAGCCCAGCCAATGTACCGCGTCGATGATGGCGTCGACATATTCCTGCTCTTCCTTTTCCGGATTGGTGTCGTCGAAGCGCAGATGGCAGGCACCCTGGTAATCCAGCGCCAGGCCGAAATTCAGGCAGATCGACTTGGCGTGCCCGAAGTGCAGGTAGCCGTTGGGTTCCGGCGGGAAGCGGGTGCGTATTTTCGCCGCATCGTCAGCGCCGACTTTCTGCTGCGCGGCCGGGCCGGGCCGGCCGCTCCAGCGGCGCGTTGCATACTTGCCGGCCTTGACGTCGGCGTCGATGATGTGACGGATGAAATTGGAGGGTTTGTCGGTATCGGCCATGATGGCGGTGTGCTTTGCTGCGAAGCTGCAATTCTACCGGCAGGCGTAAAATCACCACAATGAATTGGACAAGTCTTCTCGCCATCGGCGGTGGTGCCGTACTCGGGGCCTGGCTGCGCTACGGTCTGGGTCTGTGGCTCAACCCGGTGTTCGCCGCCGTGCCGATGGGCACGCTTGCCGCCAACCTGATCGGCGGCTATCTGGTCGGCGCCGCGGTGATGGTGTTCCACCTCAATGCCGAGATGCCGCCCGAACTCAAACTGTTCTTCATTACCGGTTTCCTCGGCGCGCTGACTACCTTTTCGACCTTTTCGGCGGAGGTGGTGCATCTGATCCAGAACGCGCGCTACGGCTGGGCGGCGGGAGCGGCCGCCATGCACCTGTTCGGCTCACTGGCGATGACCGGGCTGGGCATTTTCACGATTCACAAGCTAGCGCAATGAGGTTCGACCCCGAGGCGCGGCGGGCTGGTCTGCCCGCGCTGACCTATGACGAAGCGTTGCCGGTGAATGTGCGTCGTGCCGAGATCGGCGAGGCGATCTGCCGTCATCAGGTGGTGGTCATCTGCGGCGAGACCGGTTCCGGCAAGACCACGCAACTGCCCAAGATCTGTCTTGAAATCGGCCGCGGGCTGAACGGGATGATCGGCCACACCCAGCCGCGCCGGATCGCCGCACGTGCCACGGCAACACGCATCGCGCAGGAACTGAAGTCGGAGCTCGGCCGTCATGTCGGCTTCAAGATCCGCTTCACCGACAAGGTCACGCCATCCTCCTACATCAAGCTGATGACCGATGGCATTCTGCTGGCGGAGACCCAGGCCGATCCGCTCTTGCGCCAGTACGACACGATCCTCATCGACGAGGCGCACGAGCGCAGCCTTAATATCGATTTCATGCTCGGCTATCTAAAGCAGTTGCTGCCGAAGCGACCGGATCTGAAGGTGATCGTTACATCGGCCACGCTGGATGCACAACGCTTCAGCGAGCACTTCGACGGCGCGCCGGTGATCGAGGTCTCCGGCCGGCTTTATCCGATCGAGACGCGCTATCGTCCCTGGGAGGAGCAGAAGGACGGCGATCTCAACGATGCCATCGTTGATGCAGTGGACGAAGCGCATCGCGAAGGACTGGGCGATGTGCTGGTCTTCCTCCCCGGCGAGCGCGAGATCCGCGAGGCGGCCGAAGCGCTGCGCAAGCACTCTTTTGGCAAACACGCATCGGGCCTTGAAGTGCTGCCGCTGTTTGCGCGGCAGACCGCGGTCGAACAGGGACGCGTCTTCTCTTCCCATCAGGGCCGTCGAGTGGTGCTGGCAACCAACGTCGCCGAGACCTCGCTCACCGTGCCCGGCATCCGCTACGTGATCGACTCGGGACTGGCGCGTGTCAAGCGCTACTCGCATCGCAACAAGGTCGAACAGTTGCAGGTCGAGCCGATCTCGCGCGCGGCTGCCAGTCAGCGCGCCGGGCGTTGCGGCCGGGTCTCGGCCGGCATCTGCTTCAAGCTCTACGACGAGGACGATTTCAACAAGCGACCGGCCTATACCGAGCCGGAGATTCTGCGTTCCAGCCTGGCCGGGGTCATCCTGCGCATGAAGTCGCTGCATCTGGGCGATGTCGAGGACTTTCCCTTTCTGGAAGCGCCGGCACCGCGCATGATTGCCGACGGCTACCAGCTGCTCGCAGAACTCGGGGCAATAGACGAAACAACGAAGGCGCTGACCAAGGTCGGTTTTGAACTCGCCAAACTTCCGCTCGACCCCAAAATCGGCCGCATGATCCTCGCCGCGCGAGAGCACAACTGCCTGCGCGAGGTGTTGATCATCGCCGCCGCCCTGGGCACTCAGGATTGTCGCGACCGGCCACAGGAGCATGCGGGGACCGCCGACCAGGCGCACGCCAAGTGGAAGGACGAAAAATCCGAGTTTCTGTCCTACCTGAAGCTCTGGGCTGCCGGCGACGAAATCTGGAGGCACGAGACCAGTAACAAGCAGCGCCAGTGGTGCCGGCAGAACTTCATCAACTGGCTGCGTCTGCGCGAGTGGCGCGACGTGCATGGCCAGCTGATGACGGTTTGCCACGAGCATGGCTGGAAGGAGAATCAGATCCCGGCGAGTTACGAGGCCGTCCACAAGGCACTGTTGACCGGCCTGCTCGGCCACATCGGCCTGATCAGCGAAGAAGACAAAAACTACCTCGGCGCGCGCGGCATACGCTTCTACATTCATCCGGGATCGTCGCTGCTGAAGAAAGCCGGGCGCTGGATCGTCGCCGCAGAACTGGTTGAGACCTCGCGCCTGTTCGCCCGCTGCATAGCCAGGATCGAGCCGGAGTGGCTGGAACAGGTCGGTAGCCATCTGATTCGCAAACACGTCTATGAGCCGCACTGGGAAAAGGGGCCGGGCCAGGTGGTGGCCTGGGAGCGGGTGACCCTGCACGGCCTGATGCTGCATGCCAAGCGGCGCGTGCATTACGGGCCGAGCGATCCGCAGCTGGCCCGCGAAATCCTGATCCGCGAGGCCCTGGTTGAGGGCCAGGTGGGCGAGGACTGGGTGCGCAAGTGGCGCTTCTTCCAGCACAACGCCAAGCTGATGAAGGAAATCGAGGCGCTGGAACACAAGTCGCGGCGGCCCGACGTGCTGGTCGATGACGAACTGATTTACGCCTTCTACGACGACAAGGTTCCCGAAGGCATCATCACGCTGGCGGCGTTCGACCACTGGCGGCGCGAGGCCGAAACCACCAACCCGAAACTGCTTTGCCTGGAAAAGGAGCAGTTGATGCGCCACGAGGCGGCCGGCATCACCACCGACGCCTTTCCGCCGGCATTGACCCATCGCGGGCAGAGCTTCAAGCTGGCTTATCACCACGACCCCGGCGCGGCGGACGATGGCGTGACACTGACGCTGCCGCTGGCCGCACTCAACCAGTTGCCGGCCAATCGTTGCGAATGGCTGGTGCCGGGTTTGCTCAAGGAAAAAATTCTTGCGCTGCTGAAAACCTTGCAGCAGAAGTATCGCCACCGCCTGCAACCGCTCGACGAGTTTGCCGGCGGGTTCTGCGACGCCCATGGTGACAACGGTGATTTTGATGAGCCGCTGGTGCGTGCGCTGACGCGTGCCGCGGAGGAGCACCTGGCAATGAAGCTGCCGCTCGATGCTGTTCGCAGCGGCGAGTTGCGGCCGCATCTGTTCATGAACTTCCGCCTGGTCGATGAACATGGCGGCACGCTGGCCATTTCGCGCAACCTGGCCGAATTGCGCGCCGAGTATAGGGACCGTGTCGAGCAGGTCTATGCCTCGGCCGAAGTGCAGCATGAAAACATGGCAGGTGACGTCTCGGGGCTTACTGCCTGGACCTTCGGCGCGATGCCCGAACTGATGGAAGTGAAAGTCGGCGCTGGCACCACGGTGGGCTTCCCGGCGCTGGTCGACACAGGCGAAGCGGTGCGGCTGACCGCCTTCGATACCGAGGACAGGGCCCGCGCCGAGCATCGCAAAGGCATGGCACGGTTGTTCGCGCTGCAGCTCGCGGCCCAGGTCAAGGCCATCGAGAAGCTGCCGGGCCTGCGCGAGACTGCGCTGCAGTTCATTACGCTGGGCAGCGAGAAGGAACTCAGGGAGCAACTGGTCGCGGTGACAATTGAGCGCACCTGCCTGATGGATCCGTTGCCGACAGAAGAGTCGGCGTTCCAGACACGGCGAGATGAGGCGCGCGGGCGAATCCTTCTGGTGGCTCAGGAGATCCTGCGGTTGATTGGCACGATACTGGCCGAGCATGCGGTGCTGGCAAAAAAGCTCGCCTCCATGCAGAAGGCGTTTCCTCAGGCCTGCGCCGACATGGGCGCACAACTGGCCGAACTCATGCCCGGGAGGTTTATTGCCGCCACCTCCTTCGCACGACTGCAGAATTACCCGCGTTACCTCAAGGCCATCAGCCTGCGTCTGGAAAAGGCACGCAGCGATCCCGCACGGGACGCGCGCTTGATGGCAGACTGGCAGGCGCTGGGAAAACCGTGGGAGCGCGAACGCAATGGCATGCTGAAATCCGGCCAATCGGGCGATGCGTTTCTCGACGAATTCCGCTGGCTGCTCGAAGAACTGCGCGTCGCGCTGTTCGCGCAGGAACTGAAAACCTCTTCGCCGGTCTCGGTGAAGCGCTTGCAAAAAATGTGGGACAGCCGGGGGCATAAATGAGGGATCGTGATGCTTGAGGTATTCGCGGCATTTACCAAATCGCTGCGTGATCTGACGCGGGCCGAGGTGCTGTGGCAGGCCGTCTGGCCGCCGCTGGTGGCGCTGGCCTTGTGGATCGCCGTGGCAGTCGCGGCCTGGGCGCATGGGGTAGCGCTGATGGCGCGCATCGTAAGCATGGTGCCGCAACTGTCGTGGTCGGGATGGGAGGTGGTGGCGCACTGGGCCGCAGTGTTCCTGCTGCTGGCAGCCTTCGCCGCGCTGACCTATTCCACGGCCATTCTCCTCGTCGCCGTGTTCGCCCTGCCGCGCCTGATCAATCTGGTCGCGGCGCGCGATTATCCGGATCTGGGACGACATGGCGAGAACGTGTTCTGGGGCAGTCTGGGCAATACCCTGGGGGCCGGCGCGATCTTTGTCGTCGGCTCCCTGGCGATGCTGCCTCTGCTGCTTGTTCCGGGCGCGCTGCTGGTGCTGCCCCTGCTGTGGGGCAGTTGGTTCGACCAGCGCACTTTCCGCTTCGATGCTCTCGCCGAACATGCCACGCGCGCTGAAATGCAGCGCCTGCTGACGGAGAATCGCAGGCGGTTCTACATTGCCGGCATCGGTACCGCCGCCGCGGCGCATGTGCCGCTGGTCAATCTACTGGCGCCGGCCTTCACCGCGCTGGTCTTCGTGCATCTCGGTCTGGCGGCGCTGCGGCGTCAACGTCGGGAAGGAGGCGTCGAGCTATGACCGTAACCATGAAAGGCATAGGCGCCATCATCATCGGTGACGAGATCACGCGCGGCAAGCGCACCGACAAGCATTTCGCCAAATTGCTGGAGATTCTTGCGGCGCGCGGCCTGGTGCTGGATTGGGCGCTATACGTCGGCGATGATCGGGAACGCCTGACCGAGACGCTGAGACGCACGCTGGCGGGCGAAGACATCGTGTTCAGCTTCGGCGGCATCGGCAATACGCCGGACGACCACACGCGCCAGGCAGCCGCGGCCGCGGCGGGGGTCGAACTGAAACTGCATCCGGACGCCGAGCGCGAGATCAGGGCGCGATTCGCCGAGATGAAGTTCGAGTTGAGCGATGTGCAACTGGCGATGGGAAATTTGCCGGTGGGCAGCCGCATCATTCCCAACCCCTACAATCGCATTCCCGGCTTTTCGCTCGGCCGGCACCATTTCGTGCCGGGCTTTCCGCAGATGGCCTGGCCGATGGTGGAGTGGGTGCTCGACCGCCATTACTCGTCCTGCTTCCACGCCAAGCCGAGTGCCGAAGCCGCAATCCTGGTCTGGCAGGGTCTTGAGGGCCGGCTGATCAATCTCATGCGGTGCGTCGAAGCGGATTTTCCCGGCGTCAAGGTATTCAGCCTGCCTTTCCTCGGCTCGCAGGAAGTCGAGCGCCACATCGAACTCGGTGTACGCGGCGCGCCGGAGCAGGTGCCGCCGGCGATGGAGGCTATCCGGCGCGGGGTGGTCGAACTCGGCTTTAGCTTCGATGAGAAGTGACTCAGCCAAAGCAGGCGCCGATTTGATTTATCCTGTCCATACTGGACCAGACGAAAACAGGTGTCGCCATGATCGATTTTGAAGACCGCCAGCAGCTCGAACGAGCCAAGTTGTTTGCCAACATCAGCCTCGAAAGCGTAGAGCATCTGTTCCAGCATTTCGAGCGCGTGAATCTGAAGCGCGGCGAACACCTGCTCGAAGCCGGTGCGCCCAACAACCAGCTATACGTGATTCTCGACGGTGAATTGCGCGTCTATCTGGCTGACAGCAGCTTGCCCGAGCATGCGGTTTTCGGCGCTGGCGATTGTGTGGGCGAGATGTCGCTGCTGGACGGCCAGAACGCCTCGGCCCTGGTGCTGGCAGCGAAGGATTCGCGCCTGGTGGCGATACCGCATGACGTCCTCTGGTCGATGGTGGATTGTTCGCACGGCGTGGCGCGGCACCTCCTGGCAATCATGGCCGGGCGCATGCGCAATGACAATCTGGCGCTGGTCACCTCGCAGAACCAGAGTCTCGAATTCGAACAGGCGGCGAGCGTGGATGCACTGACCGGTATCCACAACCGGCGCTGGCTGCTGGAGTCTTTTCCGCGCGCCATCGGTCGCTGTGACCACGATGGCGTGCCGCTCAGCCTTTTGATTGCCGACATTGATCTTTTCAAGCGGTTCAACGATCTCTTCGGCCACCTTGCCGGCGATGCGGTATTGCGCAGCGTCGCGCGCCAGTTGGCGGATGGCTTGCGCGCACAGGACATGATTGCCCGCTACGGCGGCGAGGAGTTTCTGATTCTGCTGCCGCATTCCGGCCTCGACGAAGCGCTGCTGATTGCCGAAAGGCTGCGCGGTCTGGTCGCCGCCGGCTGCGGGCTGGAAACCGGGAAGGGAGTTCAGGGCGTAACGATCAGTTGCGGCGTGGCCCAGATGTTTCACGGCGAATTGCTTGACGATCTGACGTCCCGCGCCGACGCCGCTTTGAGGCGCGCCAAGGCGAACGGCCGCGACCGGGTCGAGACGGCGGAGTAAAGAGACCGGTTACCCGGTTCCGCCCACCGTCAAACCGTCGATGCGCACGGTCGGCTGGCCGACCCCGACCGGTACGCTCTGGCCTTCCTTGCCGCAGGTGCCGACGCCCGAATCGAGGGCCATGTCGTTGCCGATCATGGACACGCGCATCATCGCTTCGGGGCCGCTGCCGATCAGCGTGGCGCCCTTGACCGGCGTGGTGATTCTGCCGTTTTCGATGAGATAGGCCTCGGCGGTCGAGAAGACGAATTTGCCGCTGGTGATATCGACTTGTCCGCCGCCAAAATTGGCGGCATAGAGACCCTTCTTCACCGACTTGATGATCTCCTGCGGATCGTGGCCGCCGTTGAGCATGGTTGTGTTGGTCATGCGCGGCAACGGCAGGTGGGCGAAGGACTCGCGGCGGCCGTTGCCGGTGACGGGGACGCCCATCAGGCGGGCATTCAGGGTGTCCTGCAGATAGCCGACGAGAATGCCGTCTTCAATCAGGACGGTGCGCTGCGTCGGGTTGCCCTCGTCGTCGATGGTCAGCGATCCGCGCCGGTCGGCAATGGTGCCGTCATCGACCACGGTCACTCCTTTTGCAGCGACACGCTGGCCGATGCGTCCGGCGAAGGTCGAACTGCCCTTGCGGTTGAAGTCGCCTTCCAGGCCATGGCCTACCGCTTCGTGGAGCAGGATGCCGGGCCAGCCGGGGCCCAGCACCACGGTCATCTCGCCGGCCGGGGCCGGTTTGGCGGCGAGATTGACACTGGCTTGATGCACGGCGCGGCCGGCGTAGTCGTGCAGCACGGCATCGGTGAAATAGGCGTAGTCGAATCGACCGCCGCCGCCCGCGGAACCCTGCTCGCGGCGTCCGTCCTGTTCCATGATCACCGAAATCGAGATGCGCACCAGCGGGCGTACGTCGGCCGCCATGGGACCGTCGGAACGCGCCACCAGTATTACCTCCCAGGTGCCGGCGATGCTGGCCATGACTTCCTTGACCCGCGGGTCGATGGCGCGCGCCATGGCTTCGAGGCGTTCCAGCAGCTTCACCTTGGCGGCGTCTTCGAGCGACGCGATGGGATCATTCCCGGCATAGAGTGTTTTCGGCTGTTTGCCCCGATGCAGCAGGGGCGCCACGCGCTGGGCGCCCGCCGTGGCGATCGCGCGGGTGGTGCCAGCGGCCGCCTGAAGCGCTGCCAGGCTGATGTCATCGGAATAGGCAAAGGCTGTCTTCTCGCCCGATATCGCCCGCACTCCGACGCCCTGTTCGATATTGAAGCTGCCCGACTTGACGATGCCTTCTTCCAGGCTCCAGGCTTCGGAGCGCGCGTACTGAAAATACAGATCGGCGTAATCAACATGGTTGCTGAACAACTGCCCGAAGACGCGGTCAAGCAGGTTGGGCGCCAGGCCGTGGGGTTTGAGCAGGACGTGTTCGGCGGTTTGGAAGTGGTTCATCGGGTTCCTCAAAAAATACGGTGACGCAACGCCGGCAGACTGGCCCTGATGTCGACCAGCCGTTGCCGGTTCAGTTCAGCAACGACTACGCCTTCACCCTTGTCCATGCGGGCCAGTACCTCACCCCAGGGGTCGATGACCATGCTGTTGCCATGGGTCATGCGTCCGTTCGGATGCTGTCCGCCCTGTGCCGCAGCCAGAACATAGCACTGGTTTTCCACGGCGCGGGCGCGCAACAGCAATTCCCAGTGGGCGCGGCCGGTGGTTTCGGTAAATGCGGCGGGCAGTACCAGCAGATCGATGTCGCCCATGGCGCGAAAAAGTTCGGGGAAACGCAGGTCGTAGCAGACGGCGACGCCGACACGCCCGAGCGGCGAGTCGAAAGCCACGACCTGATCGCCGCGTTCTATGGTCGCAGCTTCGTCGTAGGCTTCGTCGCCCTTGTTGAAGCCGAACAGATGGACCTTGTCGTAACGCGCCACGCGATCGCCCTGCGGATCGAACACCAGGCAGGTGTTGCGCAGTTTGGTCGGGTCGTCGGCCATCAGCGGGATCGAGCCGCCGACTAGCCACAGGCCATGCCGGCGGGCTCCATCGGCGAGAAAGTCCTGGATCGGGCCATCGCCATCCGCCTCGCGCGCGGCGAGCCGGTCCGCATCCGTGGCACCGATCAGCGGGAAGTATTCAGGCAAGGCAACCAATTCTGCGCCGGCCGTCGCCGCCTCGGCGATCAAGCGCCCGGCTGTTGCCAGATTGGGGGCCACGTCGGGCCCCGAAATCATCTGCACCGCGGCGATCTTCATTTGGTTTCTCCTGCGGGCTTCTGCGGCGTCTGTCCCAATTTTTCCACCTTCGGGTCGGCCCAGCTTCCGGTTACCGCGTATTCAAAGGCGAAGGCTTGGTCGATCGGGTCTTTCATGATTTTTTGCGCCGCCCAGACTACCGCTCCGGCAATCGGGTTGGCTAGCATGGCGCCGAAGGCGAGCGATTCGCCCACCGCAGGTTGCACGCGCACCTTGAGGTTCTGTGTTTCGGCACCGAGATTGACGGCCCCGCTCATGAACACTCTTGCCGACGGCCCCTGTATCTGCAGGTCTTTGGTTTCCATCACGCCGCGCGCGACCGCAAACTGGCCGCCGATGCTGTCGAAGGCAAAGCCCTCGCTGAAGATATCGCGAAAATCGAGGGTGATGCGGCGCGGCAGGGATTGCAGGCTGAGAATCCCCAGCAGCCGGCCGACACCCGGTTCGAGCTTGATGAATTGTCCGTTGGAGGCATCGAGCTTGAGGCCGCCGTTGAGGGACGGATAGTCGATGGTGAAGGGCGAGCCCTTCCAGGACAGATCACCCGCGAGATTGGCATTGCCGCGTCGCACCGTGTCCGGGTAGCCGATGCGGGCCAGAAGCTTCTCGATGCTTTTTGCACCAAGCTTGAATTCGACGCGGGTATCGGGCTGGGTCGGGCTGGGCCGCCAGCGGCCGGTGGCTTCCAGAGTGCCGTCGTCGTTTTTCGCATCTACTTTCGTGTTCCAGTAGCCGTCGCGGTTCTCCGCCGCAATGCGCACGGTGCCGAGCGAACGGTTCTTGAGCGTGAGCTGGTCAACCGTGATGTCGAGCGCGGGAATCCGGTCGATGACTTCTCTGGCTTTCGCCTGCAGAACGGCCGGAGCGGGCACCGTTTCCGGAATCGAATACTGGGCAATGCGGCCGGACAGTTTGCCGCCGCCCGTGCTGTTCCACTCGAAGTTTCCGGCCAACTCACGGCTCTTCAGGTCGAAGCGCGTGCTGCCGGTTCCTTCGGTCCGGCTGCCAATGATGAGTACCTCATGGAAGCTCTTGTCAAGCAGAGTCAGGTCGGCGGTCCGCAAATCGAACTGTACGGCTGGCAGGGCTGGCAGCGCCGATTCTTTTTGCTCGCCGCCATCGGTTTGCTTTGCCAGCAGATTGCGCCAGAAATCGGCATTGATGCGTGGCAGATTCACCGCGACCATCAGGTTGCGGTCCGGCAGGCTGGCGCTGGCATCGCCGATCGCAAGCAGGCCGCGCGTGATGACAGGAGGATTGACGTCGTGACGTCGCACCAACTGAAAACGCAGGGCGCGACCGAGGCTGATGTCGAGCATGTCCTGCGCTGCCGCCGGTTTCGCCGCCGTGTCGCGAACACCGACTCTTGTTCCGGTGCGTGCCGTGGTGTCAGGCGGCGGCTTGCGTTCGAAGCTGAAGGCCAGCGCGTCCGTCGCCGGCTTGTTGAAAGGCTCGGGCAGGCTCGATGAAAGTCCGATCAGGTTCGACGTCAGCTTCACTTCCGCAGACTTCTTTCTCACGCGCACGCTGCCTGTCCATTTCGCGCTGCCTGCCAGATGATCGAGCACTGGATGCGGGAACTGGCTCCTCAGTGCGCCGATGCTGATTTCTCCCGCGGCGTTGACCTGAACATTGCCGTCGCCCGCTGTTCTCACATCGACCGTCAGCGGCGCACCCAGCAGCGTGCCGCGAATGCCCCGCGCCTCCAGATGATCGGCGGAAAAGCGCAGGATGCCGCGGACCTCGGCCAGAGGCGGCAGATCGCTGTCTACCGTCAGGCGGTTGCCATCGAAGCGATAGCTGCCATCGACCTTGGCATCGGTCATCCGGCGCAGTGGCAGGCTGAGCTTGAGATCGAGCTCGCCGTTACCCTCGGCCCTCATGTCCTCGGTGAAATGATCGATGCGCTCGCCGACCGGACTGGTCTCGATGAAGCGCAGGAAGTCCGCGGTCGGCCCTGCAACTTTGCCGGTCACGGTCAGCAATTCCTCCGCCTGCTCGATATCGGCAATCTCGGCGCGCACCTCGCGCAGGGCGACGCCGAATATCCGGCCGGTTTTCCCGGTGATCAGCATGCGCGTGCCGGCGAACAGCAATTCACCCTCGATAGCATTGATCTCCGGCCAGAGTCCGGCATAGCGCAGGCTGGCGTCGCGAAACTTGCCGCGCACCTCGAATACGCCGGTCTTGCCGTCGCGGAAGGGAAACTGGCGCAAGTCGCCGCGCAACTTCAGCGTGGCGTCGCTGGCCTTGCCGCCGATGATGGCGCCGCGCAGCCAGTCGCGGACATCCTTGCCAACGGCCAGCGGCATGTAGCGCCAGACTGCGTCGCCGTTGCCACGGGTGAGGCGGGCATCGATGTCTACCTCGCCCGGTCCTTCGCTCAGATGATGCCAGGTGCCGCTGGCTTCTCCGGCGGCGTCCTTGTTCTGGAACGAGGCCTTGCGCAAATTTACGCGCAAGCCATCGACGGCCGATTTCCAGCCGACGTCGGCGGTGAAAGCTTCCAGTTCGAGCTTCGGATCGGCGAAGACGGTGGGGAGGTCAATAGCCGCTAGTTGCCCTTCGAGCGCGAGAACGCCGCCTTGTTCGTTGCCGTCGATGCGGCCATTGATCCCGGAAATACCCGGTACGGGTCCCAGGGCAGTGAGTCCGATGCCCTCGAAGCGGCCCTTGACGCTCCATTTTTCAGGGGCCCTTTGGTTATCAGCGGTTTCAACCTGACCCGTCCAATCCAGCTTGAGGTCAAAAACGCGACCGCGGGGAGCATGACGCGCCAGCCGGGTGCGGGTCGCGTCGTCCAGCGGCAAGTGGGCGGCGAGACGGGCCAAGGCGTCCAGATCAAGGCCGTTGGCCGTGGCGGTGCCCTGCGCCGGACGGTTGGCGGCGGCCTCCTGCCAGACCAGTTTGAGGTCTGTCGGCTGCAGTGCAAGACCGTCGCGGGTCGCCAGCGTGAGATGCTTCAGCTCGGCTTCAAAGCCGCCGTCGAGGCGTCTTCCTGCCAGCCTTCCCTCGAGCCGGAGCAGATCCAGTTCGGGCAGATCGGGGCGCAGTTGCAGGCGCACGTCTGCCAGCCGGACATCGGCGGTGGTCGAAATCAATCGCTTGTCGGCAAATCCCAGCCATAGCCTCAGCGCGCCGCTGCCTCGCGGCAAAGCCACCGGGTAATCGACCCAGGTTCGCCAGACGGCGAGGTCGGCATAGTCCAACTCGGCGTAGATGTCGCCCTTCCAGACCTCCAACTGGTCCAGGTCGCGCCCCCTGAAATCGCCGCGGATGTCGATCCGCGCCGCCAAATGGGGTGGGGGCTCGGCGGTCAATCCGAAGCGATGGCTGCTGCCGCTGTTGTCGAGCCGGATGTTCAGGCGGTTCAATTCCAGTGGCGCTGCGCCGCGCAACTCATCCTGCCAGACGATGCTGGCATCGCGGATGATGACGCGATCCTGTGCCAGCAACCAGTCGGTGATGTCGTCTTCGTCGCTCTCCTGGGGAGTGATTTCCAGGCTGGCGGCAAAGAAGCGGCCTTTGCTGTCGCGGCGCAGTTGCAGCGTCGGTGCGTTCAGCTCCAGCCGCGCCAGACGCAACTGGAAATGCCACAGCGAGCTCCAGGACAGTTCGGCTTCGACCTGGTCGAAACCCAATGCGGGCTTTCCCTGGGTGTCGCGTATCTCGAAGCCTTCCAGATTCAAGGCGGGACGAAGTCCGGCCCAATGCGCCTCGATCCTGCGAATGCCGACCGGTCGATTGATGGCCGAACTGATCATCTGCTCGACATCGCCCCGGTAGCTTTCTATCTGCGGCAGGATCGCGTAGCGCAAGGCCAGCAGCAGCAGGGCGAAGGCGAAGTAGCCCAGCGTCAGCGCCCAGAACAGCACGCGCAACAGAACTCCCAGCCGGGGGTGGGCTCGGGGCAGCAGGCGCAGACGGGAAAGCAGTTGGGAAATGATTGACTGGAGCCTATTTCAGTAGGAATCGTACCCCGCGCCGCCGGGCGTTGGGAGGCGCGCCCTGGCCCACGTTAAAATGGCCGGTCACAGCGCTGAACGTGCAAATTCTAACCGATGCCCTCCCTCGTCGATATCGTCGAAACATCCCGTTACCTCGGGCGTTTGCTTGCCGCAAACCCGGAGCTGGCGGCCGAAGTCGAGTCCACCCTGAATCAACCGGTAAGCGCAAGCGAGTTATCGGCGTGGCTCGCCGCCCAGCCGGTCACCGAGGGCAATCTCAAGCCGGTGCTGCGGCAGCTCAAGCAGCGGGCCTACGCACGCATCGCCGCACGCGATCTGGCTGGCCTGGCGCCGCTGTCCGAAGTGACCGAATGCATGACCCTGATTGCCGAACTGGCGGTGAGCAAGGCGGTGGAAGTCCTCAGCCCCGGTCTGGTGGAACGCTACGGCACACCGCGCGGCGCGGGCGAGGGAAGTGACGAAACTGCGGCGGAGGGTCGTGCCCAGCAACTGATCGTGATCGGCATGGGCAAGCTCGGCGGGCGCGAGCTGAACGTGTCTTCCGACATCGATCTGATTTTCGTTTATCCCGAGGATGGTGACACCGACGCAGCTAACGCAAATTCGCGGTCAATATCGAACTTCGAGTTCTTCACCCGTCTCGGACGCAGCCTGATCAACGCGATTGCCGAGGCGACGGAGGGCGGCCAGGTGTTTCGCGTCGATATGCGTTTGCGGCCCAACGGCGAATCGGGGCCGCTGGTGTGCTCCTTCGACATGCTGGAGAACTATTTGATTACCCAGGGCCGCGAATGGGAGCGCTATGCATGGATCAAGGCGCGACCCCTGACGGGAGATCGCCACGACGAGCTGGAAAGCATTCGCTTGCCCTTCGTCTTCCGCAAGTATTTCGATTTCGGCGCCATCAACGCGATGCGCGACCTCCACGCCCAGATTCGGCGCGAAGTGGCGAAAAAGGACATGGCCGACAACGTCAAGCTGGGCCCCGGCGGCATACGCGAAATCGAATTCATCGCCCAGGTGTTCCAGTTGATTCGCGGCGGGCGCGATACGCCCTTGCAGACCAAGCCGACGCAGACGGTGCTGAAGTTGCTGGCTGCGCGTGCCATCCTGAGTCCGGACGCGGCCAGCGAGCTTGCGTCCGCCTATATTTTCCTGCGCCGCCTTGAACACCGCCTGCAATACCTCGATGACGCCCAGACGCACAGCCTGCCAACGGTTGTCGAGGATCGCCAACTCGTGGCGAAGGCCATGGGTTTCGCCAGTTTCGAGGCCTTGCTCGAGGAACTCGATGACCATCGCGCTACGGTATCGCGCCATTTCGAGCAGGTGTTTGCCGACCCGAATCATGGCCAGCATGCCCTCGCCGGACTTTGGCACGATGCCGGCGGTGAGGCGCAGGAAGACAGCTTCGAGCGTCTCGGTTACCGCAATCCGCCGGCTGCGGCGCAACGCATGGCCGCGCTGCGTTCGGGGCCGCTCTACCAGCAGATGTCGCAGGACATCCGCAGTCGCTTCGATGTTCTCGTGCCGCGCCTGATAGAGGCAGCGGCCGCGTTGCCGAATCCGGATGAAACGCTCTCGCGCGGCGTCGATCTGCTCGAATCCATTTCACGACGCGCAGCTTACCTGGCATTGCTGCAGCAGTACCCGCAGACCCTGCAGAAGGTCGCGCAACTTGTCAGCAGTTCGAGTTGGGCCGCAGGTTACCTGCAACGCCATCCGATCCTGCTCGATGAACTGCTCGATCCGCGCCTGCTCGATGCCGTGCCCGACTGGCCGCTTTTTCGCGCTCAACTGTCGGCGCGACTCGAGGAACTCGAGCCCGATACGGAACAACAGATGGACACCCTGCGCGAAGTGCATCACGCCCAGGTTTTCCGTTTGCTGACGCAGGACATCGCCGGCCTGCTGACGGTGGAAAAGCTGGCCGATCATCTTTCGGAACTCGCTGATGTTCTGCTCGATGCCGCGATTCAACGGGCATGGAAGAAAATGCCGAAACGCCACATCGAGACGCCCAGGTTCGCTGTCATCAGCTACGGCAAGCTGGGCGGCAAGGAATTGGCCTATGCCTCCGATCTCGACCTGGTGTTTCTGTTCGATGATCCGGCGCCCGAAGCGGGCGAGAATTACGGCCGGCTGGGGACGCGGCTTAATACCTGGCTTTCGCTGCAGACTTCGTCGGGGCAATTGTTCGAGACCGACCTGCGGTTGCGGCCGAACGGCGATTCCGGTCTGGTGGTGAGTTCGGTCGAGGCCTTCCGCAAGTATCAGCTCGAATCGGCCTGGGTGTGGGAGCACCAGGCCTTGACCCGAGCCCGTTTCTCGGCGGGCGACCGGGCAGTGGGCGATGCGTTCGAGCGTATCCGTATTGAAGTGCTGAGGCAGCAGCGCGATCTCGCCAGGCTGCGCGAGGAAGTGCTGGCCATGCGGCAGAAGATGGTCGATGCGCACGGCACCAAAGGCGATCAGCGCGAGCGCGTATTCGACCTCAAGCACGATCCCGGCGGGCTGGTCGATGTCGAATTCGTCGTCCAGTATCTGGTGCTCGGCTATTCGCACCGGCACGCGGAACTTACCGGTAACCTGGGCAACATAGCGCTGCTGAAAATCGCCGCCGGCCTAGGCCTGATTCCAGTCGATCTGGCGGAGGACGTGCGCAATGCCTATCGCGACTACCGCCGCATGCAGCACGCGCTGCGCCTCAACGGCGCGCGGCCCCGCGTTGCTCCGGAACTGGTGCAGCAGCGGGTGGATGCGGTGCGCGAATTGTGGCGGGTTGTGTTTGATGCCGGGCAAGGATGATGAACGAAGTAGTCGAGATTCGGCCGATCAAGCGCAATCGCCGTGAAGACTGGGCCGGGGATAGTCAGCGCATTGCCGAGGCTGGCGACGACGAGCCGGTGTGGCCGGAGTTCGGCAATGAAGGCGATGCGGAATGGGTCTGGGATGAGGATGAAAGTTAGCGCATGGGTGATTGGTCTCTCCCGTTGTCGCCGTGCCACCAGAGCCGACTTTTACTTTGCGTCATTTCCGCGGAAAAGAGAAGCCAGCGTGGTTGCGAGAATGCCGGGACTCGCCCCGGCGGGCGAGGAACTTTCTTGTGATGCGACAAGAAAGTACCCAAAGAAACGCACCCCGCCGCCCCGGCCCTGCGGGCTACCCTCGCTGCGGAAGGCCCGCCGGGCCGGTCGCTAAACTCGCTGCGCTCAGACAACGCGACCGGATTGCCCCCGGCGAACTTTCCTCGCTCGGCGGGACAGAGGGGAATGAAAACCACATCGACGAGCGATGCTTCCATTCACGGCGGTGCCTCCATTCACTCGACGTGAGAAGGTATGACGCGTATCCTATTGGAATACAATGCGGTGGCGCGGATGATTCGCGACAGCGCATTCCATGCAGCCAGATTACATCTCGATATTGCCGACGAAAAAAATAGGACATCATGAGCAACATTACATTTCCTACCTTTGACGAGCTGATGAATCCTCTTCTCCAAGCCCTTCGTATGCTTGGTGGCTCTGGTTCTATTGAAGAGATCTATGCCAAGAGTGTTGAGGTCACCGGGCTGTCTGACGAGGTGCTATCTCAACTTCACGATCCTGAAAAGAGTAGTCAAACCGAAGTCGGATATCGGCTTGCTTGGGCGCGAACGTACCTCAAGAAGTACGGGCTGCTGGAGAACTCAAGTCGGGGCGTTTGGTCTCTGACGGAAAAGGCGAAAAGCCTTGAAGCTGTCGATCCATCAGAAGTTGTTCGATTTGTTCGTGCTCTCGACAAACAGGAAGCGCCAAAGAAACGTCCGCCTGACGAAACTGCGCGCGAACTATCCGAAGAAGAGGGATGGAAGGACAAACTCTCCGCCGTACTAACCCAAAAGCTTGATCCAGCAGGCTTTGAGCGGCTGGTTCAGCGAATCCTGCGCGAATCGGGATTCATCCATGTGGAAGTCACAGGCCGTACTGGCGACGGCGGAATTGACGGAAAGGGCATCGCGCGTATTCACGGCTTCATGAGTTTTCATGTGCTCTTTCAATGCAAGCGGTACAAGGGCTCCGTTGGAGCCGGGGAAGTCCGGGACTTTCGGGGCGCGATGGTTGGACGCGCCGACAAAGGCCTGTTTATCACCACGGGCTCCTTTACTCCTGCGGCCGTAAAGGAAGCCACACGCGACGGTGCGCCTCCAATCGACTTGGTTGATGGAGTCGAACTCGCAGAGAAGTTGAAAGAGTTGGCACTGGGAGTCAAGACCGAGTTGGTAGAGCGGGTCAGCGTTGATGAGGCATGGTTCGACAGCCTCTGACCAAACTGGCAACTTCGGTTTGGTTTTAGGCGCGGCCTGACGTGCGCGACGGGCCTTGCTCCGCGAGGGTAGCCCGCAGGGCCGGAGCGACAGGGTGCGTTTCTTTGGGTACTTTCTTGTCGCATAGCAAGAAAGTACCTCGCCCGCCGGGGCGAGTCCCGGCGTTCTCGCAACTACTGCTGGATTGCCGTATTCGCGGGAATGACGCAAGAAAAAAGTCGGCGCTGGCGTTACGGCGACTTGCGGCTTTGGCGGATAAGATTCACGCTCATTCCTGGTCGCCGCTTCATCCCCGCTTTAAGGAAAGCCATGCCCGTCAATTACGCCACCCCCGCCCCTGGGGCCCTGTTTCCGGTTTCCGGCGTTCGCCTCTGCACGGCGGAGGCGGGGATACGCAAACAGGATCGGCGCGACCTGACGCTGATCGAGTTGAGCGATTCGGGGGCGGCGTCGCATTGATTTCCATGCCAAATCGAATCGCCGTCCCGTCAGCGCCGACTCTTGTGACGACGTGCCATTGAGGTCGGCAGGTATTCCGCGACAGACCCCAAAATAGCCCGTAAAACCGCTCTTCCTATCTGCCGATCAACTCGACGGCCTCGGTCGGCGCGACGATCCGAATACCTTGATACTGGCCGCCCAAGCCGAGCAGATGCTTGTCGCCGGAAACGATTAGGTCGGCACGGGCGGCCAGCGCGCAGGCGATGACGGCATCGTCATCCGGATCGTTGGGGACGACGCGACCGATGCGCTTGGGCCGGACCACCTTTGCCAGCACGCCGTAGCGCTGCATCAGATAAGCCGCGTCGGTCCGCCGGGTAGCGAGCATCGCCGTCCACTTCTCGCGCGAGAGCACATCGGCCAGTTCGTCGAGTAGCGCACTGCTGGTGTAGAGGGAGACCGCTTCTTCTTTCGCCAGATCGAGCAGGCGGCGCGGATGGCTGCGCCAGATCAGGCCCGAAAGCACGACATTGGTATCAAGAACCAGCCGCACGCGTGCGCCTTTCCGCACGTACGGCGTCGACCTCGGCCTGGATTTCTTCCATCGTCATGGGCGGGAAATTCGCGTCGGCCAATTCATCCATTTTCTCGAAAAGCTCATTTACCCCCTTGCGGCGCAGGGCGTCATTGAGCAGACGTTCCAGCACCGGCGGTGTCAGAAGTCCCGCATCGCGTGCCGCCTGCGCGGTCGCATCAGGCAATTCGATCTGAATCGTTGTCATGGTCAGGTCTCCTCTGTACTGAAACCAAGGGGTCAGCGTGAATGATCTGCCGCAAGCATACCCCAATCGATGTCGAGTACCGCCGTGCCGCCATCCGCTACGGCGAGGAGAGCGTTTCTTGCTCGACCGCCTTGTAGCGCAGTTGCTTCACCAGCGCCGACTCTTCGCGCGGGTCGAGCCTTTGGCGGATAAAATTCACGCTCATTCCCGGTACCCGCTTCATTCCCGCGTTAAGGAAAACCATGCCCGTCAATTACGCCACCCCCGCCCCTGAAGCCCTATTCCCTGTTGCCGGCGTTCGCCTCGGCACGGCGGAGGCAGGGATTCGCAAGAAGGACCGGCGCGACCTGACGCTGATCGAGTTCGCGCCCGGCAGCCGCGCCGCCGGCGTGTTCACGCAGAATCGCTGCTGCGCGGCGCCGGTCGCCGTGTGCCGCGAACATCTTGCAGGCGATAGCAGCATCCGTGCGCTGGTGATTAACACCGGGATTGCCAACGCCGCTACCGGCGAGCAGGGCATGCAGGCGGCGCGCGATACCTGTGCGGCGGTGGCGGCGATGCTCGGTTGCAAGGCGAGTGAAGTGCTGCCGTTTTCGACCGGCGTGATCCTCGAACATCTTCCCGTAGAGCGCCTGATCGCCGGCTTGCCGGCAGCGCAAGCTGATCTTGCCGAAGACCACTGGCATGCCGCCGCGCATGCCATCATGACAACGGACACGGTGGCCAAGGCATCCTCGCGGCGGGTCAGCCTGGATGGCAAGACCATCATCGTCACCGGCATAAGCAAGGGCGCCGGCATGATCCGGCCCAACATGGCGACCATGCTCGGCTTCGTCGCCACCGACGCCGGCATCGCTCCATCGCTCTTGCGGAAGCTGGCGAAGTATGCAGCGGATGCCTCGTTCAACTGCATCACCGTGGACGGCGACACCTCGACCAACGACTCGTTCGTAGTCATCGCCACCGGTGCGTCGGGCTGCATGATCGACAGCGAGTCCTCTCCCGACTGGCCGGCGGCGCGCGATGCGGTGGTTGGCGTCGCGCAGGAACTGGCCCAGGCGATCGTGCGCGACGGCGAGGGCGCCACCAAGTTCATCACCGTGAAAGTCGGCGCTGGCGGTACGGCGGACGAATGCCGCCTGGTGGCTTATGCCATCGGCCATTCGCCGTTGGTGAAGACCGCTTTCTTTGCTTCCGATCCGAATCTCGGCCGGATTCTTGCGGCCATCGGCTACGCCGGAATCGCCGATCTGGATGCGGCCGGTGTGCGAGTCTGGCTGGGTAGTGGCGGCGAAGAGGTGCTGGTTTCGGAACGTGGTGGCCGGGCCGCCGGCTACCGCGAAGAAGATGGTTCGCGCATCATGCATGCGGCGGAGATTACGGTGCGCGTCGAACTCGGACGCGGCGTCGCTGAAGCCACCGTCTGGACCTGCGATTTATCCTATGATTACGTCAAGATCAACGCCGACTACCGTTCCTGAGGACATCATGACTATTGAAAACCAGCAATGCTTCGAGCGTGCCATCGTGCTTTTTGACGCCGCCAACGCCGAGGACCCCAATCAGGACGAGGGGCAGCCGAAGGAGCTGTTGTATGGGAAACGCATGTCGGAGATGCAGAACCGCTTCGCTCCAGACGCTCCCGAAGCGGTGAAACTTGCCGTGCGCGCCCAGCACATAAAGCGCTGGACGGTGCCGCGTGGCACCTATCCGATGACCAAGGAAGGCTACTACGCGTGGCGCACGGGGCTGTACAAGTTCCACGCCGAAACCGCCGCCGCGCTCATGCAGCAGGCCGGTTACGACGATGCCATGATCGACCGGGTCAAGGCCGCGGTGGGCAAGCGCGGCATCAAGGTTAATCCGGAGACCCAACTGCTGGAAGACGTTGCCGACCTGGTGTTCATCGAGCACTACATGCTCGGCTTCGCCGGCCAGCATTCCGATTACACGGAAGAAAAGTGGCTGGAGATTGTTCGCCGTACCTGGAAGAAAATGTCGGACCGCGCCCATGAATTCGCCACCAGCGGTGGCATTCGTCTGCCCGAGCCGCTGCTGCCGCTGATTCTCAAGGCGATTGGCGCCTGACAGCAAGCAAGACCTTACGTACAAAGGAGAAGACACAATGGACATTGGCTTTATCGGACTCGGCCTCATGGGCCGTCCCATGGCATTGCATCTGGAAAAAGCCGGTAACGCGCTGCACTTGTGGGCGCGGCGACCGGAATCGCTGGTGCCCTTCGCCGCAGCCAACGCCAGGACATGGAGCAGTCCCGCCGAGGTGGCGAAACACGCCGCGGTGGTCATCACCATGGTGGCCGACGCGCCCGACGTCGAGGCGGTTTGCCTGGGCGAAAACGGCATCATCGAGGGCGGGCGCAAAGGCCTGATCGTGGTCGACATGTCGACCATCAATCCGAATGCCGCGCGAGTGATCGGCCAGCGCCTGGCGGAGAAGGGCATCGAGTTCGTCGATGCGCCCGTGTCGGGCGGCGAGACCGGCGCCATCAACGCCGCGCTGACCGTCATGGCCGGCGGCACCCAGGCCGCGTTCGACCAGGTCAGGCCGCTGCTGGAAAAGATGGGCAAGTCGGTAACGCTGGTCGGCGGCTCCGGGGCCGGGCAGGTGGCCAAGGCCTGCAACCAGATTCTCACCGGAGTCGGCGTCCTGGCCGTGGCGGAAGCCTTCAACTTCGCGGCCAAGAGCGGTGTCGATCCGGCCAGGGTGCGCGAGGCGCTGCTGGGCGGTTTCGCCTATTCGAAAATTCTGGAAAACCACGGCCAGCGCATGCTCGACCGCAACTTCAAGCCTGGTTTCAAGGCCTGGATGCACCAGAAGGATTTGCGCATCGTCATGGAAGAGGCGCACCGCATGGGCTTGATGCTGCCCTCGGCGGCGGCCACCGCGCAGGTCTTCAACGCCATCGTCGGCAGCGGCATGGGCGAGAACGATTCGATCTCGGCGCTGATGCTGCTCGAGAAGATGAGCAGTCCGGAGTAGCCGCCATGCAACTGGGTTTCATCGGCTTCGGTGCCATGGGCCGCCCGATGGCGGAACACCTGCTGCGCGCCGGACATGAATTGTCGGTCTGGTCGCGGCGGGCGGAATCGACGGCAGCGTTGATCGCGCAGGGAGTGTTGTGGCGTGCCTCGCCTGCAGAAGTTGCGCGCAACTCCGAAATTGTCTGCACGAATGTCACCGGCAGCGCCGATGTCGAGGGGCTGGCTTTTGGACCTGGGGGACTTGCGGAAGGCTTCACGCCGGGCAGTCTCCATGTCGATTTTTCCACCATCGCGCCGTCCGCTGCGCGTCGCATCGCGGCACGCTATGCCGCAACCGGCGTCGACTTTGTCGATGCTCCTGTATCCGGTGGCAGCGGCGGGGCGCAAAACGCCGCGTTGGCGATCATGTGGGGTGGAAAGTCGGTCCTGGCGGCACGCCTCCAGCCGATCTTCGCCGTACTGGGCAAGACCATCGTGCGTGTCGGCGAGGCCGGCGCCGGACAGGTGGCTAAAGCCTGCAACCAGATGGTGATGGTGGCGGCGATCGAGGCCACGGCGGAGGCGGCGCGGCTGGCGGCTGCCTCCGGAATCGACTTCGCCAAGGTGCGCGCCGCGATGCTGCACGGCTCGGCCGGCTCACGAGTGCTTGACGTGTTCGGCGGCCGCATGGCGGCGCACGATTTCGCGCCGGGCGTCGAAGCACGATTGCATCACAAGGATTATGCACTTTTGATGGACGAGGCAGCCCGGATCGGCGCGGCTTTGCCCGTGTCCGGCGCGGTAGCTCAGCAGTTGAACTCGTTGATGGCCAGGGGTTGGGGAACCGACGACACGTCCTCATTGCTGCGTGTGCTCGAAGCAGGTGGTGGTACGGATCCGGCGTGATGAAGAGCGGCGCGATTGCCCTGGCGCCCAAGAGGGCCGTGCTCGAACTCAACGCTATTTTCGACAACGCCACGGTCGGCATTCTTTTTACGCACAATCGCCGGCTGATCCAGGCCAATCGCCTGTGCGCGGAAATGTTCGGCTACGCGCTGGACGAATTCATCGACCAGTCTGCGCTGATTCTGTATTCCGATCAGGCAGCCTACTCTGCGCTTGGGCGCGAGGCTGGGCCAGTACTGGCTTCCGGCCGCTCGTTTCGCACCGAAACCCAACTCAAGCGCAAGGACGGCAGTTTGTTCTGGTGCCGTGTTTCGGCCAAGGCGGTGGATCCCGATCATCCTCGGGACGGCACCTTGTGGATTATCGAGGATATCGCCGAAGACCGCCTGATGATCTCTGCGCTGGAAAGCAGTACGCGCGAACTGTCGGCAATTTTTGATACCGCGTCGGCGGGAATCGCAGTGGTGCGCGACCGCTATTTCGTGCGTTGCAATCGCCGTTTCGAAGAATTATTCGATCTGCCGGCGGGTTCACTGGCGGGTCAGTCGGCGCGAAGGCTATTCACCAGCGAGGAGGAATTCGAGCGCACTGGCGAACAGATCTATGCCGAGTTCGCCGTCGGCGCGGTGCATCATCGCGAGCAATTGTCACAGCGGCGTGATGGCAAGCCGGTCTGGCTGCGGGTGAGCGGCAGTGCCTTTGACCCGGCCAGGCCGAATGAAGGCTCGGTCTGGATTGCCGAGGACTTCACCGCGACGCGCGAGGCCGAGGAAAGAGCGCGCCAGGCCTTCGACGAGCAGCAGATGATTTTCGACAACGCGGCGGTGGGCATCCTGTTCGTCAGGGACCGCATGGTGCAGCGCTACAACAGGAGATTGGCCGAAATTTTCGGCTACCAGCCCGAGGAACTTGCGGGGCGCTCGACGCGCGTGTTTTTTCTGAACGAGGAGGACTACCAGAATTACGGTGCGTCGGCCTTTCCGGCAATGTTGGCCGGCGGTACCTATGTAGGCGAAACCCGCGTGCGGCACAAGGATGGCCATGCGTTCTGGGTACGCGCTACGGGACGCCGGGTCGCCAGCCAGAGCGACAGCGTCGACCTGACCTGGATTTTCGAGGATGTCACCGAACGCCACCAGGCGGAGGAGGCCCTGCTGCGAGCCCATGAAGAACTCGAGCAGCGGGTGGTCGAGCGCACGACCGAACTGGCGAGCGCCAACTTGCAGTTGAAGGAGGAGGTGTTCGAGCGGATGCAGGCCGAGCAGCGCATCTGGCATGTCGCCCATCATGACAGTCTGACCGGCTTGCCCAATCGTACCCTGCTGCATGACCGCCTGAAGCAGGCGCTGGCGAAGGCGCAACGAGGCCGCCATCGTGTGGCGGTGATGTTTCTCGATCTCGATCGTTTCAAGAGCGTTAACGATACGCTGGGCCATGCGATCGGCGACGAACTGCTGAAGCACGTCGCAGCGCGTCTGACGAGTGTCGTGCGGGCGGTCGATACCGTGTCGCGCCTGGGCGGCGACGAGTTCGTCATCGTATTGCACGAGATCTCATCGCCCGACGATGCCGTGCAGGTGGCGGAAAAGGTTCTTGGCGCCCTGGCTTCGCCGGCGAGTATCGGCAGCCACCAGTTGCGCATCACGTCATCCATCGGCATCAGCATATTTCCCGATGACGGTGACGAGGTTTTTGTGCTCATGAAGCACGCCGACACGGCGATGTATCACGCCAAGGAGGCCGGGAGAAATAACTTCCAGTTCTTTGCCGGACAGATGAAAGAGCAGGCCGCGCACTTTTTTACGATGGAGAACCGGCTGCGCAAGGCCATCGAGACGGGGCAACTGCTGCTTCACTATCAGCCACTGATCGACTGGCCGCGACGCGCGGTTTGCGGGATGGAAGCGCTGGTGCGCTGGAACGATCCGGAGCGTGAATTGATTGAACCGGACGAGTTCATACCGATAGCAGAGGAAACCGGGCTTATCGTGCCGGTCGGTGAATGGGTGCTGGCCGAGGCGCTGCGGCAGAATCGCGCCTGGCAGCAGGAAGGCCGGCCGCTGCTGCCGGTCTCGGTTAACCTGTCGCCGCGGCAGTTCCGGCAGAAGGACCTGATCGAGATCCTGCGCCGCGCCCTGGCGGATACAGGACAACCGGCCCGGCTACTGGAACTGGAAATTACCGAGTCGACCCTGATGCACGACATCGAGGAAGTTCAGGAGAAATTGCAGGAAATTGCCGCCATGGGCGTGCGACTGGTGATTGATGATTTCGGCATCGGCTATTCCAGCCTGAGCTACCTCAAGCGTTTTCCGGTGCACAAGCTGAAAGTCGACCGGAGCTTCGTCCGTGATTTGACGTCCGATCCCGAAGATGCGGCCATCGTCAAGGCGATCATCGGCATGGCAAAGAGTCTTGGACTCGCCACGCTGGCAGAGGGTGTGGAAACCCGCGAACAGCTTGATGTACTGGTCGGGCTGGGCTACGAGCAGTTTCAGGGTTACCTGTTCTCGCACCCGTTGCCGCCAACCGAAGCCGGCAGGATCTTTCAGCCGCTGGTCAGCCAGCCCTCTCGGGCATAATGGACGCATCGATCAATCAACATCATGGAGTAACGCTATGAGCCAGATCAGCACGACCAGCGGCCTTGTCATCGAAGAACTGGTTGTCGGCGAAGGTGCGGAAGCCTGTGCCGGGCAGATGGTTTCGGTGCACTACACCGGTTGGCTCACCGATGGTTCCAAGTTCGATTCGAGCAAGGATCGCAACGAGCCCTTTGAGTTTCCCCTCGGTGGACGGCACGTCATCGCCGGCTGGGACGAGGGCGTGCAGGGAATGAAGATTGGCGGCGTACGCAAACTGACTATCCCGCCGGCGCTCGGTTACGGCGCTCGAGGCGCCGGTGGCGTGATTCCGCCAAATGCGACACTGGTGTTCGAGGTGGAATTGCTGGGATTGGCTTGAACCTGCCTTGACACTCCATCTACCCTCGCGCCTGCCAAACGTCGGCACCACGATTTTTACCGTCATGTCGCGGCTTGCCGCGGAACACGGCGCGATAAACCTTTCGCAGGGTTTTCCCGACTTTTCGCCTTCGCCGCTATTGCTGGACCGCGTGACGCATCACATGGCGGCCGGCGCCAACCAGTATCCGCCCATGGCCGGGGTGGCCCCGTTGCGCGAGGCGATTGCGGAAAAGGTGGCGAGACTGTACGGCGCCGCTTACGAGCCCGAAACCGAGGTGACGGTGACCGCCGGTGCCACCCAGGCGATCTATACCGCCATCGCCGCCTGCGTCAGGCCGGGCGACGAGGTGATCGTTTTCGCGCCGGTGTATGACTCTTACGTGCCCGGCATCGAACTCAATGGCGGCCAAGCGGTGTTCGCCCATTTGCGTTTTCCCGGGTTCAAGCCGGATTGGGACGAAGTGCGGGAGCTGATTACGCCGCGCACGCGCATGATCATCATCAATTCGCCGCACAACCCGAGCGGCGCGGTATGGTCGGCGGACGACATGGCGATGCTGGAAGCCCTGGTGCGGAACACGGACATCGTCGTGGTCAGCGACGAGGTTTATGAACATGTCGTCTTCGATCAGACGGACGGCGCGAGCGGAAAGGTGCGACATGAAAGCGTAACGCGCTACCCGGGCCTGCGCGAGCGCAGTTTCGTCGTTTCGAGTTTCGGCAAGACCTACCACGTCACCGGCTGGAAGGTCGCCTATTGCCTGGCGCCGCGCGCCCTGATGGGAGAGTTTCGCAAGGCGCACCAGTTCATCGTCTTCACCGTGCATCATCCGGCGCAACTGGCACTCGCCGATTTCATGCGCGAGCACCCGGAGTTTGCCGACAACCTGGCGGACTTCTACCAGGCCAAGCGCGATTTCTTCCGCCAGCAGCTCGAGGGTTCGCGCTTCACTCTGCTGCCATGTGCCGGTACGTATTTCCAGCTGGCGACTTATGCCGCCATCAGCGACGAGCCGGACACGCAGTTTGTCCGGCGCCTGACCACGGAACACGGAGTCGCGGCGATTCCGGTATCGGTCTTCAACCCCGACGGCGACGATCGGCGCGTGATCCGCTTTTGTTTTGCCAAGAATGAGGCAACGCTGGCGGCGGCCGGCGAGCGTTTGCGGGCGCTTTAATCGGCGTGTCGCCAGCGCCGACTCTTGCTCCGACAATATTCTGGGATACCGTCGGCGCTCAAGGGACCGGGCTTTGCCCGCCTGGGATTCCCCTTCGGGGGCAGGCGATCACTGGGATACCGTCTCCTCGCCTTCGCTCAAAGACATAAAAAAGACCCGATGCTTTTGGGGCATCGGGTCTGAAACCAGCCCTTTTGCGGGGCCGGAGGAGGAGACGTTACGAAAGTCGCTTAGGCGGCTTTGCGGGCCTTCGGTGCAGCCGCGCCGTTGCCGACAGCCTTGACGGTAGCGGTGGTGGCCGCAGCGACGTTGGCTTCAGCGATTTCGGCGACTTGCTTGGCGGCCTTGGTCATGCTGTCATAGGCCGAGTTGGCGGCGGCAATCGCCGACTTCACGGCAGCCACGGCGACATCGGAACCGGCCGGGGCGTTCTTGACAGCCTTGTCGAGGGCGGAAGATACATTCTTGTTGATTTCGGAGAACTGGCCTTCGACGACCTTGGACAGTTCTTCCTGGGTCTGGGTGGCGATCTCATACACGCTGCGCGAGTAGGCAACGGCCTTTTCGACAGCGGGCTGGGCCAGCGTGGTTTGCATGGCAACCAGTTGCTGCACGTCCTTGACGGCGAGCAGAGCCTTGGCACTGGCAACGCTGTCTTCCAGCATGGCGCGGGCGGTGTTGAGGTTCAGTGCAGCAAGACGCTCGGCGCTGGCGAAAGCCGTGTTGGCGATGGTCAGCAGGGTTTCTACGTTGGCCTTGTTGGCGCTCGCGAATTGTTCGGTGGTGGCGTTCATGGTGATCTCCTGAGGATAGTGTCGGAATAAGTCGGCAAACGAAATGTTGTGTCGCTCACCCCTGGTTGCCGGGGCTATGGTGCAGTGCATCATGGTTCGTATTATAGGTATGAAAATCGACATGTCAAGACTTATTTGGTGCAACGCAACAAAAAATGTCTGTCTATTATTAATATAATTAAAACAGTAAGTTGATAAAAAGCAAAAGGCCCCGAAGGGCCTTTGATGGTGCGATGCGAAACCGCGCTCAGCGATTGCCGAAGACCGGCTTTCGTTTTTCAACAAAGGCCGCCATGCCTTCCTTCTGGTCGGCCAGGGCGAAGGCCGAATGGAAGGTCCGGCGCTCGAACAGGAGGCCTTCCTGCAAGCCGGATTCGTAGGCGCGATTCACCGATTCCTTGACCATCATGACTACCGGCAACGAGAAGCCGGCGATGGTTGCCGCGGCCGCCAGGGTTTCTTCGAGCAGCTTGTCGGCGGCAATGATGCGAGCCACCAGGCCGGCGCGTTCGGCCTCCTGGGCATCGATGAAACGCGCGGTGAGGCACATGTCCATGGCCTTGGCCTTGCTCACGGCGCGCGGTAGGCGCTGGGTGCCACCGGATCCGGGAAGGATGCCGAGCTTGATCTCGGGCTGGCCGAACTTGGCGGTGTCGGCGGCGTAGATCATGTCGCACATCATCGCCAGTTCGCAGCCGCCGCCCAGCGCAAAACCCGCCACTGCGGCGATGACCGGCTTGCGGCAACGGGCGATGCGGTCCCAGTTGCGGCTGATGTAATTGGCCTTGTACACGTCCATGAAGTCCCAGCCGGCCATGGCGCCGATGTCGGCGCCGGCGGCGAAGGCCTTGTCCGAGCCGGTGAGGACCATGCAGCCGATATTCCCGTCGGCTTCGAAGCCGTCCAGTGCGGCGCCGATTTCGTCGATCAACTGGTCGTTGAGGGCGTTCATTGCCTTGGGCCGGTTGAGCGTGATGAGCCCGACCTTGCCGCGCGTTTCGACGATGATGTTTGCGTAACTCACTGCGCTGTCTCCTGACGGGGTGTGACGATGTTCGATGATCCCTTCAGCGCGGGAGCCATGGTGCCGGCCTGGCGAGGCGATGCCGCAGGCGCCGGGCTTGCCACGGCTGCGCCGGCATCCTTGTTTTTCGGCTGTATCACGGCGCGCACGCGCTCGTTGCTGCCCGGCTGGGCGCGGGTGCCATTGGGCCCGCTGGTGACGAAGTACTTTTCTGTCCTGGCATCATAGGAAATGAACTGGCCGCGAACTTCGTCGAGCCCGCTCTTGACCCAGGCGCGATTGAAGAACTCGGTTTTCTCCGCCCTGGCATCGTGTTCGATGCGCTCGCCTTCTCCTTCGATGTACTCGTCCTGACCCTCGCGCTTCTGGCGGAAGTGCGGTGGCACGCTGGCGGTGCCGGTGGCGACGCCGCGCTGATAGCCATCATCGTCCTGGGTGACGACGATGCGCTCGGCGCGGATGACGAGCGTGCCCTTGGCCAGTTGCACGTTGCCTTCGAAGACCTGAACCTTCTTCACGTCGTCTACGGAGACGCGATCGGCTTCGATATTGACCGGCTTGTCGCGGTCGGCTTTTTCCGCCCTTGCCACTGTTGCCGCAAGCGTGACTCCGGCAATGCCGGCGATGAAAGCGAGTCGAAGAATAGGTTTCATGGTGTATCGGTCCGGTTGCGATGGAGGGTGCCGGTAACGCGGCCATGCAGAACCGTGATGCCGGATCTGTTGTCAATGTCGAGCCCGGTGCCGCGCATGACGCTCATGCCCTGCGTAATGACGACCGGATCATTGGTGTGCCCCCTTTCGTCATCGGGGAAGACCTTCAGTGTTCTTGTTTCGAGTACGGTGGGACGTGAATGATCCGTTGCGCCGTGCCGAATGACCCGCACCTCATCGACCAGATCGACTTCCTTGCCGTCTCTGCCGATATACGCCATGCGGGCAAATATTTCGGAAGGCGGCTGCTGGTTATAGGTAATGTGCGGCGCGGTGACGATAGTCGTGTCGTCATCCGGGTAATGCAGCAACTTGTCGGCGACAACGGTATGTTGCAGCCTGCCGTCGATATCGAAGCGCCGCACCTCGAAACGCTCGACCCAGTAATCGGGATCATGTCGCTGCGGGCCGCGCGGATTGTCGCCCTGGACCACGCGGTTGAGCCAGAAGGTGAGCGCGGCAAGCAGTACCAGCATGGCCAGCGGAAACAGCGAGGCCGTGCGATCTCTCATGCGAGATACTCTGCCATGGCCGCAACCCATCTGCCCTTGGCGCGAAGAATCAGGTCGCAGACTTCGCGCGCCGCGCCGCGGCCGCCACCCCTCGCCGCGACGTAATCGACGCGAGCGAGAACTTCGTCATGCGCGTCTGCCACCGCGGCGGAAAAGCCGCAGGCGCGCAGGATCGGCAGATCCACCACGTCGTCGCCCATGTAGCCGGTCTGCGAGAGGTCGATTCCGCGCTGCGTTGCCAGTCCGGCGAGTACTGCGCGTTTGTCCGTTACGCCCATGTGCAGTTCCTTGATTCCTAGATTTCCGGCGCGCAATTCCAGTGCGCGGGAACTGCGCCCGCTGATGATCGCCACCTCGACTCCGGCACGCTGCAACATTTTCAGGCCGTGGCCGTCGAGGCTGGAGAAGGCCTTGATCTCGTCCCCTTGTGAACTGAAATAGAGCATGCCGTCAGTCAGCACGCCGTCCACGTCAAATCCCATCAGGACGATTCCAGCCGCCTTGTCGGTCGCACGGGTCATCAAACGACCTTTGCCCGGAACAGGTCATGCATGTTCAGCGCGCCGCACAGCGCACCGGCATCATCGGTGACCAGTAGCTGGTTGATCTTGTTTGCTTCCATCATCTCCACCGCCTCGACTGCCAGGCGACGGGCGCCAATGCTTCGGGGATGGCGGGTCATGACTTCCGTAACGGCAGTAGAGCGCAAATCGCCGAGGCGCTCCATGGCGCGACGCAGGTCGCCGTCGGTGAAGATGCCGGTGATCTTTCCGGCCGCATCGAGCACCACCGCCATGCCCATGCCGCCTCGCGTCATTGCAGCCAGCGCAACGGGAACCGAGACGCTTTCTGCCAGCGTCGGCACATCGACTTGCATTGCATCGCCGACATGGGTCAGCAGCTTGCGGCCCAGCACGCCGCCAGGGTGGGAGCGGGCGAAGTCGGAGGCCGAGAAGCCGCGGGCGTCGAGCAGTGCGACAGCGAGCGCATCGCCCAGCGCCAGCGCGGCCGTGGTGCTGGCGGTCGGCGCCAGATTCAGCGGGCAGGCTTCCTGATCGACGCGGGCGTCGAGATGGACGTCGGCTTCCTGGGCCAGAGAGGAGGTCTCGCTGCCGGTGATGGCGATCAGCTTGCCGCCCAGGCGCTTGACCAGCGGCACGATGGTCAGCAACTCGTCGTTCTCGCCGGAATTTGAAATGGCGATCAGCACGTCATCACGGGTGATCATGCCGAGGTCGCCATGCACGGCTTCGGCGGCATGGACGAAATAGGCCGGGGTGCCGGTACTGGCAAAGGTGGCGGCCAGCTTGCGGGCGATATGGCCGGACTTGCCGATGCCGCTGACGACCACGCGGCCGCGGCTTTCGAGTATCAACGCGACGGCGGCACGGAATTCGGTCCCCAGTCGCCGGGCCAGCGCCGCGACTGCTGCTGCCTCAATTTCCAGCACCTGGCGGCCCATGACCACGGCTCGATCATCGTCATGGGCGCGAACGGTTGACGAAAATCCGGGTGGGCTGGTCGCTTGGTTCATCGGGGGCTGGCGTTTATCATGGTGGAGCCAAATTATAGCAACCGCGCCCACCTCTTCCCTTGCCCGTTCCATGACCGACACATTGCCCCTCATTTTGCTGCTGCTCGCGGCCGCGGTAGTTGTCGTCGTCATCTTCCGCATTCTTGGCCTGCCGCCGATCATGGGCTACCTGCTGGTCGGCGCCACACTGGGGCCGCACGCTGCGGGCTGGGTGCCGGATACCGAGCAGACCCGGCATCTGGCCGAATTCGGCGTGGTGTTCCTGATGTTCAGCATCGGCCTCGAGTTCTCGCTGGCGAGGCTGTACAGCATGAAACGCATCGTTTTCGGCCTCGGCTTGTTGCAGGTGGTAGTGACGGTGCTGGTGGCGACTCTCTTCGCCCGGCTCGCCGGTATTCCATGGCTGGCAGGCATCGCGCTGGGTGGCGCGCTGGCGATGTCGTCGACGGCCATGCTGTCCAAACTTCTGACCGAGCGCGGCGAACTGGATGCGCCGCACGGTCGCGAGGTGATCGCCGTCCTGCTGTTCCAGGACATCGCCGTGGTACCGCTGCTGGTCATGATCCCAGCCCTGTCGCAGCCTCTCGAGGCCATGGCTCAGGCCCTGCTGGTGGCAGCCTTCAAGGCCACGCTCCTGCTCACACTGGTGCTGTTCATCGGTCAGCGTGTCCTGTCCGCCTGGTTCTATCTGGTGGCGCGCAGAAAGTCCGCCGAGTTGTTCATGCTCAACGTCCTGTTGATTACACTTGGTCTGGCCTGGCTGACGGAATTCGCGGGTTTGTCGCTGGCTCTGGGTGCCTTTACCGCCGGCATGCTGATCGGCGAAACCGAATATCGCTATCAGGTCGAAGAAGACATCAAGCCCTTCCGTGATGTGCTGCTTGGCTTGTTTTTCGTGGCGATCGGCATGCGCCTCGATGTGCCGCAGATCATCGGCCAGTGGCCGCTGGTGGCCGGTATTCTGGTGGTGCTGGTGGCGTTCAAACTGGTGATCGTCGGCGCGATTTCGCGACTCATGGGCAGCTCGCCGGGTACCGCGCTACGCAGCGGATTATGGCTGTGCGCCGGTGGCGAGTTCGGTTTTGTCGTTCTGGCGCGCAGCGGCGATGTGAACTTGCTCAGCGCCGAGACGCTGCAGCCGGTGCTGGCGGCCATGGTGCTCTCACTGCTGCTGGCGCCGCTGATCGTGCATTTCTCGGATCGGCTGGTGTTTCGCTTCGTTGCATCGGAATGGATGCTGCGCTCGATGCAACTGACGCAGCTTGCCGCCCAGTCGCTGGCGTCCGACAAGCATGCAATTCTTTGCGGCTACGGGCGTACCGGCCAGCATCTGGCGCGCTTCCTAGAAGCCGAAGGGGTTTCTTTCATGGCGCTCGACCTCGACCCCGAGCGGGTGCGTGAAGCCAGCATGGCGGCCGAAACGGTCTCCTACGGCGATTCGTCGAAGAAGGAAACCTTGCTGGCGGCCGGCCTGTCGCGGGCCAGCGTGGTGATCATCACCTTTGCCGACATCGACGCCGCGCTGCGCGTGATCCACCGGGTCAGGGAGTTGCGCCCTGATGTTCCCATCGTCTCGAGGGCGCGGGAGCAGGACGATGTCGAAAAGCTCTATGCTGCCGGCGCCGCCGAGGTGGTGCCGGAAGCGCTTGAGTCGAGCGTGATGCTGGCTACCCATGCGCTGGCGCTTTCCGGCATCCCGATGCGCAAGGTGATCATGCGTTTGCGCGAAATGCGCGAGCAGCACTACGCCCTGCTGCGCGGATTCTTTCATGGCGCCACTGATGCCGGCGCCCATCTGGCCGATGCCGACCAGCCGCGCCTGCATGCGGTGACCCTGACGCCCGGGACCTGGGCGATCGGGCGCCAGGTCGGCAAGATTGATCTGGCAAGAGCCGGCGCTGGCGTCACGGCGATCCGGCGCCGCTCTCAGCGCGGCCTCAAGCTGGAGCCGGAACTGGAGTTGATAGAAGGTGATGTGGTGGTGCTGATAGGGACAGCCGCGGCGGTGACGGCGGGGCAAGATGTGCTGCTCCGCGGTACGCACAAATGAAAAGCCCGCCGAAGCGGGCTTTCAGCACTGTTGCACCGGCCGGGATCAGAGACCCATGCAGACGATATACGACGTGGAGTCGTCGACCGATGCCGTTGCGACTGCTGCGGCGCCGCGAACCTGGGTCAAAGGCACTACGCGGACCGATCCGGTTGCCGTGTTGCCATCATCCATGGTGATATCCAGTTGCTTTGCGAATTTGCCGAGGATGCCCTGCGAGCAGACAAGGTAGGTGGGGTTGAGGCCTGAAATGTAGTTCGTGCCGTTGGCGATCCCCGACTCGATACCGATGATGCCGCCGTCGGCATTCTTGGGAACGAAATCAGTTACCAATGCCGCACTCGCGCCAGCCGCCAGCGCGGTCGGGCCGGCCGCCAGCCCGGCCAGGCGGACATGCTGCCAGAAGCGAACGACTTCATCCGTTTCCGTCGTCGAATTCCAGAGTCCATCGATGACGCCGTTGCCCAGACAGACGCTGCTCGCACAAGCGACGCCGCCAGAACTGGTGGGTGTCGATGCGTTGATCGCTCCGGTGATCAGGGTTGCGGCAGTGCGGTGGTCGCCCGGCAAGGCCTTGAACTTGTCCTGGTAGCCATAGATGAACAGCGGAATATTGCGGAAGTCCGTGGCGAAGTTTTTCACCTTGGCGCTGTTGATGAGTTCCTGGCCCTTCAGCACGCCGCCCAGCAGCAGGCCGATAATGACCAGCACGATGGCGATTTCGACCAGGGTAAAACCCGACTGTTTGCTTCTCATGACTATCTCCCCCATGGAGTTGTGGTTTCGTGCAATTACTGAAGCATGATTAGTGCCATGGCAACTAGTTAATGTTAATCAATAGGTTGCAGTATAACAGCGAAGAAATACGAGCCTCACCTGTCGAATACTGGACAGGTTCGTCAGCTATCTGGCAGATTTTCCGGCTGTCTGATTGGCTAGAATCAGGCTACCCTCCCTGCGCCGCCGCCAATTTGTAACCCTCATCGCGTGCCGATCTTTTCTCCTTCTTCAACGCTGCCTTCGCGGCTGATCGCGCTGCGACGCGGATTGCTTCTGGCAATGTTGGTGGCATTGTTCCTGGTACTTTGGCAGGGGCCGGAAACGATGTTCGGCAGGACATTGTTTGTCGTCCACCTGGGCCTGTTCATGCTCTGGCAGCCGTTCGTGCATGCCGAGCAGCGCTTGTCCGTGCCTTCGCTGCTGGTTCTGGCTGGAGTGGTTCTGGTCGGCGGCGTCTTCCTGAAGGGCTGGATTGTTGCCCTGTGGATCATGATGCTGGCGGGTATTGTCGGCGGCAAGGTACTGCTGTTCGGCGCTCGCGCCCCTCGTCTTTTTTACCTTCTGGCACTGGCTTTTCTGGTTGTGGCGCTGCTGCTGATGGCGGCTCCGCTCGCGGTGCCCATAGCCAAGCCGCCGCAACAGATGCTTGCGCTCGGATATGTTGGACTGCCCCTCCTCCTGATGGTGATGGCTTCACTCCCGCAGGGGCAGGAAACCGGTGGCGCGCGCGAGGTCGTTGATTTTGTGTCCAGCCTTTTCGTCTTTCTGCTGCTGGCGGTATTGATGCTGGGTAGCCTGGCGGCCATGTTGCTGTTTGGCAGCGACTATGCCGAGGCACTGCTGCAAGCCCTGCTGACCATGGGCATGATCCTGTTGCTGCTCGGTCTGGCGTGGAATCCGCACTCGGGTTTTTCCGGAATCGGCGCCCTGTTTTCGCGCCACGTGACGTCGATCGGTCTGCCGGTCGAGGAGTGGCTGCAGGCATTGGCCAATCTGGCGCTGCGCGAAGATGATCCACACGTGTTTCTCGAGCAGGCGTGTGGTGAAATTGCGCAGCGACTTCCCTGGGTGACGGGCGGGGAATGGATCGCCGGCAGAAGGAGAGGGAGCTTTGGCGTGACCGGCGGTCGCCGTTGGGAGTTCAGCCACGACGGCATGGTCCTTGTGCTTTATACGGCACTCGCGCTGTCGCCGACGCTGATCTGGCACTGCAACTTGCTGGCACAAGTACTTGCCCAGTTTCACGGCGACAAGAAGCGCGCCTTGGCCCTCAAGCAACTGTCTTACATGCAGGCCATTCACGAGACCGGGGCGAGGCTTACGCACGACGTGAAGAACCTTCTGCAGTCGCTTAATACGCTATGTTCGGCGGGTATCGAACCGGGCGCGGAGTCGTCACCGGAGTACAAGTCGCTGTTGCGGCGCCAGTTGCCGGCTATTACCGATCGGCTGGGTGAAACCCTGGCCAAACTCAATGCGCCGCAAAGCCTGGCCGCTACCCGTCGGGTCCCCGCTACGGAGTGGTGGCGGGAGCTTCGCCAGCGAATGGCCGCGCTGGAATGGATAACGTTCAAAGCGGAGATCCCGATTGCAGGTGAACTACCCGCCGAGGTGTTTTCCGGTGTTGCCGACAACCTGATCCGCAATGCCGCAGAAAAACATTTGCGCGAACCGGACCTCCGTCTGGAGGTCGAACTGGCGCGCAATGATGTGGGCTTCGAACTGATGGTCTGTGACAACGGCTCGGCAATGGCAGAGGCCATTGCGTCGGGCCTGTTTCTTGGCCCCGTGTCCTCACAGAGTGGCTATGGGATCGGGCTCTATCATGCGGCACGCCACGCGCAATCAGCGGGATACCGGTTGGACCTGGCCGAGAATCGAGCCGGCCGGGTCTGCTTCCGGCTAACGCTGGAGACCTGAAGCAGTTTCAGGGGGAGTCGTCTTCCCGCGCGGAAACAGGCGCTAGCTCTCCTCGTCGTCAGTCGCTCCTTTGCGGCCGATCAGGCGATACACAGTCATGTTTCCCTTGCCCTTGAGGTATATCGTTTGCGGCTCGTGGAAATCGAAGTTTTTCGCCAGGCGATGGTAGGTCATGGTGTCGCACTGGATCATGCCGGGCACGCCTTCCGAAGTAATGCGGCTGGCGATGTTTACCGTGTCGCCCCAGAGGTCGTAGATGAATTTTTTCTTTCCCAGCACCCCGGCGACAATCGGACCGGTGCCGATGCCGAAACGAACCTCGAGATGCGATGCATTGACGGAAAAGTCCCGCCGCAGCAGATCGCGCATCGCCACCGCCATGTCTGCGATCGCAGCCGAGTAGTCGTCAACTTCTTCGTTCAGCCCACCCGCAACCATATAGGCATCGCCTATGGTCTTGATTTTTTCCAGGCCGTATTGCTCTGCCAGTTCGTCGAAGGCGGAGAATATCCGGTTCAACATGGCGAACACCTGCGAAGGCGACATGTTGGCTGCTACCTGGGTGAAGTTCACGATGTCTGCGAACATCACCGTTACATCGGCAAAACCGTCGGCGATCGTCTGGTTCGAGTTTTTCAGCCGATCCGCGATCGAGCCGGGAAGGATGTTGAGCAACAGCTTTTCGGAGCGGCCCTGCTCAATCCGGACCTGCTGGTGGGCTTCTTCGAGACTTTCCTGCACCTTGCGCTTTTCCGCTATCGAAAGCCGCAACAGCATGTAGATGATGGTCGATATTGAAATGAAGTTGAGCGCGAAAAAGACGATGGTGGTGCGGATCGGCACGGTGATTCTCGACGCGATCAAGGAGTCGGCAAGATAGTAATCGACGGCGCCCGACAGGGCGGTAAGTACGACCCATGCAATGAACCAGCCCACGGATTGCCTCACGCCAATGCACAGGATGGCGCCAACAGGGGCGAGCAGAGCCCAAAGCAAAATGCCGCTGGTGGTAATGATGGTTCCGCCGCTCCATTGCGCGACGAAGGGCAGGAACAGAAACAACCCAAGTTGGCTGACGCGGAAGAAATCGAAGTTCCGCGACCTGATGTAGAAGAGCATGTTGCCCACCAGCAAGAGCTGGAACGCGAGGGGTACGTTGATCGAGAACTGGGGACCGAGGAAAGAGTAGATCGTCACCCAAACCATAATGGCCACGCTGGCCATGCCGGTCGCGAGCATCAGCAGCGACTTGTTGAGCCGTACTTCCTCGCTGTCGTCGGGCTCGATGCCGGCGTGTTGCAGCCGGTCGTAAAAACGCGACGGCGCGGTGCTTGATTCGGGAGAGCTCATGAAGCGGATTTTGGGTAGTTAGGCCGCAGCCAACTGGTTTGCGTGGTCGAAGTGTCGCGGAATCGGCGGTAATGGTCAAGAATGATCATCAGGATGCAGTTTGGCTACGGCCGCCACGCTTAACGTCGATAGAGCCGACGTTAGCCTTCACTGAAGCTCGCCTGCGCCGAGCTTTCTTGCTCCGCGGCGCGAATTGGTGTTGAATGCCGGCCCATGGCCGAGTCAAAGAAATACGAAATTGCGGTTGCCGTGGCGACCCACTATATTGCGGAGCAGTCCGATCCGGCGATCAATCGTCACGTTTTCGCCTACACCGTTACCATCAGCAACACCGGCAGCGTGCCGGCACAGCTGATTTCACGGCACTGGATCATCACCGACGCCGAAGGCCATGAGCAGGAAGTACGGGGGCTTGGGGTCGTCGGCCACCAGCCTTTGCTGAGCCCGGGAGAGAGCTTTGAATACACCAGCGGCTGCCAGCTTGCCACGCCGGTGGGCACGATGAAGGGCACTTACCAGATGACCGCGGATGATGGCGTGCAGTTTGCGGCGCCGATTACCGAGTTCGTGCTGTCCATGCCGCGTGTGTTGCATTGAGCCTCAAGCACAGCTACACGCTGGTTGCGCCGTTCTACGATGCGTTTCTGAAGGCTGCCACGCGCGGCGCGCGCAAGCGCAGTCTGTCGGCGCTGGCGGAGGGCTCGCCGCGCGATGTGCTGCTGCTCGGGGTGGGCACCGGGCTCGATCTGCCCCATCTGCCGCCGCAGCATCGATATGTCGGACTCGATCTGACTGCCGCAATGCTCAGGCGCGCCCGCCCGCGAGCCGCCGGCTTGCACTTCGCAGCCTTGCGCGGCGACGTCCAGCGTCTGCCGTTTCATGACGCCAGCTTCGACGTGGCGGTGCTGCACCTGATCCTCGCCGTGGTGCCGGCGCCGACTCTTTGCCTGGCAGAGGCGGTGCGCGTATTGAAGCCGGGTGGGACTTTGCTGGTGTTCGACAAGTTCTTGCGGCGCGGCGAATCCGGCTGGAAGCGTTTGCTCAATCCGCTGACGCGCCACGTCGCGACGCGTCTTGACGTGGTTCTGGAAGACGTGCTGGAAGCCGTTGGCGGCATCAAGGTGACGAACAACGAAGCGGCAATGGCCTCCGGCTGGTTTCGCCTGATTCGCATTGCAAAGCATGGCGCTTGACCTCAAGGGTCCAACGCCGCTAAAATATCCCGACTTATTTGCTCAACTATTACTGGAACATGCCATGGACATCAAGCAGAAAATTCACGATACGGTCACCGGCAGCCCCGTCGTGCTTTACATGAAGGGTACGCAGCAGGCCCCGCAGTGCGGTTTTTCAGCGCGGGCGATCCAGATTCTACAGGCGTGCGGCGTCAAGAACCTGGTGACTGTCGATGTGCTGGCGGATCCGGAAGTGCGTCAGGGTGTCAAGGACTACGCCAACTGGCCGACCGTGCCGCAACTCTACATCGGTGGCGAATTCGTTGGCGGCAGCGACATCATGACTGAGATGTATCAGTCGGGAGAGTTGCAGAAGCAGTTGGAACCGATCGTCAACGTCCACTGAGTCACCGTTTAAGCTCTCCCAGCAGTCGTTCAATCATGCGTTGCGCCTGACCGAAATAGGCGCTGCCGAACAGGTTGAAGTGGTTCAGGATGTGGTAAAGGTTATAGAGGGGCTTCCTGGTTTCGTATCCTGAATCAAGCGGCCACGAAGTGCGATAGGCGGCATGGAAGCTGGCGGGAAAGCCGCCGAACAGTTCCGCCATGGCGATATCGGTTTCGCGGTCGCCGTAGTAACAGGCCGGATCGAAGATCACCGCCTCACCATCGTCGCTTTGTGCTGCGTTGCCCGACCACAGATCGCCGTGCAGCAGACTCGCCACGGGTTGGTAGTCGATGAACAGGCCGCCGATGCGCTCAATAACAGCGTCGCCTTTCGCCACCAAGGTCTTGTCCATGCCGTTTCGCAGCGCGAGCTTCAGCTGTGGTCGCAGCCGGCGTTCGCCGAAGAAGTGGGGCCAACCCGGATGGGGTGCGTTGTGCTGCGGGGTCAAGCCGATGAAGTTGTCCCCGGTCCAGCCGAAAGAGTCTCCGGTCACGCGATGCAGTTGTGCCAGCGCGGCACCGAGTCGGGCGCCGCCTGCCTGATCCAGTGCCGCCAGACGGAGATATTCGAGGGCCAGAAAGGCTTCGGTTGTCGTTTGGCCTTGGGTAATGAAAGTCGGAGTTCGCACTACGCCGGCTGCGGCGAGTGCTCGTAGTCCGGTTGCTTCGGCGGCAAACATGGGTATTGCCGCGATCCCGCCGGTTTTTACAAAATAGTGTCGAAGGTCGTCAGAAATATGCCAGGCACGGTGAATCGATCCGCCGCTGACAGGGCTGGCCGAACAGCAACTGAAAGGAGTTCCCGTGCGCTCGGCGATCGCCGTTGCGATAGAGCCAAACTCGGGCGTCACAACGATGCCAGGCGGGTATTCGAATCGGCCAGGCGACCGGCGATGACGTCGAGAAAGCCCCTATAAAAATGCATCCGGCAGGCCTCCGAGGCGTGTTGGAGCGCTTGTGCCGAAATGGTGACGACACGGGTAGCGGTTTGCGCCACAACGTCGGCGCCGCGGGTATGTTCACCGCGGCGGGTGATGGCCATTTCGCCAAAGCACTCGCCCGCCGCCAGGGTCCCCAGAGAACGGCCGGTCTTCGACACCATCATTTCACCGTCAAGCAGGAACGCAAAGAAATCGCCGCGCTCGCCATCCCTCATGATTACCGTGCCGGCGGCAACCTCGTCCCAGCGCGAGAAGCGCACGACTTCCCACAGCATGACATCGGAAAACTCGCTGAAGAAGTGCAGTGCCCGCAGCGCTTCGAACTTCTCGCTGTCCGGGAAGGCCTGCCGCTGCGCCGACAGTTGCTTGTTGAGGAAGGACTGAGCCAGATCATGGGAAAACTCCCCCCACGTCCGGTAACGCGCCCCGACCTCCTTTTGCATGGCGCGCGCGACCACGGCATCGAGACTGACCGGCATGTCGGCGCGGAACGTCGATGGCGGTGGCGGATCCGCGTTGCAGATCTGATAGATCATGCCGTAGTTCGAGGTCGACTGGAACGGCAGCCGTCCGGTAAGCAACTGGTACATCACCACGCCCAGAGAGTAGATGTCCGTCTGGTGATTGAGCGCCATGTCCCGCACCTGCTGCGGCGACATGTAGGCTGGCGAGCCGACGCCCGAAACCTGCGTTCGGGATTGCTCTCCACTGCTCAGCAGTGCCGCGCCAAAGTCGGATATCTTGATGTCGCCGCTGGCTCTTTCAGCACTGTCGCCCGCATTCACCAGCAGGATGTTCGCCGGCTTGATGTCGCGATGGGTAATTCCGGCGCGAAAGGCGTAGTCAAGTGCGCGGGTGCACTTGAAGATCATCTCCACCAGTCGATCTACCGGCAGCAGCGTGCTCGGGCTGCAGAAAGGTTCCAGTGTGCCGCCCCGAACGTACTCCATGACGATATAGCTTTGCTCCTCGGCCACCACGGCATCAAAAATCTGCACGATGTGCGGGTGCAGGAGCTTTCCGGCCAGGGACGCTTCGGTTCTCAGCAGATTGCGGTAGAGCCGGCCACGTTCCTTGTCGCGCAACACCTCCGGAAAGATGGCCTTGACCGCAACCTCGCGCTCGGCGAAGGGATCGAAGCCGAGGTAGACGATGGAGGTGGCGCCTTCACCGAGCTTGCGGCGAATCTCGTACTTGCCGATGCGCTCCGGAATTGACATCCTCGGTGATCAGAGCCTCGCCCGCGAACGCGCGACGGCGGCGCTCACCTGCGCCGGCGCAGTGCCACCGAAGTGGTCGCGGGCGGCCAGTGAACCGGCCACCGTCAGCACTGCAAACACGTCGGCGTCCACCAGCGGGGAGAACGCGCGCAATTCGTCAAGCGTCAGATCCGCCAGGTCGCAGCCGCGCGTCTCGCAGGCACGCACGGCGAAGGCAACCGCTTGATGCGCATCGCGGAAGGGCAGCCCCTTCTTGACCAGATAGTCGGCGAGGTCTGTCGCAGTGGCGTAGCCCTGACGCAAGGCAGCGGCCATGGCTTCCGGTATGACGCGAATGCCCGGTACCAGGTCGGCAAAAATGCGCAGGGTATCGATCAGCGTATCGGCGGTGTCGAACAAGGGCTCCTTGTCTTCCTGGTTGTCCTTGTTGTACGCCAGCGGCTGGCCCTTCATCAGCGTCAGCAGGCCCATCAGATGACCAAAGACGCGGCCGGTCTTGCCCCGCGCGAGTTCGGGAACGTCAGGGTTCTTTTTCTGCGGCATGATCGAAGATCCTGTGCAGAAACGGTCGGCGAGATCGATGAAACCAATGCGTGGGCTCATCCATAGAATCAGCTCTTCCGAGAAACGCGATATATGGATCATCACCAGCGAAGCAGCAGAACAGAATTCGATGGCGAAATCGCGGTCGGACACCGCGTCCAGCGAATTCTCGCAGACGGATTCGAAACCGAGTTCGCGGGCCACGGCTTCGCGGTCAATCGGGAAGGTGGTGCCTGCCAGTGCAGCAGCGCCCAGCGGCAGCCGATTGACGCGGCGGCGGCAGTCGGCGAAGCGCTCGCGGTCGCGGCGCAGCATCTCGAAATAGGCCAGCAAGTGGTGGCCGAAGGTTACCGGCTGCGCTACCTGCAAATGGGTGAAGCCGGGAAGGGGCGTGTCAATATGGGCTTCAGCCGCGTCGAGCAGCGCCTTCTGGAAGTTGCGCAGCAGGCCATCGATCTCGTCGATGGTGTCGCGCAACCAGAGCCGGATGTCGGTGGCCACCTGATCGTTGCGCGAGCGACCGGTGTGGAGCCGCTTGCCGGCATCGCCGACCAGGGCGGTAAGACGCTTCTCGATATTGAGATGCACGTCTTCGTCATCAAGGTTCCAGCTGAAACTGCCAGCCTCGATTTCGCCCGTGATCGTCGTCATGCCCTGCTCGATGGCGGTCAGGTCGGCCACGGCAATGATCTCCTGCCGCGCCAGCATGCGTGCATGCGCCAGCGACGCCCGAATGTCCTGCCGCCACATGCGGCGGTCAAAGAACACGGAAGCGGTATAACGTTTGACGAGATCGGAAACGGGTTCGGAAAAGCGGCCCGACCACGCTGCCTTGCTTGCTGGAGATGCTGTAGGTTTCGGTTCTGTCATAATCGGGTTGTCATGTCAGCACGCAATGCATGCAGTAAAAACACTGGAAAATCAAAGGTGACGGGCAAGTGAACCAAGGGCGAAGTATAAGGGAAAACCCGCGGCTGCCAGGCCTGCCGGACTTGCGCAAGCCCGGCACCTGGGGGCGCGTGTTCCTGGTTGTCAATTTCGGTGTCCTGCTCGGCGCCCTCGCAGCCAATCGCGAGTGGCGATTCTTCTTCGCTGAATTTTTTGAACTGGCGATGCTGATCGAGCCGGTGACTCTTGCCAGCCTTGCCTTGTTGAGCCTGGCGGGAGCATGGTTTGCGCGACTGCCGAAGCGATCGGGCGCGGTGCTGGTCATTCTGATGGTATTGCTGGTGACGGCCGCGGTGCGCAGTCTTTTTGCCGCGATGCACCTGATTGAACCGGACCTGGAGGGATTCAGTCGAAGTTCTCTGTGGGTGGTGATCGGCGTCGCCCTGTTGCTTGGATGGTTCGAGATGAGCGGACGGGCGCGGTCCCCCGCCCTGGCGGAAGCACGGTTGCTGGCACTGACGGCGCGCATCCGGCCGCACTTCCTTTTCAACGCACTCAATGCCGTTCTCGGCGTGATGCGTTCCGATCCGCGTCGGGCAGAGACAGCGCTGGAGGAACTGGCAGACCTGTTTCGCGTGCTGATGCGTGAGAACGCCGACCTGGTTCCCCTGTCGGAAGAAATTCTGGTGGCGCGACAGTACATCAATCTCGAACGTTTGCGACTGGGCGAGCGTGTCCGCGTCGTGTGGGACATGACCGCCTGCCCGCCCGATCCACTTGTGCCGCCCCTGATGCTGCAGCCTCTGCTGGAAAACGCTGTTTACCATGGCATCGAGCCGTCGACGCAGCCCGGTGAAATAACCATCCGCTTCGAGCGCAAGGATTCCCGGCTGAAACTTGAGCTTTCCAACCCGATGACCGCCGCCGACAGTCATACACAGGGCAATCAGATGGCGCTGGCCAATATTCGCGAACGCCTGATGCTGTTTTTCGACCTCGAGGCGACCATGACGACGCAAATCAGTGCCGGCCGTTTTTGTGTCTCCATCGAGTTTCCCTATCGCCCGGTGAGCGCGAAATGAAAGACGCCCTGCGCCTACTGCTGGTCGATGATGAGGCTCCGGCGCGCGCGCGTCTGCGTGACGTGCTGGGTGACATCGCCGATCAGGTGCCGAGCATCGTGGTGGCCGAGGCCGCGGATGGTTTCGTTGCGCTGGAACGGGCGCAAGCGGGCGACCTCGATGTGGCCTTGATCGACATTCGAATGCCGGGCATGGACGGAGTCGAACTGGCCCGCCATCTGGCACGATTGCCCACTACGCCCGCAGTGATATTCGTCACCGCTTTTGATCAGTATGCGGTGCAGGCGTTTGAATTGGCGGCGCTGGACTATCTGGTCAAACCGGTGCGCGCGGCCCGCCTTGCCGATGCCTTGAGAAAGGCCAGGAGGCGTGCGGATGACGTGGTCCGGCTTGAACAGTCGGCGCTGGCGGTACGGCAGAATCTGTCGTGTCTCGAGCGCGGCAGGATTCTGCTGGTGCCCATGGCTGAAATTCTTTACCTCAAGGCGGAACAGAAGTATGTCACCGCGCGCACCGCCGAGCGCGAGTATCTGCTGGAAGAGTCTCTGGTGCATCTCGAGGCGGAATTCAGCGAACGTTTCCTGCGCGTCCATCGCAGTTGCCTCGTGGCTCGCGACGCTGTCACGGGAGTCGAACGAACGGCCGACGAGGGAAACGCAGAGGCGCGCTGGCAAGTCATTCTGGAGGGGATTGCAGAACGCCAGCCGGTAAGCCGCCGGCAGTGGCCGCAGCTGAAGGCGCTGCTCAAGCTCCGCGGGCAATGAAGGAAAAGGAACAGATCCTGCGTTTTGGATGGAATGGTTGCGCGCCAGGCAAGAGACTGCCGTGCCGTTCCGTTGACGCCGGAAGATGTGCCGCCTAACATCGCGCCTTTGCTTCCACATTTGACATCCGCCGTGGACTTCGCCAGATTGTATGCCCCCATAGACGCCGACATGATCGCGGTTGACGCAGTCGTCCGCGCACGACTGCATTCGGACGTGGTGCTGGTTCGCCAGGTCGCCGAATACATCATCTCGGCCGGCGGCAAGCGCATGCGACCCGCGCTGGTCCTGCTTTCGGCCAACGCCTGCGGCTATTCGGGAACCTTCCATCACGACCTGGCGGCAGTGGTCGAATTCATTCACACGGCGACGCTGTTGCACGACGATGTCGTCGACGAGTCTTCGCTGCGACGTGGACGCGATACCGCCAACGCCGTGTTCGGCAACCCGGCCAGCGTACTGGTGGGGGATTTTTTGTATTCACGCGCTTTCCAGATCATGGTCGGTGTCGGCAGCATGCGCGTGATGCAGGTGCTGGCCGATGCGACCAACGTCATCGCCGAGGGCGAAGTGCTGCAGCTGATGAACTGCCGCAATGCCGATATCGAGGTAAATGAGTATCTCAGGGTAATTCGCTACAAGACCGCCAAGCTGTTCGAGGCGGCGGGGCGACTCGGCGCCATTCTTGGCAACGCCAGCCCGGAGATAGAGGAGGCGATGGCCTCGTATGGCACGCACCTCGGCACGGCATTCCAGTTGATTGATGATGTCCTGGACTACTCGGGACACGAAGCGGAAACCGGCAAGCATCTCGGCGACGATCTGGCGGAAGGCAAGCCGACCCTGCCCTTGATTCATGTCATCCAGCATGGCAGCCCGCAACAGGCGGCCTTGGTGCGCAGCGCAATCGAAAACGCCAGCGGTGACAGTTTCGCCGAAGTACTGGCTGCGGTTCGTTGCAGCGGCGCTCTTGACGTTGCGCGTCGACATGGCGTCGACGAGGCCGAGACAGCCAAAGCCTCGCTGGCGCCGCTGCCGGATTCAATGTTCAAGGAAACGCTGATACAATTGGCGGACTTTGCGGTGCAAAGAAGTTTCTGACCGCCGCGATGTATGCATGGATGACTTCTCGGGCCGATTCAAGCCCGTTCCCGCAATGTCACTCCCTGCCACCAACTTGCCGTCGGGGCGTAGCTCAGCCTGGTAGAGTACTGCGTTCGGGACGCAGGAGTCGGAGGTTCGAATCCTCTCGCCCCGACCACTATTTTCAAGGGTTAGCAGCGGCCCTTGATCCCATCTCTTCTTCAGCGTAACTGGAACGTAACCGATCCAGCGCGCCAACTGCCAGCTTCGACTGACCAGGTGCCAGGTGCGCGTAACGCTCACTCATCTGAATTGACGAGTGACCAAGAACGTCCCTGACCTCCATCAGCGAAACCCCTTGCTGCACCATCCAAGAGGCGCACGTGTGGCGTAAATCATGAACCCTGAAGTCCTTGATCGCCGCCCGCTTGCAGGCCGCCTGAAAGCCTTTTTGCATGAACTTCACCTGCTCCCCGTTCTTGTGGGCGAACACCCAAATCGAATCGGGGCAAAACTCCGCACGAAACCGAGCGCGGCCCAACAGTGCCTTTCGCGCTTCCCCATTCAGCGGCACAACACGACGCTTTCCGCTCTTGGTGTGCTCGGAGTCGAGGAAAAAACGGTTTCCCCTCAAATCCACCCGCGCCCATGACAGCTTGAGCATTTCATTCTTCCGGCAGCCCGTATTCAGTCCAAGTCGGATGAAGTCAGCCAGGTGCGGTGACCTTGCTTCCTTCTCCGCTTCCCCAATCAGCGTGTCAGCTTCGGCACGACTGATCCAACGCAAACGGCCTTCCGGTTCCCTGAGAGACATTCCCGACACCGGATTATTCATCTCCCAATCCCACCGCGTTCTCGCATAGTTGATTGCTGCAGACAACGTATCGAGTTCGCGATTGATGGTACCAGCTCCAATTTTCTCCAGCTTCCGTTTCTCGATGTAGGAGGAGACATCGGCGCGCTTCAAACGCTCCAACACCATCCCCGTGAAAAACGGTTGCAACCTCTTTACTGCATAACCAACCCGTTCAGGGCTTCGCATCTCGTCTTTGGTCGACTGAATGTAGCGCACCATCAACTCGTCGAAAGTGTGTTCGGGCTGGACCCCCCACTTCTTTTGCTGATGGACTTCAAGCCGCCGTTTTGCTTCGAGTGCTTTAGCCTCTTCCTTGTCAGTTGTTCCAGTAGATTCGTAAGCTGGTTTGCCGCTTGCGTCAGTGTATTTGATCCACCAATACGGCGAATCCTTCCGTCGGTATGACATGGTTTGATCTCCTTGCACGCTACCGACTCCGCGCGTGTCAGATTGTCCGCTTCTTGTGGTCTAGCTGCAACGTCCTCCGACACACCCTGCCGGCTTTCCTGTACTTCCCTAAACTCACGTATCGCGATCCGCTCGATATACATCCGCACTGACTCGGCAGGCACACGCAACAACCTCAATCCAACCCGACAAGAAGCTAATTCGCCACGGTCGATCAATCGGCGCACCGAGCTCTTGGAAACGCCTCCGAGACGTTTTCCGACCTCGTCCAGCGTCCAGAGTAATGCGTCGCAGCCGGTTGAATTCACCCAATTACCTCTTGCTCTTGCCGATAATCACGCCGTCTTCTCTCTCTATCTGATGAATTATCACGGTCCGCTCTTGCTCACACGTGTACTCGGCCAGGACGAAGGCGGCCAGTGTCGATGGAGCCATCCCACGATCTGCTGCAACCCCCGCGAATCGACGCATCATCTGCGCATCGAGCCGCACACGCATTGATTCTGACCGTTTGGTGATTCCCTCTGCTTTGCTCATGGAGTGCCTCTATAGTGCCTATATAGTGCGCACAGTGTCACTTAATCGGCTATTCTTGTCAAGCCCGTCGTTATGCGTGACATGCTTTCATCCTGAACGCCTTGAATTGCAGGTACATTTAGCCTCTTTTCGTTTTGGGCGTGACGCGATTGCGCTTTCATTACCACATCAAGGAACCACCGCCAAAATGAAAAGCCTTTTCGGTTTGATAGCGTTCGGGTTATGTGTTTTAGTCGTTATTGGCATTCTCAAGCGCATACAAGCAAAGGGGCCGACGGCTTCCAGCGATCCCCCTTTTTATGGGAAGAAGCCGCTCACGGAACCAGAGCAGACCCTTTACTTCCGCATAAGAGAAGCGGTACCCGAATGCATCGTCTTGGCCCAAGTGGCACTTCCGGCCCTTGTCGGCATTAACTCAGGCAATAACTACCGAGACGCTTTCAACCGAATCGCTGCGAAGTACGTTGATTTCGTCGTTTGTCTACCCGACTTCACCGTTGTTGCCGCAATCGAATTGGATGACAAAAGCCATGCAAGACCGGACAGAGTTCGAGCAGACACAGCGAAAAACACAGCATTGCGCCTTGCCGGACATCCGATACTCAGGTTCAAAGTCCACAGCATGCCAACTGTCGAGGAACTGCGAATGGCAATCCACGGTTAGCTACTGGTAGCACCGGCTGCCAATGCAAAGCCTGCGAGTCAGTGCCCAACTTCATCGCCTCGGGCGCATCAACCAACAGTTACCGTGGTCATGAAAAGTGCTGACGAGGAAGTCCGGTGAAGGACACCCAAACGCCCGTTCTCGGGCCAACCGTGAAACTCATGGTCTTTGCAATAGCCAAAGCAGTATCGGCCTTCGCAAAGAGGCGCGGACTACGCGACTTTTCTCCCATCAAGTAGAAAGTTTTGCCGGCCTGCTTTCCAGGTGGTGTCAGCAGTAAGACCCAGCGATTACGGTGGTGATACATCTGTAACTTGCCCATCCAGCGACCTGCCTTCGCCAACCCTTTCATCGCGTCGAGCGTTAGCCCCTCCATTGCTGAAAACTCGTCGATTATCATCACTACACCCATCCTATAGCCGCAAATTGGATGCTTTGCGGAAAAGAAACACAAAAGCTCAATTTGGACACCTCTAGCGAATTCAGCCTAAAGCCCGTCGCAGAGCGAATTTGCAGCGGACTGAATTGCCAGTTCGATCAAAATGAGAATCTCCGGACAAGTGTTACTTATCCCCGTCCGCCAATGAACAGTTTTGACGCCACCCGCATGCGCGCCTTCGGCGCGGAAAGCGGGTAGCGTCATCTCCGTGTCGACAACCGGTTGTCTCGCTAAGTGAGTGCGGTTCTGTCTGCATGGGGTACGGGGCAATGAGGCTACCCCGCACCCCAGAGCAGAAGCATTCCCTGCGGGGCTCTCACGCCGATCAAGGGCTTTCGCGGCATAAACGGGCGCCCCCCCGCAAGCGGGGACCCCCCCATTTATTCCACGGTCCCTTGACGGAATAGCCGACCTCAATTCGCCGCACGCACCGAAAAGCGAAACAGCCAGGTTGCGATCACCGGTGCGACGTGGGGACTCGGCTCCGTGTGCTTGCGGCGCTAAGCGCCGCCACACACTACGCCACCCCACATCACGCCTGTGCGCTGCGCGCTCAGGCAATGCTTTCCGGTGATCGCCTAGCCCATTAATCATCTGGGCCTGCTACTGCATCACCGGCATCGAGTAAATCACGAAACCGGATCATCGCTGGCGATGCCGCGGACTCCAGCGCCGCATGCTCCAGTCCTGCCAAATGAAAGAGTGCTTCCAACGAACTGCACACGTCAGCGAGCTGCGAATGAAAATCACGGAACGAACGAACTTCAACCATTTGATATATTCCTTTCACGATTTGCAGGGATTACCTGTCCGGTTGGGAAATTCAGCATGACACCTCCCCGATCTGCGTAGAATTCGCCATTCCGACCTCAATCTCAAAGCCTCGTACTGCGCGACTCAAAGCTAACGACGTCAAATGGGAAACGGGAATGTTCATCCGATCGGCCACCGCTTGCAGGCGAATTTTCAATGTGGCATCGACTGAAATGTGCATGCTTGATTTGCGCCTGCCTAACTTGTTTTGCGTAACCATTACGTAACTACCTCCTGATGAATTGTCCGAATTCCTGAGAACTTGTGAAAACACTGCGCGAAGCCGGAAGCATGTAACTATTGGAAAAATTGATGTTTTCAACTAGCCTCACAAATTCGGGACGCAGGAGTCGGAGGTTCGAATCCTCTCGCCCCGACCAACTTCTTCAAGCTGCGGGAGGCTGACGGCCGTGGCTAAGTTTCTTCTCTTCATTGCCGTGGTTGCGTTGATCTACTGGCTGGTGCGCGCTTCAAACAGGCGTGGCAAGCCGCCGCCCGCGACTGGCGCGCCCGAGCCCATGACGCAATGCGCTCACTGCGGGGTACATTTTCCGCGTGCCGAGTCTTTAAGCGAAGGCGAGCGCAACTATTGCTGCGAAGAACATCGACGCTTGGGAGTTCGGCCTTGAGCGTGTCGACGATTGCGCCGCAGGAAACCGACGCAATCGAATCTTTCTGGCGTTCGCTGCGCTACTTTTCGGTGTATCGCTTGTCGATCGCCTTGCTGTTTCTGGTAGCGGCTATCGTGTTTGGCGATACGATCAGTCTCGGCACGCAGGATGCCCGCTTGTTTGGCCGCGTCGCCCCGGTCTATCTCCTGCTTGCCATTGTGTTTCTTGCTGCGTTGCTGAGGAGACCGCGTCGCTTCAATCTTCAGCTTTCAGTGCAAGTGGCGGTGGACATAGCGGCCTTGACGCTGATGATGTTTGCCAGTGGCGGACAACAGAGCGGGATTGCGGTCCTCTTGCTGGTGGTGGTTGCCGGCGCCGCGTTGGTGGGGCAGGGCCGGATGGCGCTTTTCTATGCTGCACTGGCGTCGGTGGCAATGCTGCTCGAGGAAAGCTGGCGTGCCCTGACCATGGAAGCCAACCCGGCGGACTTTGTGCGTACCGGGATCATCAGCATCGCCTTCTTCGCCACGGCGATCATCGCCCGGTTGCTGGCGCGGCGGGTGGTCGCCAACGAAACCCTGGCGCGCGAGCGGGGACGGGAACTCAATGACCAGTTGCGGATCAGCGAGCGGATCATTCGCGATATGGAAGACGGCGTGCTGGTGGTTGATGGCGACGGCCGGGTGCGACTGCTCAATCCGCGTGCCGAAGCATTGCTCGGCGTCCATGCATCGGACGGAGCCGAACTGGCGACGTTTTCCCGCAGGCTGGCTGATCGCTACCGGGCGTGGAGCGCGCAGCCACTGGAAATGGTGGAGATGCTCCCGCAGGAAATCGGGCGTCTGCTGCGGGTGCGTTATCTGCCTGCGGCCGAGTCTGCGGGCCATGCGCTGATATATCTGGAAGACATGGAGCGGGTACAGTCCCAGGCGCAGCAGCTGAAACTTGCCGCGCTCGGACGACTGACCGCCAACATGGCGCACGAGATCCGCAATCCGCTGGCCGCAATCAGCCATGCGGCGGAACTGCTGGCGGAGGAGGTTACCGATCCGCTGCACCAGCGTCTTGCCCGCATCATTCACGACAATACAGGCCGTCTCAACCGCCTCGTGACCGAGGTGCTGGAACTCGGCCGGCGAGACCGGGCGCAGCCGGAAACGCTTCGCTGGCGGACTTTCCTTTCCGGATTTCTGGAGGAATTGACCTTGCACGACGCATCGGCAGGCAGGCGAGTACATGTTGGTGAGGGTGATGTCGAACTGCGCTTTGATCGGGGACACCTCTATCGTGTATTGTGGAATCTTCTTGGAAATGCACTGCGTCATGCCAGCGCGGCAGGCGGCGCGGTGCGACTCGAGGCGAGGGCTGCGGCGGCCCCGAATCGTGTCGAATTGCATATCGTCGACGATGGCCCCGGCGTCGACGCGGTTCAGCGCAGTCAGGTGTTCGAACCGTTTATCACAACACACGGGGCGGGTACCGGGTTGGGCCTCTACATTGCGCGGGAACTGTGCGAGGCGAGTGGCGCTCATCTCGAGTTGCTGGACGAGGGACCGGGCGCCCATTTCCAAATCACCGCCGAAGGATTCTTATGCCGCTGAAGAACGAACGCCGTACACGCGGTAGCGGCGAAGCCAAGCGCGTCCTGGTCGTCGACGACGAAGCGGATATTCGCGAGTTGCTCGACCTGACCCTGGCGCGCATGGGACTGCTGGCGGATTGTGTTGGATCTCTCGCCGACGCGCGCCGCATGCTGGCCGGTCAGCGCTATCAGCTATGTCTGACCGACATGAGGCTGCCGGACGGCGAAGGTCTGGAGCTGGTACGGCACATTGTCGATACGGTGGCCGACTTGCCGGTGGCCGTGATTACTGCGCATGGCAGTGCCGAGAATGCGGTGTCCGCATTGAAGGCGGGGGCCTTTGACTACATCGCCAAACCGGTGTCGCTCGATCAGTTGCGGGGCATGGTCAAGTCGGCACTGGAATTGCCCGGCGCCCATCCAGTTGACGACATTGGCGATGAGTCAGGGCTGCTCGGCGCGTCGCCGCCAATCGAGCTGGTGCGCAAATTGATCGACCGCGTGGCGAGAAGCCAGGCCCCCGTTCATATCACGGGCGAATCGGGGAGCGGCAAGGAACTGGCGGCACGGCTGATCCACACGCTGGGAGCCCGCCGCGACCGTGCTTTTGTACCGGTCAACTGTGGCGCGATTCCGGAAAACCTGATGGAGAGCGAGTTCTTCGGTTACCGCAAAGGGGCATTTACTGGCGCTGCCGACGATCGTGACGGCTTCTTTCATGTGGCCGATGGCGGTACTCTTTTCCTTGACGAGGTGGCTGAACTGCCGCTGACGATGCAGGTCAAGCTGTTGCGGGCGATTCAGGAAAAGCGGGTGCGCAAGGTGGGCGCAACCGGCGAAGAGACAGTCGATGTGCGGGTCATCTGCGCCACGCATCAGGATCTCAAGCTATTGGTCGAACAGGGGCGGTTCCGGCAGGACTTGTTCTATCGGCTCAATGTCATCGAATTGCGGATGCCGGCCTTGCGGGAATGTCGCGAAGATATTCCGATGTTGGCAAGGCACGTGCTCGACCGGTTGGCGCGCGCGGCCAATTTGGTGCCGCCGCCGCTGACTGCCCCTGCTCTTAAGGCGTTGCAGAGCTATCCCTTCCCCGGCAATGTGCGCGAACTTGAGAATGTGCTGGAGCGGGCACTGGCATTGTTCGCTGGAGACCGCATTGATGTTGCCGATCTGAATCTGGCGCCATACCAACTGCCCGGCGTTGCCGCCATCACTATCGGCGGTTCCCTGCAGGATCAACTGGATCAGGTTGAGCGTCATACCATTCTGGATGCCCTCAAACGCTCGAACAATAATCGCACCGCTGCCGCCAGGTTGCTGGGCGTAACGTTCCGCTCACTGCGCTATCGCATGGCGCGACTGGGAATGAACGAGTGAAACCGGTGCAGGTTGGCGGCGGCGAACCCGACTGGTTGTCCACTGCTCGGCAGGTTCCTTCGCCGAACTGTGATGAGCGGCCCGCGGGCGAATCGGTTCGACTGGTCGTCATTCACGCCATCAGCCTGCCGCCCGAGGAATTCGGCGGACCCGAAATCCTCCAGCTGTTTACCAATTGCCTTGATCCGGCGGCACATCCCTATTTTCGCGAAATACAGGCCTTGCGGGTTTCGGCCCACTTCCTGGTCCGCCGTGACGGCGAACTGATCCAGTTCGTTCCCTGCTCGCGGAGGGCGTGGCATGCGGGCGCTTCGAGTTGGATGGGACGAGGGGACTGCAACAACTTTTCCATCGGCGTCGAACTCGAGGGCTGTGACCGGTTTTCGTTTGAGGCTGCCCAGTACCTGACTCTCAACCGCCTGCTCGCTGAGCTGCGGCACAACTACACGATTGAAGCGGTGGTCGGTCACAGCGATATCGCGCCGGGACGCAAGACCGATCCCGGTCCGTGCTTCGATTGGCACCGGGTGCACGGCGCAAGTGGCTGACTGTCGCAAGGCTGCAACGAAAATATTTGAATCAGCGTCGGAAAACTCTTGCGAAATAAAAAGTCAACCACTACAATTAGTGCCGAACAGTCGATGACCTACTAGATATAGTAGGTCATCGTGCAGAAGGGACCAAACCGACTTGCTGCTCTGGCGTCCCGAACATCACCGGCTTCATTGAGACAAAGACGGGAGATCTGAATGCAGGATGCCTTGGGCGCCGACTCAACCGACCTCAACTGGTCCGCCCAACCGTCTTCAAATGATCCGGCCTCGGATAACGGTTCGCAATCTTTTCCGTGCATTTCACTTGCCACCCCTGAATCAGGCGATCGCGCCACGCGGATACGCCGGACAGCATGTCCTGCCAGGTGTTTACGCGCATCAAGATCGCGAGCATATCTGCATGGCGCCGTCAATCGCCAAGCTGATAATGCGCAATTGTGATTGCCGAAATATGATGTGTGATTGCTTGTGCGTTCGTCATCCGCAGTTTCAAAACGAAGTGATAGGCGGATAAACGTGAGGAATTCGTCGCTTTCGATTGCATCGGAGCGTTGGATAATCCGTGCTAACCCAGACGGGTTTCAGTAGAAGTAGTGGTGGTTCTTTCCTGTTAATTTGTTAAGGAGGTTCAACATGGCGATTGCGAAGAAAGCAGCCAAGAAGCCGGCCGCAAAGAAGGCTGCGGCTAAGCCCGCCGCTAAGAAGTCTGCGGCCCCGAAGAAGCCAGCTGTCAAAAAGCCGGCTGTAAAGAAAGCGGCTGCCAAGCCAGCTGCGAAGAAGGCCGCACCGAAGAAGGTTGCTGCCAAGAAGCCAGCTGCGAAGAAGCCTGCTGCCAAGAAGGCTGCACCGAAGAAGGCTGCTGCGAAGAAGCCTGCTGCCAAGAAGGCTGCACCGAAGAAGGCTGCTGCGAAGAAGCCTGCTGCCAAGAAGGCTGCACCGAAGAAGGCTGCTGCGAAGAAGCCTGCTGCCAAGAAGGCTGCACCGAAGAAGGCTGCTGCCAAGCCGGCCGCGAAGCCTGCTGCTGCTGCACCTTCAACTGCTGCCGCTCCCGGCATCAAGTCGTCGCTGAATCCAGCTGCGGCTTGGCCGTTTCCCACCGGTTCCCGTCCCTGACGGTAGCATCGGCCTGCGTTTAGTCCTGCGGGACTGAGCGCGGCGCTCAGTGGATAGCAAGCGCGTGCTGTTAATTCGGCACGCGCTTTCTTTTATCTGGAACGCAGAAACTCCGCCATGCGCGCGAGGCCTTCCTCGATCCGGCTCCGGTCGACGGTGTAGGCAAACCGCATGTGGCACTGAGGCGCGTTGGCGCCGAAGTCGAGCCCTGGTGTCGCCGCCACCCCGACATCTGTCAGCAGACTCTCGGCGAGGCGGGAACTGTTCTCGGCCAGAGCATTGCTTGCGGCATATACATAAAAGGCTCCATGCGGCTCGGCCGCGACATCGAAACCCAGTTTGCGCAGACCGGGCAGGAGAATATCCCGGCGCAAGGAAAATTCGTTGCGGCGGGCTTCCAGGATGCTCATGGTTTCAGGCTGAAAGGCTGCCAGCGCCGCATGTTGGGCAACTGTCGACGGTGCGATATAGAGATTTTGCGCGAGCTTTTCGATCTCGCGCACGTAGCGTTGCGGGGCGACCAGCCAGCCCAGTCGCCAGCCTGTCATGCCGAAGTACTTCGAGAAACTATTGATGACAAACACCTGATCGCTGATCGCCAGCGCGGAGCAGGCGTCGACGCCATAGGTGAGCCCGTGATAGATCTCATCGACCAGAAGGGTGCCGCCCCTCGCCGAGACGGCTTTGGCCAGTGCTGCCATGATGTCCGGGTGGAGCAGGGTCCCGGTCGGATTGGCCGGGGAGGCAACCAGCAGTCCTCGTGTCCTGGCAGTCCATGACGCAGCAATCTGTTCGGCCGTGGGCTGGTAGTTTGATGCCGCCTCTACCGGAAGCGAAACCGGCTTGCCTTCGAACAGGCGTACCAAGTGCCGGTTGCAGGGATAGCCGGGATCGGGCAGCAGCCATTCGTCGCCCGGATCCACGAGTACGCCGAGTGCCAGCAGGAGCGCGCCGGACGCACCGGCCGTGACCACGATTCGCGCGGCCGGTATATCAAGTCCGTAACGGGCATGGTAGAAGCCGCTGATTGCTTCCCGCAGTTGGCTGAGGCCCAGTGCGGCGGTGTAATGCACATGTCCGTCGGAGAGAAAGCGCCGGGCCGCTTCAAGGATCGGCCCGGCTGTGGCGAAGTCGGGCTCGCCAACTTCCAGATGAATGATCGCCTTGCCTTCGGCTTCCAGAGCAAGAGCTTTGGCCATCAACTCCATGACGTGAAATGGCGCGATTTGCGCCATTCTTGCAGCGATGTTCATCTGGTTCTCCAAAACAATGGCTACCCAACTTCGCGCAAGACGCCCCACTTGTCGCTCGGCGTGTCGCCCGTGCCTACCGCCAATTGACGGGAGGCCCCATAGTCCGCCGTCGGCAACTGGTGGCACACGGCGTGAGCCCAACCCAAAAGGGCAATTGTCCCACAATGGATTTTCCGCCAGCCGGAAGAAGCGGGCTGAATCCTGACCGCGGTGGCGAACCGGGCCGGGAAATTTCCGTTTCGTGAAAGTCGGCGCCGGCGCCACGGCGATACAATTGCAACCAACCATAAAGGAGACGTAAATCATGGATGAACGCATTCGCGCCGAAGCGCTGGAGTATCACCGCTATCCCAAACCGGGCAAGATCGCCGTCACCCCGACCAAGGCGCTGACCAGTCAGACGGATCTGTCGCTGGCGTATTCTCCGGGAGTCGCTGCCGCTTGTGACGAGATAGTGCGCGATCCGTCCACGGCGGCCTTGTACACCTCGCGCGCCAATCTGGTGGCGGTCGTCAGTAATGGAACCGCCGTGCTGGGGTTGGGCAACATCGGGCCGCTGGCCGGCAAGCCGGTGATGGAAGGCAAGGGAGTGCTGTTCAAGAAGTTCGCCGGCGTCGACGTATTCGACATCGAGATCGCCGAGAACGATCCGGACAAACTGGTCGACATCATTGCGTCCCTGGAGCCGACCTTTGGCGGCATCAACCTGGAAGACATCAAGGCGCCCGAGTGCTTCTATGTCGAGTCAAAACTGCGCGAACGGATGAAGATTCCGGTTTTTCACGACGACCAGCACGGCACGGCGATCATCGCCAGTGCCGCTGTCCTGAATGGCATGCGTGTCGTCAACAAGGACGTTGCCAAGGTCAAGCTGGTCTGTTCCGGGGCGGGGGCAGCGGCGATTGCATGCCTCGATCTGCTGGTGAGTCTCGGTCTCGACCCGAAGAATGTCCTTGCGGTCGATAGCAAGGGCGTGATTCACTCCGGACGCGAGGGGCTTGACCCATCCAAGGCGCGCTATGCACAGGTGACCGATGCGCGCTCGCTGGCTGATGCGATTGTTGGGGCTGACATTTTTCTCGGTTTGTCGGCGGCGGGAGTGCTGAAGCCGGAGATGGTCAAGGCCATGGCGCGCGATCCGCTGATTCTCGCCATGGCCAATCCCGACCCCGAGATTCGTCCGGAGGAGGCCAAGGCCGTGCGCCCCGACGCCATCATCGGCACCGGTCGTTCGGACTATCCGAACCAGGTCAACAACGTCTTGTGCTTCCCGTACATGTTCAGAGGCGCGCTGGATGTCGGTGCAACGACCATCAATGAGCCGATGAAATTGGCGGCGGTACGGGCGATTGCGGAACTGGCGCACGCCGAACAGTCGGAGGTGGTAACGGCGGCCTACGGCACGGAGGATCTTTCCTTCGGCCCCGAATACCTGATTCCGAAACCTTTCGATCCTCGTCTCATCATCAAGGTTGCTCCGGCGGTGGCGCAGGCGGCGATGGATTCCGGCGTTGCCACGCGGCCGATTGCCGACATGGATGCCTATGCCAACCAACTGAACGATTTTGTCTATTCCACCGGTCTCCTGATGCGACCGGTGTTCGCCGCCGCCAAGAAGAACCCGGCGCGCGTGGTGTTCTGCGAGGGCGAGGACGAACGAATGTTGCGCGCCGTGCAAACCGTGTGCGACGAGAATCTGGCACGGCCGATCGTGATCGGCAGGCCCGAGGTGGTGGAAAAGAGCATCGCCCGCCATGGGTTGCGCATCCGTCCCGGCGAGCATTTCGAAATTGTCAGTCCGGATTCCGATCCGCGCTACAAGCAACTTTGGCAGGACTATTACGAACTGATGTCGCGCAAGGGCGTCAGCATCGACTACGCCAAGCTGGAGATGAGAAGACGCACCACGCTGATCGGCGCCATGCTGGTAAGGCACAATTATGCCGATGCACTGGTCTGCGGCACCTACGGCAAGCATTCGCTGCATCTGCGCTACATCGACAGGGTAATTGGCCGCAAGCCGGGAATCGAAAATTTCTACGCCATGAACATGCTGATCCTGCCGCGCCGCACCTTGTTCATCGGCGATACCTACGTCAATTACGATCCGACCGCCGAACAACTCGCCGAGATGACCCTGCTCGCGGCGGATGAGGTTGCGCGTTTTGGCCTGACACCCAAGGCGGCGCTGTTGTCGCATTCGAGTTTCGGTACCGAGGACACGCCGACGGCGATCAAGATGCGCCGCGCGCTGGAGATCCTGCGCAGAGTTGCCCCGCAACTGGAAGTTGACGGCGAGATGCACGGCGATGCCGCTCTGTCAGAAGATATCCGGCGGCAGGTATATCCCGAATCTACGCTGAAAGGCCAGGCCAACCTGCTCATCATGCCAACGCTGGATGCCGCCAATATCGCCTTCAATCTGATAAAGACCACGTCCGGCGACGGGCTGACGGTAGGCCCTTTATTGCTTGGTGCGGCCCGGCCCGTGCATATCCTGACGCCGACTGCGACCGTGAGGCGCATTGTCAATGTGACCGCCTTGTTGTCGGTGGAGACCCAGCAACAAGCCAGGGGAAGCGCTTGATTGTCCTATGACGGGAGAATCGCGGACCGCACTGATCCTGACGGGCGGCGGCGCGCGTGCCGGCTATCAGGTCGGTGTGCTCAAGGCGATCCGCGAGCTATTGCCGGACCCGCACCGCAATCCGTTTCCGATTCTGTGCGGCACATCGGCGGGCGCGCTCAACGCCGCCTCGCTGGCGGTGTCGGCCGAGGATTTCGGCGCCGGCGTGGATGGCCTGCTGAGGGTCTGGGAAAACTTCAGTGCACGCCAGGTTTATCGTGCCGATGCGGCGAGCATGGGTATCTCGGGCGCGCGCTGGGTGTCGACGCTGGCGTTTGGCTGGCTGACGCGGCATTCTCCGCGATCGCTGCTTGATAATTCGCCGTTGCGAGAGTTGTTGAGAAGCAGTCTCGACTTTTCCCGCATCGCGCAAGCCATTGAACGCGGCGCCCTGCATTCGGTCAGCATCACCTGTTCCGGCTATTCAAGCGGACAGAGTGTCAGTTTTTTTCAGGGACGGCGGGATATCGAAGGGTGGAGACGCAGCCAGCGCGTAGGCGCGCCGGGCGAGATCACGCTCGATCATCTGATGGCATCCAGCGGTATCCCGTTCATTTTCCCGGCAGTGCATATCAACCGGGAATGGTTTGGTGACGGTTCCATGCGGCAGGTAGCGCCGGTTTCACCCGCGATCCACCTCGGTGCCGACAAGATATTGGTGATCGGCGCCGGCCGCATGGCCGACGAAACCGCGAGACTGCGTGCCGAGGTTTATCCGTCGCTGGCGCAAATCGCCGGACACGCGCTGTCGAGTATCTTCCTCGACAGCATGTCGGTCGATCTGGAGCGGATGAGCCGTATCAACAAGACACTTTCGCTGATCCCGGAGGATACTCGTCACGTGAGGGGAACCAGTTTGCGCCCCATAGAAGTGTTGACCATCGCCCCGTCGCAGCGCCTTGACCACCTCGCCGCTCACCATGCGAATGCCTTGCCTTGGCCGGTGCGGGTAATGTTGCGCGGCATCGGTGCCATGAATCAAAACGGCGGTGCGCTGACCAGCTATCTACTGTTCGAGCAGTGCTACACCAGGGCCTTGATCGATCTGGGCTATGCGGATACATTTGCGCGTCGGGACGAAGTGCGCCGGTTTCTTGCGTTGAGTTAATGTTATTGTTGAGGCTAATGGCTCAACTCCTTTATTTACAAAGAAAACTACCGATACTCCTTGTTGCAGAGGGAATGTCCTCTGCTAGAATGTTCCGGTCGCAGGAGGGGTAACTCAATGAAAAATGCACTACTGACGTTGTTGGCGGCTGCAATAGTCGGCGCTGGCGGCACGCCGACTGATGTCGGAGCGGCGACCGGCAAGAAGACCGTGGCTACAAAAAAGAAGCCTCCGCGCGTAGTGGTGCAGATCACTTCCAAGAAGTTGGCCCGAGCCAAATCCGCTCACCACAGCGCATCTTTGGATGACGCCCGGCATCTGGCGTTGCGGTCATCCGCCGCCCTGGTGCTGGATCAGGCCACGGGGGAAGTCCTGTTTGAAAAAAACCCCGGCGCCGTTTTGCCGATTGCGTCGATTACCAAACTGATGACCGCAATGGTCGTGCTTGATGCGAAACCTGACCTCACCGAGACCCTGTCTATCGGCGAGGAGGATATCGATATCCTCAAGGGGACACGCTCCCGGCTCAAGGTCGGCACTCATCTGGCACGCGAGGAAATGCTGCGCCTGGCCCTGATGTCGTCGGAAAATCGCGCTGCCGCCGCGTTGTCACGCCACTATTCCGGCGGTCGGGAGGCTTTCGTTGCCGCCATGAACCAGAAGGCGCAGGCTCTGGGCCTGACCGATACGCGGTTTCAGGATCCGACCGGATTGACTGCAGCCAACGTATCCAGCCCGCGTGATCTGGCAAAAATGGTTGATGCCGCGCACCAGTACCCGCTGATTCGAGAGTTTTCGACAACGTCGGAAGGTGAATTCAGTATCGCCGGCCGGTCGCAGCAGTTCCACAACACAAATACTCTGGTAAAGAACCCGACCTGGGAGATCGGCCTGTCCAAGACCGGTTACATCAGCGAAGCCGGGAAATGCCTGGTGATGCAGGCCTGGCTCAATAACAAACCCATCATCATCGTGCTGCTTGACTCCTGGGGCAAGATGACCCGCATCGGCGATGCCAACCGCATCAAACGCTGGGTCGAGAGCGTATCGCTTGCGCGTCCGAGTGCCGGTTGACCTTCCAGACCGCTGAATTGCCGGCCGCCTGCGGGCGGCCTTTTGCTGCCCTGCGCGGAAAAAGTTGCAGGCTGATAAAATCGGCGGCGAATTTCATCCTCCGTTGATCGGCCGCCCAGTGAGCCCTCCACCCTTCCCAGCAACCAGACCTGAACGCATCGTCATCGCCACGCGCGAATCCCGGCTCGCCCTGTGGCAGGCGGAACACGTGCGAGACCTCTTGCAGAGACTGTATCCTGCCTGTCGTGTCGAGTTGCTCGGCATGACCACGCGCGGCGACCAGATTCTCGATCGGCCACTGTCCAAGGTCGGTGGCAAGGGGCTGTTCGTCAAGGAACTCGAAGCGGCCCTGCTCGATGGCAGCGCGGATCTCGCCGTGCATTCCATGAAGGATGTGCCGATGCAGATGGAGCCGGAGTTTTCCCTGGTCGCCATCGGTCCGCGTGAAGTGCCGCTGGACGCCTTGGTGTCGAGCAAGTACGCACGTCTGGAGGATATGCCGCCGGGTGCCGTGGTCGGCACTTCCAGCCTTCGCCGAGAAGCGCAATTGCATGCACGGTATCCCAATCTCGCGGTGACTCCGCTGCGCGGCAATTTGGACACCCGCTTGCGCAAGCTCGACGAAGGCCAGTTCGACGCCATCATTCTTGCGGCGGCCGGCCTCAAGCGCCTCGGGCTCGGTGATCGCATCCGCGCCGTGCTGCCCGCCGAGGATTCGCTGCCCGCCGCCGGCCAGGGCGCTCTGGGCATCGAAGCGCTGGTATCGCGGCCGGAAGTAGCGGCCTGGGTAGCGCCCCTGAACGATGCGGCTACCGCCGCCTGCGTGCGCGCCGAACGCGCCGTCTCGCGGGCACTGGCGGGAAGTTGCGAAGTTCCCTTGGGCGCCTATGCCGAGATGCGCGCGGGCAGCCTGTATCTGCGCGGTTTCGTGGCCTCTCCCGACGGGACGCGCATGGCGCAGGCGGAACTGACCGGCAGTCCGGCCGACCCCGAAGCCCTCGGTCTGCAATTGGCGGCAGAACTGCGCAAGCAGGGTGCCGCCGAAATTCTCGCTGCGCTAGGGGGCTGAAATGTCCTTGACAGGCCGCCATGTCGTGGTGACGCGCCCGGCCGGGCAGGCCGCGCATTTCGCCACTGCATTGAGCGAAAAAGGTGCGATACCGGTACTCTACCCGGTCCTGGAAATCCGCGACATTGAAGATGTTGCGCCGGTGCTCGATGCCGCGATCCGTCTCGACAGCTTCGACCTCGCGGTGTTCGTCAGCCCCAATGCGATCGAAAAGGCTCTGGCCCTCATCCTGCCGCGCCGACCCTGGCCGGCTGTCCTGCGCGTGGCGGCCCTGGGCAAGAGCAGCGAACGCGAACTCGCACGTCATGGCATTCATGACGTCATCTCGCCGCCCTTGCGCTTCGACTCCGAAGCCTTGCTGGAGCTTGCGGAACTGACCGACGTGCAAGGCAAGCGCGTGATCATTTTCCGTGGTGATGGCGGCCGCGAGCTGCTCGGCGACACGCTGAGGGCGCGTGGCGCCACCGTCGAGCACGTGACCTGCTACCGTCGTGTGCGGCCGCAACTCGACCCCGCCCCCCTGCTCAAATTGTGGGAGGAGGGGAAGCTGAATGCGGTGACTTTGACCAGCAGCGAAGGCCTGCGGAATTTTCATGACATGGTCGGCCGTCTGGGTCAGGCATGGCTGAAGAAGACGCCGGCTTTCGTGCCGCATGTCCGCATTGCCGAGCAGGCGCAGGCTCTGGGTCTGGCCAAAGTGATCCCGACAGAACCCGGCGATGACGGTTTGATGGCCGGACTCATGCAATACTTCGCGTCTCATGGAAACGCCCCTTCTAACTGATCCACCGCCCGCCGCCAGCCGTTGGCGCGATGCGTGGCGCCGGCCGACGATGAGGATTCTCGCGGTCGCGATTGTGCTTGTCGTTGCGCAGTGGGCGGACAGCCGGATTCAAATCGCGAGCTTGCAGCAGGAACTCGCCCGGCGCCTCGCCGACGGTGACTCGCTGGCCAAGGAAGGGCGCGCCGTGGCCCGGCAGAGCCAGGAGGCGCTGGCGGCCCTTCAGGCCAAGGTCGGCGTGCTGGAAGCGAAACTGGCCGAAACCCAGAGTCAGGCCCTGGCGCTGGAGGCCATGTATCAGGAACTCTCGAGTACTCGCGACGAGCGTGTTTTGGCTGAAGTCGAGCAGGCCGTGGTGATCGCCGTGCAGCAGTTGCAGTTCGCCGGTAATGTCGAGGCCGCGCTGATCGCACTGCAGGGAGCCGACGCCCGTCTCGCCCGCTCCGTCCAGCCGCAGTTCATGCCGGCCCGAAAACTCATTCTTCGCGATATAGAACGTCTCAAGGCAACGCCGGGAGCCAACGTTACCGGACTGTCGCTGAAGATCGAAAGCGTGGTGGCCGCGGTTGACGGCCTGCCGCTGGCCTATGAGCAGCGGCCGAAAGTGGACACCGCAAAGCCGGTATTTCCCTCAAAGCAGGTGCGTGCCGATTACTGGCGTGAACTGGGCGCGGACCTGTGGCGCGAATTGAGGCAGCTGGTGCGCCTCGAGCGCATCGATCAGGGCGATCCTGCGCTGCTTTCACCCACCCAGAGTTTTTTTCTGCGCGAGAACCTCAAGCTGCGCCTGCTCAACGCGCGCCTCGCGCTGCTGCAACGTGACGGCAAGACTTTTCGCGAAGAGATACGCCAGTCGCGCGAGCAGCTTGATCGTTACTTCGATGGCCGCGCCAAAGGTGTGCAGGCCGTGCAGTCGACCTTGAAGACGCTGGCGACCACAGATGTCAGCTTCGATCTGCCGGGCCTGGCGGAAACCCTGACGTCGCTGCGCAATCTCAAGTTTGCGCGCGAGCACGGCGTTGGCGGCCCGGTCCGCGCAGTCAGGTAGCAAGGACCGCAATGCGCGCCCTGTTCTGGCTGCTGATTCTTGCCGCGCTGGCGGTGGGGCTGGCACTGGCCGCGCGCTACAACGACGGTTATGTGTTGCTGGTGCTGCCGCCGTGGCGCGCGGAAGTTTCACTCAACCTGTTTCTGCTGGCGTCGATCGCCGGCTTCTTCGTCATCTACCTGCTGGCGCGCGCCGTAAGCCATACGCTTGCCTTGCCGCGGGCGGTGGCCCAGTTTCGCCAGAGGCGACAGCAGGAAAAGGCCGCGCTGGCCCTGCGTGATGCCTGGCGTTTGTTGCAGGAAGGCCGTTACGGGCACGCGATGCGCGCTGCCGAAAAGGTCCGGCCGGATTCCGCCACGTCGGGCATGCTGGCACTGGCCGGCTGGCGCGCCGCCCACGCCATGCGTGACGCAGAGCGCTCGACGGAATGGGCGACGCGCGTACGCGAGCACGACGCCACCGGCCTGCACGCGGCCCGATTGATGACCGAAGCCGAATTCGCGCTGGAAGATCGTCGCTTCGAGGATGCCCGCGACGCCCTGCAGCAGCTTGCCGCGCATCAGGGGCGGCACATTGCCGCCTTGCGCCTGAGCGTGCGCGCCGAGCAGGGCCTGGGCAACTGGCGCGAAGTGGCGCGCCTGGTGCGCCAGCTGGAAAAACACCAGGCCCTGACTCCGGAACAGGCTGCGCCGATACGCAGTCGTGCCGTGCGCGAAGCCCTGCGCAGCTTGCGCGAGGACCCTTCAGGGCTCATGCGCTACTGGCGCGAACTCGATGACGGCGACCGTGCCGAAGCCGCGCTGGCGCTGGAAACGGCGCGTGCGTTGGCGGCAGCGGGAGACTGCCGCGAGGCCCAGCGCGTGATCGAGGATGCGCTTGACGAAAGCTGGGATGCTTCGCTGGTGCTGGCCTATGGCGAGTGCGGCCAGGCCGGAGAGCCAGCCGGGGACGTCCTTGGCCGCATCGCACAAGCCGAGAACTGGTTGCAACGCTTGCCGCGCGACGGCGCCTTGCTGCTTACCCTGGGCAGGCTGTGCCGCCAGCAGCAGCTGTGGGGCAAGGCGCGGAGTTATCTTGAAGCGGCGCTGGCCATCGCGCCTTCGCGCGCGGCCCATGTCGAACTCGCTCAACTGCTCGACCAGCTCGAAGAGTCGGCGCTGGCGGTACGCCACTATCGGGCGGCGGCAGTGCTCTAACGAGTTTTCTGCACCGGATCCTGCGGCAGGTCGATCCACTTCGGCACGATGCCGCGCGCGGTGAGCCAATCGGCCAGGGCATAGCCTGTTCCGGCGCCCCAGCACTTGAGGTCTTCGGGTCGAAACAGCTTGTATTCGGCGAGCTCGGGTGACAGGATGATCTCGCCGCGCGCCAGCACGTGGTAAGCGATGATGATCTGGTTCATGCGCTGGAAGTCATACACGCCGACCAGTTTTGGCGCATCGATGCGCAAGCCGGTTTCTTCCAGAACCTCGCGGGTGATGCCCTCCTGCGGCGCTTCGCCGGCCTCCATGAAGCCGGTGATCAAGGCGAACATGCGGCCCTGCCATGCCGCGTTGCGCGCCAGCAGCACCCGGCCATCGCGGTCGGCCATCTCGATGATCGCGGCGAGCACCGGCGTCGGGTTGTTCCAGTGGGTCCAGCTACAGGCCTGGCAGCGCAATCGAAGCTTCGGGCCGCCGTCTTCCGCCTCGGAGAGCAACTGCAACGGCGTCGCGCAATTCGGGCAGAAATTGAATTGGTGGCTCATTCGAAAGTCGGCGCTGGTGGTACGGCGACCCGGGGCTAGACCCAGTCGCGCGGCGGCAGGAAGCCGGTGTACAGCCTGGCTTCCTCTGTGCCTGCTTCAGGCTGCCAGTTGTAGCGCCACTTGACGACGGGCGGCAGCGACATCAGGATCGATTCGGTGCGCCCACCGGATTGCAGGCCGAACAGGGTGCCGCGATCCCAGACCAGATTGAATTCGACGTAGCGCCCGCGCCGGTAGGCCTGGAAGTCACGTTCGCGCTCGCCGTAGGGCATGCCTTTGCGACGCTCGATGAGCGGCAGGTAGGCGGTGGTGAAGCTGCTGCCGACGGCTTGCGTCAGGGCAAAGCAACGGTCGAATCTGGCCTCGTTGAGATCGTCGAAAAAGATGCCGCCGATGCCGCGGGCTTCGTTGCGGTGCTTGAGGAAGAAGTACTCGTCGCACCATTTCTTGTAGCGCGCATGGACTTCCGGACCGAAGGGCGCCAGCGCCTCCTTGCAGGTCCGGTGGAAGTGTATGGCATCGTCCTCGAAGCCGTAGTAAGGCGTTAAATCCATGCCGCCGCCGAACCACCACACCGGTTCCTCGCCTTCTTTCTCGGCGATGAAAAAGCGCACATTGAGGTGCGAGGTCGGGCAATACGGGTTGCGCGGATGCAGCACCAGCGAGACGCCCATCGCCTGCCAGCGGCGACCCGCCAGTTCGGGACGATGCGCGGTGGCCGAGACCGGCATCCGGTCGCCCGTGACGTGCGAAAAATTGACCCCGCCGCGTTCGAACACGTGGCCGTCTTCGATCAGGCGGGAAATCCCGCCGCCACCGGGCCGCCCCAAGGCGGCGGAAGTGTTCGACCCGGAGCGAAGCGAACCGTTGTCACCCCCTTCCGTGGGAAGGGGGTTGGGGGGATGGCTGTTCGTTGCGCCGCCTTGCGGCCGGTCCCAGGCATCGCGCAGGAAAGGCTGGCCTTCGATGGCTTCGAGTTCGCCGACGATGCGATCCTGCAGTCCGGTGAAATAGTCCCGGATCGACGCAATGTCCATCAGAGGTCGGGCAGTTTCGTTTCCAGCACCTTCTCCGCCTGCGTCACACGGAAGGCCGTCAGTCTTTCGGCGAGCCTGGCGTCGGTGCCGGCCAGTATCGCCACCGCGGCCAGCGCCGCGTTGGCGGCACCGCCTTCGCCAATGGCAAAGGTGGCGACGGGGATGCCTTTCGGCATCTGCACGATGGACAGCAGGGAGTCGAGTCCCTGCAAGTGCTTGGACGGTATCGGCACGCCGAGCACGGGAACAATTGTCTTGGCGGCCAGGATACCCGCCAGGTGCGCGGCGCCGCCGGCGCCGGCAATGATGCAGCGCAGGCCGCGGTCGCGGGCAGAGGCGGCATAGTCAATCGCCAGGTCGGGGGTGCGGTGGGCGGAGAGGACGCGCGCCTCGTAGGGCACGTCGAAGTCCTTGAGTATCCGGGCCGCCGCCTGCATTATTGGCCAGTCCGAATCCGAACCCATGAGGATGCCGACGATGGGGTTCCTGGTGTTTCCGGCGCCGTTCATTTCGCTACTCCTTTGGCAACTCCGGCGGCAACCCGTTCTGCTGACTCCAGGGTGTTGGCCAGCAGCATGGTGATGGTCATCGGGCCGACGCCGCCGGGCACCGGGGTGATGGCGCCGGCGACTTCCCTGGCGCTTTCGAAATCGACATCGCCGCACAGCTTGCCCTCGCTGTTGCGGTTGATGCCAACGTCAATCACGGTGGCACCGGGTTTGATCATGTCGCCGGTAATCATCTTTGCCCGACCTACTGCAGCGACCAAGATGTCGGCACGGCGGGTGTGGAAGGCCAGATCCTTCGACTGCGAATGGCAGATGGTGACGGTGCAGCTCTTGGCCAGCAGCAGCATGGCCATCGGTTTGCCGACGATGTTGCTGCGGCCGACGATGACGACTTCGGCGCCCTTCAGGGGCACGTTGGCGCTCTCCAGCATCTTCATCACGCCGTAGGGCGTGCAGGGAATGAAGCGCGGGTTGCCCTGCATCAGCGCGCCGACGTTTTCGGCATGAAAGCCGTCGACGTCCTTCTCCGGAGAAATCGACTCGAGTACTGCCTCGGAATCGAAGTGCTTTGGCAGCGGCAATTGCACCAGGATGCCATGCACCGACGGGTCGGCGTTGAGTTCGGCAATGCGGGCGAAGACGACCGCCGGATCGACATCGGGGGCATAGGCATCCCTCAGGGAAATCATGCCGGCCTTTTCGCAAGCGGCAACCTTGTTGCGCACATAGACCGCCGATGCCGGGTCTTGTCCGACCAGGATTACGGCGAGGCAGGGGGTGATGCCCTTGTTCTTCAGTGACGCGGCGCTCTCGGCCAGCTTGCCGCGGATTTCCGCCGAGAGGGCGTTGCCGTCGATGATTCTTGCAGTCATGTCTGGTGTTCCGGAGGTCTGGCGTTCAGGCCGGTGCAGCCGCTAACGCCGAAGTGGCAAGTTGCTTTGCCACGGCGTCGCGTCCGGCGGCAAAGGCATTACGGTTGGCCTCGACGAGTTTTTCCCCCTTGCGTGCGAAGCGCTTGACGATGCAGGCCAGCAGGACGTCCGGCGCAAACGGCAGGTAGTCGGCGATGGCGCCCAGCATGACGGTATTGCCGAGCCGGACTTCACCCAGATCGTGGGCGATGGACATGGCATCGAAGGACACGACGCGGCGTCCTGCCGCGCGCATCTGCCCGGCCGGATCCTCCGGGTAATCAAAAAGGCCGAGTTCGACTACCGGTGGCACCAGCCGGGCATTGTTCACCAGCGCTATGCCATCGGGCCGCAGATAGTGTGACCAGCGCAGGGCCTCGGCGCCTTCGAAGCCGAGCAGCACCTGCGCCGAGCCAGGTTCGATCTGCGGCGACAGCACCTTGAGACCGAAGCGCAGATGCGAGGTGACCACCCCGCCACGTTGCGCCATGCCTGCCACTTCGGTTTTCTTGACGTCGTGTCCTTCGGCAATGGCGGCCTCGGCGAGGATCTCGGTGGCCGTCATGACGCCCTGGCCGCCGATGCCGCAGACGAGAATGTTGGTGATCTGATTTTGGGTCATGGCTGGTTCATGACGGGCTCATGTCTTGACGATGTGGATCGGAATGTCGTGCCGCGCGACATGCTGAATGGCATCCGGTGCGCATGGCTGAACGCACAGGCCGCAACCGGTGCAGGCCTGAGTGTCGATATTGACGAAAGCCAGTTCGACTTCCCTGCCCGAGGGCTTGATTACCTTGTCGCGGCGGGTGACATGGATCGCCGGGCAGCCGACCTCGATGCAGTTGCCGCAACCGGTGCACTTGTCCTCATCCACCAGATAGGGGCGGAAGGGCTTGAAGCCGTCTGTCAGCACGCAGGGCCGGCGGGCGATGATCACCGAAGGCCCTTCGAACTTGATTTCTTCGCGCACGGTTTTGAACAGCACCGGCAGTTCATAGGGGTCCACCACGTGAATGTGCTCGTTGGCCACGCCCAGCGCCTCGACCAGCTTCACCAGATCGACGCGCGGGGCCTCCTTGCCGTGGATGTCCTTGCCGGACGCGGGTGTCGCCTGGCCGCCCGTCATGCCCGTGGTGTTGTTGTCGAGCAGCAGGACGGTAATATTGCCCTTGTTGTAGGTGATGTTGAGCAGACCTTGCATGCCCATGTGCATGAAAGTGGAATCGCCGATCACGGCCAGTATCCGCTTGTTCTTGTCGACCGCGCCGCGGCCCTTGTCGATGCCCAGCGCCACGCCCATCGTGGCGCCCATGCAGATCGTGGTGTCCAGCGCATTCCAGGGATGTCCCGCGCCGAGCGTGTAGCAGCCGATGTCGCCGGTGACGATGATGTTCTTGATCTGCGACAGCGTGTAGTACATGCCCATGTGGGGACAGGAGGCGCACAGCGTCGGCGGCCGCGGAAAAACCTTCGTCGGCGCGGCGGCGGGTGCCGGCGGCGGGACCTCCTTGCCGAGCAGGCGATCGACCGCCGGGATCAGCACTTGCGGCGACAACTCGCCCATCCGCGGCAATACGTCCTTGCCGTGGCAGGCGATGCCGGCCGCCTTGATTTCCGTTTCCAGCAGCTGTTCGGTTTCCTCGACGACCAGCAGCTTGTCGCACATCGCTGCCAGCGCGCGCATTTTCTCCGGCGGCCAGGGATACGAGAAGCCCAGCTTCAGCACCGGCGAATCGGGGAAGGCTTCCTTGACATGCATGTAGGCCGGGCCCGAGGCGACGAAGCCGACGCGACGGTCGTTGCCAGGTTCCAGCACATTCAGCGGCGACGCTTCCGACACGCCGCGCAGGGTTTCGTCGCGCTGGAACAGCCCCGGGATGCGTGCCTTGGCAAAAGCCGGCACCATCACCCAGCGTTCCGGGTTCTTGACGAAGCCGGCTGGTTCGTGGGCCTCGCGCTCGCCCACGGTGACCAGCGCCTTGACGTGGCAGATGCGGGTGGTGAGGCGTAGCAGCACCGGCGTTTCATACTGCTCGGACAGCGCGAAGGCGTACTTCGTCATCTCGTAGGCTTCCTGCGAGTCCGCCGGCTCGAGCACCGGCAGATGCGCGAAGCGGCCCCAGAAGCGCGAGTCCTGTTCGTTCTGCGACGACGACATGCCTACGTCATCGGCGACAGCAATCACCAGGCCGCCGTAGGCGCCGGTGATGGTCATGGTCATCAGGCAGTCGCTGGCGACATTGAGGCCGACGTGCTTCATGGCGCAAAAAGCCCGGGCGCCGGTCATGGACGCGCCCAAGGCGACTTCCATCGAGACCTTTTCATTGACCGACCATTCGGCGTGCAGATCCGGGTAGCGGGCCAGAGATTCGATGATTTCAGTGGCAGGAGTGCCGGGATAGGCGGCAGCGACGCGCACGCCGGATTCCCAGACGGCGCGGGCAACGGCTTCGTTGCCGGAAAGCAGAAGCCGGCTGGGGGCTGAGGTGGGCATTACGGCGGCCATGGCGCTCTTTCGGGAAAGGGAAAAAATAGACCTGCGCCGGGGCGCACCCTCGCGCAGGTCATCGTCAAAATGTATCCGGACGAATTATCCGGATTTGCGGGGCGGGCGTCCAGAGCGGCGGCGAATACCTGCCGCATGATCCTTGATGTCACCGACAAGTCCGGCTTACGATAAATCTTGGCGATGGCGGCTGCAAAAGGCTCTATGCGTCGCCAAACAGCCGTGCCCTATAATCCGATCAAAACAGTCAGGTATTATCCCGAACCCCTTGGACAGAGAGAAAAACATGATCAACGTGAATGGACGCGAAATTGAAACCGACGCCGAAGGTTACCTGGCCTCGCTCGACGACTGGAGCGAGGACGTGGCGAAATTCCTCGCCGACCGCGACCAGTTGGCCCTCGCCGACGAGCACTGGCAGGTAGTGCGCTGGATCCGCGAGTACTACGCCGAAAACGGCACGGCGCCCAATCTGCGCGTCATGTCGAAGCTGATCGGCGGCTCGCTCGGTGAGCACTTCGGCGACAAGAAATACCTGTTCGACCTGTTCCCCTACGGCCCGGCCAAGCAGGCGGCACGTTACGCAGGAATGCCGAAGCCCACCGGTTGCGTCTAGGGCGAGATCAGATCTCTTCCGCCTCGATCTTGATCGCGCCGCAGGGGCACTCGGTGACGCACATGCCGCAGCCCTTGCAGTAGTCGTAGTTGAACTCGAAGCGCTGGCCGGGACCGAGCTTGATGACGGCGTTGTCGGGGCAGACGCCGTAGCAGTTGTCGCACTCGAAGCAGTTGCCGCAGGACAGGCAACGGCGCGCTTCGAACAGGGCGTTGTTTTCGTCGAGACCGCCCAGCACCTCCTCGAACGTGGACTGGCGGCGGATGATGTCCAGCACCGGCCGCAGCGTCTTCGGCGCATCGGAGTAGTACCAGGTGTTCAGGCGTTCGAAGGTGGCGATCTCGGCCTTGGGCGGCGGAGCAAAGGCGACGCCCTTGAGCCAGGCGTCGATGGCGCGGGCGGCTTTCTTGCCGTGGCCGATGGCGACGGTGACCGTGCGATCGTTGCCGGCCATGTCGCCGCCGGCGAAGATTCCCGGATGGCCGGTCATCATCGCTGAATCGACCTTCACGTTGCCGCCTTCGGTGACCAGCCCCGGCACGTTTTCCAGCAGCGACAGGTCGACGTCCTGACCCAGCGCCAGAACCAGCGAATCGGCGGCAATGGTTTCGTATTCGCCGGTAGGTTGAGGGAAGCCGTTTTCGTCGAGGGCCATTTTTTCGACCATCAGTCCGTCCTCGCCGGACTCCTTGATGGTAGACAGCCACTTCATCATGACGCCTTCCTGAAGGGCTTCTTCCACCTCGAAGTCATGCGCCGGCATTTTCTCGCGGGTGCGGCGATAGACGATGATGGATTCTTCGGCGCCCAGGCGCTTGGCCGTGCGCGCCACATCGATGGCGGTGTTGCCGCCGCCATAGACCACCACCCGGCGACCCAGCAGCGGCATTTCGTTGGCTGCGCCTTCCATGTCGTGCAGCACCGACACGGCGTCCATGATCTTGTTGGCGTCTCCGGCCGGAATGTAGGCGCGTTTGGCGATGTGGGCGCCAACGCCGAGGAAGACGGCGTCGAAGCCTTCCTTCAGGGCGTCGGGCAGTTTGTCGACACGGGTGTTCAGATGCAGTTCGACGCCGAGATCGACGATGCGCGCGATCTCCGCTTCGAGCACATCGCGCGGCAGTCGGTATTTGGGAATGCCGTAGCGCATCATGCCGCCGGCGATGGGCGCCGCTTCGCGGATGACTACATGGTGGCCGAGACAGGCCAAGTGGTAGGCGGCGGCAAGTCCGGCGGGGCCGGAGCCGACGACCAGTACCCGCTTACCGCTTTTCGTCGCCGGCGCATCGAACTTCCAGCCGTGCTTTATGGCCTCGTCGCCGAGGAAGCGCTCGACGGAATTGATGCCCACGGTCGCGTCCATCAGGCCGCGGTTGCAGGCGCCTTCACAGGGGTGATAGCAGACGCGTCCCATGGTGGCGGGCAGGGGGTTGTTGACCACCAGAGAGCGCCAGGCGCTTTCGTAGTTGCCGCTTTCGGCGTGAAACAGCCAGCCCTGAATATTCTCGCCGGCGGGGCAGGCGTTGTTGCAGGGTGGCAGACGATCGATGTACACCGGTCGCGAGGTGCGCCAGGAGCCGGTGTGATTGGCCAGCGACGAGCCGGGGTTGAGGGTGATGGCAAACGGTTTGTCCATGTCTAGGCTCCCTTGCGGGCCTGCAGCCCGTACTTGCGGATGTTCTTGTCGGCCAGTGCCTGGATCCGGGCAATGGTTTCGACGGCAGGACTCTTTCCGAACAGGTGGGCATAGCGCTTTTGCGGTCGCAGATACTCCTCCACCGGCAGCGGTCGCCGTATCGCCAGCGCCGACTTTACGACGCCATACTCGGCCTCGAACACCGGGAAGATGCCGGTTTCCTTGGCCAGCCGGGCCATGCGGATGGTGTCGTGCGAGGCCGTGCCCCAGCCCAGCGGGCAGGGAACAAGAATGTGGATGTAGCGCGCGCCGCGGATGCCCATGGCTTTGGTGACCTTGTATTCCAGATCGCGCAGGTCGGCTACCGTCGCGGTGGCTACATAAGGAATCTCGTGAGCCATGGCGATGGCCGGGACGAATTTGCCCTGGCCGAACTGATTTCCGGGTTCGGGCCCGAGCGGCATGGTGGTCGCGGTGCGCGCCGCCGGCGGCGTCGCCGAGCTGCGCTGTACGCCCGTGTTCATGTAGCCGCCGTTGTCGTAGCAGATGTAGAGCACGTCGTCGTTGCGCTCGAACATGCCCGACAGGCAGCCAAAGCCGATGTCGGTGGTGCCGCCGTCGCCGCCCTGTGCGACTACGCGGGTATCGCCGCCCTGGCCCTTCTGCTTTTTGATCTTGATCGCCGCCGCGATGCCGGTGGCGACCGCCGCCGTATTGCCGAACAGCGAGTGGATCCACGGAATCTGCCAGGAGGTTTCGGGGTAGGGCGTGGAGAACACTTCGAGGCAGCCGGTGGCGTTGGCGGCGATCAGTTGGCGATTGCTGGCGTTCATCGCCGCGTCGATCGCGTAGCGCGCGCCGAGCGCCTCGCCGCAGCCCTGGCAGGCACGGTGCCCGGAGTTGAGCGAGTTGGTGCGCTGCATGTTGGCCTGCACGCTGCGCTCTTCGGGCGCCAGCAGCCGGTTGCCGACGGTGAAGGTGCCGGTCTGGTAGAACTTGACAGGTTGCAGTGACATGGCGGCTCCTATGCGATTTTGGACGCGACGGTGCCGAGGTCGCGCAGCATGCTTTCTGCCGCCGGACCGGAGCGCCGGGTCAGTCGTTCGCGTTCGAGTTGCCGGTTGATGACTTCCCAGTCGAGATCGAGGAATGTCAGCGGCCCGAGTTCGCCGCGTCCGGCCCGGATGAACAGGGCGTGCAGCGACTTCTTTGTAATGGCGCGGCCGCCAAGGCCGGCGACCACTGTGTAGCCCTGGAGCCCCAGTCCGGTGACGGCGAGGCGGACGTTGGTTGCGACGATGCCGCCGATGCCGACGGCGAGGCTCTTTTCCAGTATGACGAAGCGTTTGCAGCCCTTCAGCGCTTGGCGCACGGCATCGAGCGGGAAGGGGCGGAACGATGTGATGCCGAGCACGCCGACCTTGTGGCCGGCGCTGCGCATCTCATCCACGACATCCTTTATCGTGCCCAGCACCGAGCCCATCGCCACCACCATGGTCTCGGCATCTTCACCACGGTAGGTGTGCGTCAGGCCGCCGATCTTGCGCCCGAACACCTTCTGGAACTCTTCGGCCATTTGCGGAATGCGCTCGAGCGCCTGCATCTGCTTGGCATGGGCGAGATAGCGCACTTCCATGAAGGCTTCCGGCCCGACCATGGCGCCGATCGACACCGGCTCGGCGGGATCGAGCACCTGGCGCGGCTCGTAGGGCGGCAGGAAGGCATCGACCTGTTCCTGGGTCGGCATGTCCACGCGTTCGTAGGCATGGGTGAGGATGAAGCCGTCCATGCAGACCATGATCGGCAACGACAATTCCTCCGCCAGTTTGAAGGCCTGGATGTGCAGGTCGAGCGCCTCCTGGTTGGTTTCGGCGAACAACTGGATCCAGCCGCAATCGCGCTGCGAGAGCGAATCGGAATGATCGTTCCAGATGTTGATCGGCGCCCCGATGGCGCGGTTGGCCACCGTCATCACGATCGGCAGTCCCAGGCCCGAGGCGTTGTAGACGGCTTCGACCATGTACAGCAGGCCCTGCGAGGCAGTGGCCGTGTAGGTGCGCGCACCGGCGGCCGACGAGCCGATGGCCACAGACATGGCGGCAAATTCTGATTCGACGTTGATGAATTCGCAGTCGGCCAGTTCGCCCGATTTGCACATTTCGCCCAGGCCTTCGACGATATGGGTCTGCGGTGAAATCGGATAGGCGCAGATCACTTCGGGCCGGCACAGGGCGACCGCCTCGGCCACGGCGTGGGAACCTTCGCATTGCTTAAGCATGGGCAGCCTCCTTGCGCGCTTCTTCCATTTCGGCGCGAACGATGTCGTAGGCCTCGGTGGCGCCGGCAATGTTTCCGGCGGCGACCTTGCCCGAGAACCGGCTATTGATGGCCATGATCACTGATTCGAGTTTGATCACGCCGGCCACGGCGGCGAAGCCGCCGAGCAGGGGCACGTTCGGCATCGGCCGGCCGACATGCTTCTTGCTCAGATCGGTGGCTGCCACGGTGCACAGGCGATCGTGCGGCCAGTCGCGGACGAAATCGCCGAGACCGAGCTCCTCGAAGGTCTTGTTGGTGTTGATCAGGATGTAGCCGCCCTTCTTCAGTCCGGCGAATACATCGACCTGATGCAACAGTGTTGGATCCTGGATGATGAGCGCATCCGGCTCCATGATAGGTTCGCGCAACCGGATCTCGGTGTCGGCAATGCGACAGAAGGCGACCACCGGCGCGCCCATGCGTTCCGAGCCGAAACTGGGAAAGGCCTGGGCGTGGCGACCTTCTTCAAAGGCGGCGATCGAGAGCATCTCGGCCGCCGTGACCACACCCTGACCGCCACGGCCATGAATTCGAACCTGGAACATGATTCCTCCTTGGTTTTTACCAGCGAGGCAACTTTACGCCCATAGCGCGCGGAATGGGAATTAGGGAAAACCGCAACTTGCGAATCCTGGTGCGGTCCTGACCGGTAGAATTGCGCCTCACCCCGAATCAAGGCCGACAAATGAAGCATGTTACCGACGACGTCCGCATTCGCGAGATCAAGGAACTCTCGCCTCCCGCGCACATTTCACGTGAATTTCCCACCACCGACATCGCCGCCGAGACCACCTACGAAGCACGCCAGGCGGTGCATCGCGTGCTGCATGGCGCCGACGGCCGGCTGGTGGTGGTGGTCGGCCCCTGCTCGATCCACGACTATGCGGCGGCGATGGAATACGCTGGCAAGTTGCGCCAGGAAGCGGTGCGGCTGGGCGACGACCTGCTGATCCTGATGCGGGTGTATTTCGAGAAGCCGAGGACCACGGTGGGCTGGAAGGGTCTGATCAACGACCCGCGCATGGATGGCAGCTTCAGGATCAATGAGGGCCTGCGCCTGGCGCGCAAGCTGCTGTGGGAGGTCAACGAACTCGGCCTGCCCTGCGCCACGGAATTCCTCGACACCATCACGCCTCAATATACCGCCGACCTGATCAGTTGGGGTGCCATCGGCGCGCGTACCACCGAGTCGCAGGTCCATCGCGAACTGGCGTCGGGACTGTCCTGTCCGGTCGGCTTCAAGAACGGCACCGACGGCAGCATCCGCATTGCGGTGGATGCGATCAAGGCCGCGGCCAGCCCCCATCATTTTCTTTCGGTGACCAAGGCCGGCCACTCTGCCATCGTGTCGACCAATGGCAACGAGGATTGCCATGTCATCCTGCGCGGCGGCAAGACGCCGAATTACGATGCGGCGGCGGTCGATGCGGCGTGCGTCGAACTGGGCAAGTCGGGTCTCGCGGCGCGCGTCATGATCGATTTTTCGCACGCCAATACCAGCAAGCAGTTCAAGCGCCAGCTCGATGTGGCGAAGGATGTAGCTGCCCAGCTGGCGGCCGGAGACGACCGCATTTTCGGCGTGATGATCGAGTCCCACCTCAAGGAAGGCAGGCAGGATCTGACGCCCGGCAAGCCCCTCGAATATGGCGTCTCGGTAACCGATGCGTGTCTCGGCTGGGATGACACGCTGGTCGCGCTGGACATCCTCGCCAATGCGGTGAAGGCTCGTCGCGTCGCGCTCGCGGAACGCTAAGACGTTCATGACCGGCCGCCTGTTTTCAGCGCTGCTGGTCCTCACGCTGGTCTTCCGCTTCTGGCTGGCGGCCGCTTTTCCGATCACCGGCGACGAGGCTTATTTCATCTGGTGGGGCTGGAAGCCCGACTGGGGCTTCTACGATCATCCACCGATGATCGGCTGGTGGCTTGCCGCGCTGCTGCAGGTCAACGATGCCCAATGGTGGCTGCGGCTGCCGGTGATCCTGCAGCCGGCCGCGCTCGCCCTGGCCGTGCATTGGGCGTTGCCGCGCCTGATAGCCGGGGTCGGCGAGGAGCGCAGCCTCTGGGCGGCCGTGCTGGTGTTGCTGGCACCGGTGAATGTCTGGAACGTGTTCATCACCACCGACACGCCGCTGATCTATTTCAGCGTGTTCTCCGGTCTGGCGTGGATTCGCGCCTCCCGCGACGATGCTCCGCGCTGGTATCTGGCCGCCGGCCTGCTGCTTGCCGGAGCGGTGCTCTCCAAGTACTTTGCGGCGATTCTTGGCTTCGCTTATCTGGTGGATGTGCTGCGGCGGCGCACGCCGGGCGCCGCTGCCGGCCTGGTGATCGCCTATTCCTGCACGCTGCCGGCGCTGGCCCTGATGGCCTGGTGGAACAGCGGCCATTGCTGGCCGAACTACATGTTCAACTTCGTCAATCGTCACGAAGATGCCGGCTGGTCGCTCAAGACCCCGTTGCTGTATGCGCTGACATTGCTGTACGTGCTCGGCCCGCCGGTACTGTGGCTGGCGTGGCGCAATCGCCGTGTCGCCAGAGCCGACTCTTCGATTCCCGCGGCACTGACTACTCTGGCCTGGCTGCCGTTCCTGCTGTTCGCCATGCTGTCGCTGGTCAAGCAGATCGGCCTGCACTGGCTGCTGTCTTTTATTCCCTTCACCCTGATCTGGCTGACGCTGCGACTGACACCCATAAGCCTGCGCCGGCTGGGCCTGTTCTTTGCCGCGTTTGCAACGCTGCACATTGCCGGCATCCTGATTGTTTCGCGCCTGCCTTTGGAAACCTGGCAGAAGACGCGCCTTTACGACGGCATCGTGCTGAGCTTTGAACACAAGGCGCTGGCGCGGGAACTGGACCCGTACCGCAAGGATTGGGTGCTGGCGATGGACGGCTATTCGAATGCGGTGACGCTGGGCTATAACCTGAGGCAGTACGTGATGGTCTTCGGGGAGGCCTCAAGCCATGCCCGGCACGATGATCTGGTGACCGATTTCCGCACACTGGCAGACCGCAACATCCTGATCCTGAGGAAGTCCGAACCGAACCTGGACGGCTATCGCAAGTATTTCCGCCAGGTCAGCGCCGACAGTTTCGAGATACGCGGTGCGCGTTTCTGGCGGGTGAAGGGTGAGGGCTTCGACTACCCCGCCTACCGCGATGGCGTGCTCGCCGGCGTCAGGCAGAAGTACTATGCGCTGCCGGCCTGGTTGCCGCAAACTGCCTGCTACATGTGCGATCGATATTTTCCGGGAGAAACATGCCGTCGTTGATGCCGTCCTTGCTGCGCCTGATGCGCCCGCACCAGTGGCTGAAGAACGGCTTCGTCTTCGTCGGCCTGCTGTTCGGCCACGCCTGGACCGATCCGGTCAGGCTCGGCCAGGTGCTGGCCGCCTTTACCGCCTTCTGCCTGCTGGCTTCAGCCGTGTACGTGATGAACGATCTGATCGATCGCGAACAGGATCGGCTGCATCCGAAGAAAAAATCCCGTCCGTTGGCGGCAGGCACTGTGAGCGTTGCCGCGGCAGTGACTTTGGCGGTGGGCTGTCTCGCCGCCGGCGGTGCCGTCGCCTGGCTGTTTGCCGGTTCGGCGCCGTGGATATTCTTCACCTATGTGGCGCTCAACGTCGGCTACAGCTTCGGCCTCAAGCACGTCGTCATCCTCGACGTATTCATCATCGCCTCAGGCTTCATGCTGCGCATTCTGGCCGGCACGCTGGGCATCGGCATCGCTCCTTCGCAATGGCTGCTGCTGTGCGGCCTGATGCTTACCTTGTTTCTGGGTTTCGCCAAGCGTCGCGCCGAGCTCAACGCGTTGCTCGCCGACAGCGCCGGCCATCGCCGCGTGCTGGAACACTACACGGCGCCCATGCTCGACCAGTTCATCGGCGTCGCTGTCGCCGGAACGGTGGTTTCCTACGCGCTCTACACGGTGAGTGCGGAGACGGTGGCATTGCACGGAACGCGCGGCCTGATTGCGACCGTTCCCTTCGTGCTCTACGGCATGCTGCGCTATCTTTGGCGCCTGCACACGCGAGGTGGCGGCGGCGATCCGGCGCAGGAACTGCTGACCGATCCCCACCTTCTGGCGGCAACAATCGGCTGGTTGCTGCTGGTTCTTGCGGTACTGGGCGGGGCTATAATGCCACGGCCATGAGTTCGATCGACCATATCCCGAATGTCGAGTTTCTCGGTGATGCCTTGCCGTTTGTCGGCCGCATCCGCGAGATCATCGAGGTTATCCAGTTGTTCGAGGATTTCGATCCGGATGAGCTCGAAGGGCTCGCCCGCTATATGCGCTGCTACCGCGCACCGCTCGGCACCGAAATCATTTGCGAGGGCGATGACGGTGATTTCATGCTGCTGCTTCTGGACGGCAGCGTCGAGATCATCAAGAAGGACGTGCGCGGGCTGGCGCAGATCATGGGCACTGCAGGTCCGGGCAAGACGCTGGGCGAAATGTCGCTGATCGATGGCGAGCCGCGCTTTGCCAGCTGCATTGCGCTCGACTCGGTCGCCTTTGCCGTGCTCGATCGCGAAAGCCTTTCGCGCATCATCACCGAAGAGCCGCAGATCGGCGTCAAGCTGTTGATGGAGTTGTTGATGCTGCTCAATCAGCGATTGCGCAGCGTCAGCAAGCAGCTCATGGACTGCATGGAAGCGCGGCGCTCGCGCATCCGGTAAGTAGCGTTCAACTCTGTTTCACTGACGCACCGGGCGCACCGGAAACACATCAGGATCGTCGCCGTGGTCGAGCAGCAGTGCGCGCACCCGTGCCTGCCAGTTTTCACGAAATTGTGCCGCTTCTTCGGGTGACGCACTGCCGTCCAGGCACTTCTGCATCAATTCGCCCGTCTCGGGAGCGAAGGGAACGATTTGCAGGCATGCGGCCAGATCAACCGCCTGACCGGTGTCCGCCCGCGTGAAGCGAATCTCCTCGGCGACTCCGGCAGAAAAGTAGAGCAGTTTGCGGCGGTCAAAGCGTCCGCCTATACCCTTGAAGCCGGTGTCATGCGTGGCGCCGGTGAGCATGGCGACGACGTTGGCGATCACGCCGGTGACACCCGACAACTGATCCTGCCGGAATTCAACGCGAATCCCGCCACGTTGGGGCAGTGAATCGGGGTACAGGTTCGCCAGGCCCTTCAGCGTCATCCAGTACGCCGCGGCAACGGTAGGGCAGGAGTGGCCGGCCAGTTTGACCGCATCGATGTAGCGGTACTCGATGTGGCCGTTTTCCGCGGCGCCGAGGAATTCGGCCAGCGGGTCATATACCGTCAGGCTGCGCACCTCGCTGTAAAAGGTCGGAGTCTGCATCGCGTATTTCCTTGTCCTATTTCTTCTTGACGAAGTCGATCACGATGTTGCCAGGCTCGCGCTGCTTGTAGCCGATTTCAACCGCGTCGCCATAGCGTTGCGCGAGTTGGTCGAGCAGCGGCAGGGGATCGTGGTCGTTGACGAAACGCATGGTTTCACCGGCGCGCAGCGCATCCAGCGCGCCGAAGATGGCGGCGTGGCGAAAGCGTTTGGCAACGCCGCGCGCGTCGAAGGGATAGATTGAATCGGGGGAGAGATGAATGTGCATGGTGTATTTCCGGTTGGTCGGGACAGCGTGAGTATCGCTCTCCAGTGCCGCCGGAAAATTGATGCAAATCATTTATAAAACATAAACTTAAAACCATACCATGGAAGTTGGTTTTAGCCGCTTCGCAGCCTCGCGTGGCTTGCTTGCGCTAGACGCCCGGCGCCGGGCTTTCAGCTGAACATACCCGGTTGCGCCCCCCGCGTTTGGCGGCATAGACCGCACCGTCGGCCCGCTCGATGAGGGCTTCAAGCGTCAGGTCTTCCGCCGGCAAGATGGTGGCAACGCCAAAGCTGGCGGTTATCTGTAGCGTTGGTTGTGCCTCCAGTCCGATGTCGATCACATGGTTCTCCAGTGCGCGACGCAGTTTCTCCGCGACCAGTTTGCCAGTCGTGGTATCGGTATCCGAGAGCAAGACAAGAAATTCCTCACCGCCAAAGCGTGCTATCAGGTCGACCGTGCGCAACTGACGGGCCAATACATCGGCTACGGCTTTCAGGCAGACGTCGCCGACGATGTGGCCGAAGTTGTCATTCACCAGCTTGAAATGATCGATATCAACCATCAGCAGCGTGAGCGGCAGGCCCACGCGACTCTGGCGCAGGCGTTCGAACTGGTAGCGATCGACGAACTTGCGGCGGTTGGCGAGGCCGGTAAGCGGGTCGTGCAGAGCCAGTTCTTCCAGTGCGAGCCGGGCAAGAGTGATTTCGGTGACATCGACATCGACGCCGCGATAGCCGACGTAGTGCCCGCCTGCGTCCAATACCGGTTGCGCACTGGTGGACAGCCAAACACTGGCGCCGGCCTTGTTCTTTGCCTCGACTACCACTCGCTCAACCGGTTCCAGCGCCTGCATGTGCTGGTTCACTTCGCAATCGTTGGAGTGACTGACATCACACAGGAGCGCCCGGTACGGCAGCCCCAGCAGTTCATCTTCCGCAAAGCCAAGGATATGTTCGATGCCCTGCAAATGAGTGAACTTCCCTTCCGCGTTTGTTTCCCAGATGAACGTGGGGGAAAAGTTGATGGCGGCGCTCATCATGTCTTTCACGCGGCGCAGGTTTTCTTCATTGCGCTTGCGGTCGGTGATGTCGGTGTAGATGCTGACCCAACCGCCGCTGGGCAAGGGTTCGCCGCGAATTTCGAGAATGGTGCCGTTGGGCCGCTGCCGCTCGAATACGTGCCTCTGCATACTGCGCGCGCGTTCGGACACTTGGGCGGCGAGCGCTTGCGGATCGCCCGGGCCATATTCGCCGCGATTGGCATTGAACAAAGCCAGATCGTACAGCGTTGGCAATCCCTCGGCGAACAGCGAATCGGGAAACTCGAGCAGAGTGCGAAAGTTCTGGTTGCACACCACCATCCGCTGTTCCGCGGTGAACATCGTTATTCCGCCCGGAAGAAAATCGATGATGGTTTGCAGCGTGTCCTGATCGGTGGCGCTTGACTTGTTCATATCTCCCCCGTTGCTTTTGACACCATGTTTTTTGGTGCCATCATACGCCGGAGAGGAGACCTCCCTGCCCAAGTCAGGCGTTCTTGCCTTTTTGCCACAGCACGTCGCCGCCGCCCGCGGCCTTGTTCAGCCAGCGGCCCAGAACGAAGAGGAGGTCGGAGAGTCGATTGAGGTATTGCCGTCCGGCGTCCGATACGGCTTCTTCGGCGGCAAGTGCCACCGTAACGCGTTCCGCACGGCGGCAGACGGTGCGGGCCAGATGCGTGAGGGCGGCCGAGCGGTTGCCGCCGGGCAGGATGAATTCCTTGAGCGGTCCCAGATCGGCGTTGTAGCGGTCGATGGCGGCTTCCAGTCGTACCGGTTGGGTGGCTTTCAGCAGCACCGCGCCGGGAATCGACATTTCTCCGCCCAGATCGAACAGGTCGTGCTGGATGCCGGTGAAGAGTTCGCGTATGTCATCGGGCAGTTCTTCGCAGAGAATGACGCCGATCAGCGAGTTGAGTTCATCAACGTCGCCCATCGCGGCAACGCGGGCGGAATTCTTGGAGGTCCGCGAACCGTCGCCGAGACCGGTAGTGCCGGCGTCGCCGGTGCGGGTGTAGATCCTGGAGAGGCGGTGTCCCATTAGCGAATTGTAGCCGGCCTGAATGAAGCTCGGGGCGCGATTCAGCCGACGGTTCCGGCGGCCGACTGCGTGACATCTCCCATCAGCAGCACCGGCACTTCGGCCCGCTGTATCAGCTGATCACCGACGCTGCCCAGCAGGGTGCGGCTCAGTCCGCCACGGGTATGGCGGTAGAGCATGATCAGGTCGGCGCCGGTCTCCCGTGCCGCCGCGTCGATGCCGTCGGCAATGCCGCCGCCGCCGATCCGGTGTTCCGCGACAATGCCGTCAAGTTTCAGGCTGGCGATGGCCAGGTGCGCGCTCTCGACGATGGCTTCGGGCAAATGCTCCTTGCGACCGGTCACCGAGAACAGGATGATCGGCAACCGGCCCGGTTTCGCCAGTTGTGCGGCGAGTTCGCAGGCCGCCAATGATTCGTCGCTGCCGTCGAATGCCACCAGAATGCTCTTGTGCCACAAGGTGGCGCCGGAGGGTACGACCAGTACATGGCAGGGCGCGCCGCCGACGATGCGCTTCGTCGCCGGCCCGAGTTCGGCAACCACGCCCGGCTTTACCCGGCGACCGAGGACCAGCAATTGAGTGTTCGCTGCCTTTGCGGCGGCATGTACCTCGCTCGCCAGATCGCCGCCGAGGCGCAGTATCAACTCGCAGGGTACGTCGACCGCGATTGCGCTCGTCTCTATCGCTTTCATCTCGCCGGCAAGGCTCTCCTGGGCCGCCCTGTCCGCCGCCACACCAACCACGTCGAGCGTTATCCCGAGATCTTTTGCCAGTGCCATCGCCAGTTGGCGCGGATATTCGGCCATATCGCTCTGGTCGGCGACCAGCATCAGGCGAATGCGGCGGTCGCCGTCGGGCAGCAATCCTTCGTGGCATTGCTTGAAGATTTTCGTCTTGCAGGTTCGACAGACGTTGGGGTCCAGAGTCCAGTAAAGGGCCTTGGTCACATCGGTCATGACCGGAAAGAACGCGCCCTCGCCGATTTCGTGCACGTAGCCGCCCTGGCTCAGAAAGTCGTAGTTTGATTTGTGGAGCCGATAGAAATACAGGCCGCCGCCGAGTCTTCTGCGTCGCCGCGCCTCCTGCGCCAGCACCTCGGCTCCGGCGATGTCGATGGTGTTGAGGCTGGCCGCGGCGATCAGCACGGATTTCTGTTGCGGGTTGTCTTCGTCGATCTGCTGCAGCGCTTGCTGTACGTAGCTGGCGGCACCGAAATAGACCGCGCCGTTGATGCGCACGATGCGCAACTGCGGACATTCCGGCCGGCCCTTGGCGCGGACGAAGTGGTAGGCCCCTTCCTCGGGTGCCGGTACCAGCGGCACGATCTCGGGCTTCGACGAGCGGTAGAGATACATCACCAGCGAAAGGAACACGCCGAGGAAGATTCCTGCCTCGAGGTTGAACAGCGTGCCGATCAAGGTGGCGGCGAGAATTGCCGACTCGATCTTGCTCGTGCGCCAGATGTGGCGGATGTGGTGGAAGTCAATCAGACCCCATGCGACCAGGAACAGGATGCCGGCCATTGCGGCATTGGGCAGGAACGCCGCGAGCGGCGCCACGATCAGCAGCACCAGCAGGAGGAAGATCGAGGCGAACACCGAGGCCAGCGGCGTGCGCGCACCGGCCTCGTAGTTAACTCCGCTGCGGTTGAAGGAACCTGAGGACGCGTAGGCCGAGAAAAAGGCGCCGACCATATTCGACAGACCCTGGCCGATGAACTCCTGGTTGCCGTCGATGCGTTGCTCCGAGCGCACGGCTATGGCGCGGGCAATGGAAACCGCCTCGGTCAGCCCCAGCATGGTAATGACCAGCGCCGGCCCGATCGTATGGCGCAAGGTATTGAGCGAAAAGTCAGGCAGCGATAGTGGCGGCAACTGCGCCGGCAGCGCTCCGACAGTCTCGATGCCGGTAGCATCCTGGCCCATCCAGAGGTTGAGAATCTCGGCGACGATGCTGCCGACGATCATCGCCACGATCATGTAGGGAATTTTCCTGACGTAGCGACGGGCGAGGATGCCCGTCACCAGCGTGACGACGCCGACGCCGGCCACCCATGGATCGATGTCGCCGGCCTGGACGACCAGTTGATGGACGATCTCGTAGAAGGGTGTGCCGCGCGGAATCTGGATGCCGAAGAAATTGCGTACCTGGCTGGCCGCAATCAGGATCGCGGCGCCGGCAGTGAAACCGATGACCACCGTGTGCGAGATGAAATTGACCAGCGCACCCATGCGTGCCAGCCCCAGGACCAACTGGAATGCGCCGACCAGGAAGGTGAGCGTCAGCACCAGGCTGATGTAGTGCGCCGAGCCAGGCTCGGCCTGATGCGAAAGAGCGGCGAAGACCGCGATGGAGATCGCGGTGGTCGGGCCGGACACGAGATGCCAGGAGGAGCCGAACAGGGCGCCGATCACAGCCGGCATCATCGCCGCATAAAGGCCGTACTGCGGCGGCAGGCCGGCGATGGTGGCGAAGGCGACGCCTTGCGGGAGGACTATCAGGGCTCCGGTGAAGCCGGCCAGCAAGTCGTCCTTCGCCGTCTGCCGGGTGACCAGCGGCCACCAGAGCAGGAAGGGAAACAGTTTGCGAATCCAGGAGGAGGCGCGAGCGGTCATGGCGTGATGCGGAAAGGATCTTGGATAGCGGGAAGACGATGAATATTAGCAGATTTGTATATGCAGTTGTCACTGCCCGCGCATCACCGGCGACGAGCTGACGATGTTAGCTGCTGTTGCGTCAAGCAAGCGTCAAGCGGGGAAGCTCAGGGTGACGGTGGTTCCCCCGTCGATATCGCTTTGGAGGTTGATCTGCCAGCCCATGCGGTCGCAAATCCGCTTGACGAGGAATAGTCCGATCCCGGCCCCGGCGCTCTGCGGGCCTCGGTAGTAACGCTCGAAGACGTGGGCGAGTTCCTCGCTGCGGATGCCGCCACCGGTATCGCGCACCGTGAGGTTTCGCTGGTCGAGGCCGACGGCAATGTGCCCGTTCCGGGTGTGCGCCACGGCGTTGTGGACAAGGTTGGCGACGACGATGGCGAACAGGGCGGGTGGTGCCCGGAGGTCGATTTTTGTCGGCGCATCGAGGGCCAGCGTGGCGCCGCGCGAGGCGGCCAGTGTCCGGTAGCGTTCGACGCAGTCGACGGCAATGCGCCGGCCATCGCAGGATTCATCGGCCGGTGTTTGCTCCTCGCGCGCAAGCAGCAACAGGGCGGCGATCAGTTCCGCCATTTCCTCGGCAGCCCGCTCGATGCGAGCCACACGTTCGAGTTGCGCCGCAGTGAGGCTCGGGTCGTCGGCCAGCACTTCGGCGGCGCCGCGGATCACCGCCAGAGGCGTGCGCAGTTCGTGACTGGCATCTGCGGCGAAGGTGCGCTCGCGCTCGACGAAGGCCGCGAGGCGTGACAGATAGCGGTCGAAGGCGCGGGCGAGTTCGTCAATCTCGTCGTCGGGGCCTGCCTCGCGTGCGAGGCGGGGGGGATCCTCCGGGCCGGCACGGCCTACCGCCTGCGCCAGATTGGTTACCGGCGCGATTACCCGGCCGGCGAGCCACATCCCGCCGACGGTGGAGAGCAGCGTCATCAATGCGGCACCGGCTATCAGGTAGCCGAGAAAGCGCTGCTCACGCCGCTTCTGGCGCTCCTCGTTGAACAGGATGCCAAAGCGGTCGCCGGCGCGTTCGGCAATGGCGACACGGTAGGGAACGTTGCCAAGGGTAATTTCGTGTTGGCCGGGCGGCAGAGTTCTTACCGGTTCCGGCAGGTTGTCCCAGGTCGTGCCGGCCTTGCCGAGGTAGCCTTGCAGGCTGGCCGTGTCGGGCGGCAGCGAGTTCGGGTTGCGCGCGCGGCGCGCCATGTAGTCCTCCAGTTCGGCCTTGAGCGTCTGATCCATCAGCCGTTGCGATACGTCGAGTGCCGCGAACCAGATGCCGACGCTGAGCAACAGACTCAATGCAGCACCCAGCCCCGCAAAAGCGATGGCGACGCGGAAACGCAGGCTATGCCGTCGGGTCATCGGACGCCGGGCCGGGATTGTTCGTCCGGCGACGCAATCTGCCAGCCTATGCCGCGCAGGGTGCGCAGAAGCGGTTGTCCAAAGGGTTTGTCAATGGCGGCGCGCAGCAGGTGCAAATGGGCGCGCACGGCATCCGAGTATGGCGGTGCGTCGCCCCAGACAGCGCGCTCCAGCTCCTCGCGCACCAGAACGCGGGGCGATGCGCGCATCAAAGCTTCGAGAATGCGCAGCGGAATTGGCGGCAGCGCGATGTCGCGGCCGGCGCGGGTGACGCGGAAGGTGACGGCATCGAAGCAGAGGTCGGCCACCCGCAGCGGACTATGGGTCATCGTGGCCCGGGCGCGGCGCGCAAGCGCCAGGACGCGCGCGGCAACCTCCCGCAGGGCGAAGGGCTTTACAAGATAGTCGTCGGCACCCGCCTCAAGGCCGGCGATCTTGTCGTCCAGCGTGTCGCGCGCGGTCAGCATGAGAATGGGTGCGGCCATGCCGGTGTTCTTGCGCAGTCGACGGCACAGTGTGATGCCATCCATCCCGGGCAGGATCAGGTCGAGCAGAATCACATCGAAACTTTGCGTGCTGGCCAGGTGCAGCCCCGTCAGGCCATCGCCGGCGGCATCGACCAGATGTCCCTTTGCTGCCAGGTAGTCGACCAGATTGGCGGCGAGGTCGGGATTGTCCTCGACGACGAGGATTTTCAGCGGCGCGTTCATGCTTCGATTATCGCGCAACGCCAGAGAGTCGGCGCTGGCGATACGGCGACGAGTATGTCAGAGGTCTTCTCAGCTCTTTACCGCGAGCACGGCGCAATCGGCGAAGCCGATCACGCGCTCGGCGACGCTGCCCATGAGCAGCCGGTCCAGTCCGGTGCGTCCGTGGGTGCCGATGACGATGAGGTCGGCGCCGGCTTTGCGCGTCTGGTCGAGAATCACCTGCTCGGGCCGGCCTTCGGCGACGACGCCGGTGACCGTGACCGGCAGGCCGGAAAGGCCGGCCTTGACGCGGTCCACTGCGGCGATCGCCTCGCGGCGCCGCTGCTCGTTATGGCTGGCGAGTACCGCCGACACCACTGTCAGCGGCAGATGCCAGGCCAGCGCCAATTGGCCGGCGACGAGTGCTGCGGCGGTACCCTGGCGCGAGCCGTCGGTGCCGACAAGGATTCCCTGCCGGCAATCGTTGGCGCCACGCGGCACGACCAGGACGTTGCACGGGGCATGGCCGATGACCCGTGCCGTGGCATCGCCGACCATGGCGCGCGCCAGGCCGCGTTTGCCGCGCCGTCCCATGACGATGATGTCGACGCGGTCCTCGCTGGCCGCGTCGACGATGCCGCGATAGGGATCCTCCGCCTCGGCGATGACCGTTTGATGGCCGACATGGGCTGCTGCCCGCGCTGCCGCGTCTACGTTGCGGCGGGCTGCGTCCAGTGCAAGCTGCTCGATGCCCGGTACTGTCGTGGCGTATTCCGGGTTGTAGACGGCGACGCTGGTTATGAAGAGTTTTCCCTGGTTGCGTTCGGCCAGCGACGTGGCGACGCGGATCGCGCCCTCGCTGTATTCGGAGCCGTCCGTCGCGAGCAGGATTCGCTGCCAGCGCACGCCGGTTTCCAGGCTGCCGAGAGCCGGTGCGAAGGCGGCCAGACCCTCGGCCAACTGGCGCGAGAAATCGGCCTTGCGGTGCTCTGCGATGCCCTTTGTCAGCGCCGTCAGCACCGTGATTGCGCCGAGGATCAGGGCCACCGCCAGGACGCTGTCGCCGAGCGTCTTGAGGGTGGCGATATGGCCGTCCTCAATCGGCGCGATCATGCCCAGCGTAGACAGGTAGCCGGGGACGTAAAACACGCGCGAGAACAGCACCGTGAGCATGATCACGGCCATCACCAGCTTGATCTGGTAGTCCTTGACATAGGTCGTGCCGATGGCGCCGAGCTGGATGCCGAACAGCGAGCCGAGCAGGATCAGCATCGACAGACGCACGTCGACCGCCCCTTCGAGGCCATAGAGGAAGGTGCCGCCGAGACCCATGACGAAGGCGATGACCAGTTCGGTGCCCGAGGCCATCAGCGCAGGGATGCCGAGTATGTAGATCATCGCCGGTACGCCGATGAAGCCGCCGACCGCGATGGCCGAGGCCAGCAGGCCGGTGGCGAAGCCGATGGGGATGATAAACAGCAGCGAAACGCGGCCCTTGATGGCGTCGAAGTAGATCATCGTGCCGGGAATGTCGACGGACTGCACCCAGCGCGCGATCTTCGGCACCTCGTGGGTATCGCTCTGGGGAGCATCCCTCAGCTTGCGGTAGTCGCGCAGTACGAAGGTGCCGACGACGCCGAGCACGGCAATGAAGATCGCCGAAACGTAGAGGTCGGTGCCGACCTTGCCGAACTGTTGCATGATGCCGACCATCAAATGCTTGCCGGCCAGCATGCCGAACTCGGCGAAGAAGCCGAGAATCAGCCCGAGCTTGATGTCGACCTGGCCGTATTTGTGGCGTTTGGTGGCGCCGACCAGGGCCTTGGGAAACTTGTGGCAGATGTTCGAGGCGACGGCGACGATGGCCGGTGCGCCAAGGGCCATCATCGCCGGCGTGAGGACGAAGGCGCCGCCGGAACCGATGAAACCCGACACCATGCCGCCGATGAAGCCGATCAGGACCAGCAGGAACACCGTCGCGGCATTGAGTTCGATGAAATGGGTGACTTCCATGGAGCGCCTATTTCTTCTCGGCGTGGGATGCGGCCTTGAGACCCATTACGTCCCAGAACAGGCCGGTGAAGGCGCCATGGGCAAAGGAAATGGCCAAGGCGAGCAGGATCGGGATCAGTACATGCCACCAGACGCCCGGCTCCATGTGGCCGCCCAGGGCGGCGCAGGCCCCGGCGTCGGGTTTGTGGTAGTAGATCGCTTCGGCGCCATGGCCGACGACACAGGCCGCCGGCGTGGTGTGGGCCATGTGCAGGATGACGTCTGAGTAATAGAACATCGTCGCGTAGAGCAGCGCGGCGCAGCTTCCCCAGAAGATGGTTCTCCCCCAGTGGGGGTGGTGCAGGTCCATGGTTTCCTCTCCCGGCGCCAGGCAACATTTGTTGAGGCGCGAAATATGGGCTCCTGATTGGCTAATAAAAATCCTGTTGTTCTGCGCAGGAAGTGGACTGCTAATATCACGGACTCCGTCAAGATTTCGTCAAGGGCAGGCGGCTTGCACCGCTGCGTTCGGCGAACATGGGTTCCCAGGACATGAGCTTTCCCCCTCCGTTGCAGCGCTTCCTGCCTTTCCTGCGCTGGTTCCCCTACGCCTCCGGGAGCTTGCGGGCAGACTTCGTCGCCGGCCTCACCGTGGCCCTGGTGCTGGTGCCGCAGTCGATGGCCTATGCCCAGCTCGCGGGTCTGCCCGCCTACTACGGACTCTACGCGGCCTTCCTGCCGGTGATGGTGGCGGCGCTGTGGGGGTCGTCGAACCAGCTTGGGACCGGGCCGGTGGCCGTCGTCTCGCTGCTGACCGCCTCGGCGCTGGCGCCGCTGGCGGCATCCGGTTCGGAGCAGTTCGTTGCCCTGGCCATCATGCTGGCCCTGCTGGTCGGCATCGTCCAGCTGGTTCTCGGGGTGTTCAAGCTCGGCATCATCGTGAACTTCCTGTCCCACCCGGTCATCGTCGGCTTCACCAACGCGGCCGCGATGATCATCGGCCTTTCCCAGGTCAACAAGCTGATCGGTGTGCCGATGGCGCGTTCGGAGCACTTCATCCTGGACATCTGGGGCGTGGCCAAGCTGGCGGCCGATACTCACCTGCCCACCCTGGCCATGGGCGCGACGGCGATCGCCATCATCTGGCTGATCCGCAGGAAGGCGCCGAAACTGCCGGGCGTGCTGATCGCCGTGGCGGTGACGACTGCCGCGTCGTGGCTGATCGGCTTCGAGCGCAATGCCACTGCCACCATCGAACAGGTGGCCGAGCCGGAAGCCAAGGCTCTGCTGACGGAGTTTGTCCGCACCGAGGCCCGCATCAAGGAAATCAACGACCAGATCGGCGCCAAGGCAATCGAACTGAAGAGCTTGCGCCAGGATCGCGGCGAGCTTTCCCATGAGGCGGTCACCCTCAACTACGAGGTGGATCTGCTCCGCCTGCAGCTCAAGGACCGCGAGGACGAGAACCGCCGCCGCAACCGGGCCATTCGCAGTTTTGTCTTCGAGCGCGTCGCTGCCGCCGACGGTCAAACGCCGGAACTCTACGCCGAGGGCCGGGTGCCGGTCGGGAAGACAGCCGACGGTCACCGCTGGCGCATCACCCATGCGGCCCAGGGCAGCATGAAGCTGACCGGTGGCGGCGAGGTGGTCGGCAATGTGCCGCAAGGCCTGCCCTCCGTCGGCATGCCGAAGATGTCGTGGGACATGCTCGGCAGCCTGCTCTCGGCCGCCATCGTGATTTCCCTGGTGGGATTCATGGAAGCCATTTCGATCGCCAAGGCCATGGCCGCCAAGACGAAGCAGAAGATCGACCCGAACCAGGAACTGATCGGTCAGGGTCTCGCCAACATCGTCGGCTCCTTCACCCATGCGTTCCCCGTTTCCGGTTCCTTCTCGCGCTCGGCGGTGAACATCAACGCCGGGGCGATGACCGGCATGGCCTCGGTGTTCACCGGCCTGTTCGTGCTGCTGACCTTGCTGTTCCTGACGCCGCTGCTCTACCATCTGCCGCAGGCGGTGCTTGCGGCGGTGATCATCATGGCCGTGGTCGGCCTCATCAATATCGAGGCCGTAAAGCACGCCTGGAAAGCCAGCAGGCACGACGGCATCGCCGCCGTGGCCACTTTCATCGCCACTCTGGCGTTTGCCCCGCATCTTGACAACGGCATCCTGATCGGGGCCGGCCTGGCGATCGGCCTCTACCTGTATCGCACCATGTCGCCGCGTGTGGCCATTCTCGGCCGCTATGCCGACGGCAGCCTGCGCGATGCAGCCGTTCACCATCTGCCGGCCTCGGACGTCGTGACGGCGGTGCGCTTCGACGGCCGTTTGTATTTCGCCAACGTTTCCTTCTTCGAGGATGCGATTCTCGACGCCGTGGCGGCCAACCCGAAAGCGCCCTACCTGCTGGTGGTCGGCAACGGCATCAACGAACTCGACGCTTCGGGCGAGGAAGTGATGCGCCATCTGGTCGAGCGGCTGCGCGGCAATGATGTAACGGTGGTCTTCTCCGGCCTGAAGAAGCAGGTGATCGATGTCATGACAGCTACCGGCCTGTTCGACTACATATCGCAGCGGCACGTCTTTGCCACCGCCGACATGGCGCTCGAAGCGATCCATGGATGGGCCGCCGAGCGCGGCCAGGACGATTCCGCCAGCCCGCTGCGGCCGATGGCGGTGAAGCGATTCGGATGATGCGGGTCTTCTCGTGATGGTCGCGCGCGGCCAAAGGCGTGGTACAGCTCGCATCGTCCGCCGGCGCTTGCGCTACGGGTTCGAGAAGGGCGAACAGTCCATGAAGGCACCCCTGCCGACCGCCTGTTATGTTCTTGGCATGACCTGAACACAGTAAAATCGCAGCTTAGCGCCTGGTCTTCTATTCGTGCCAACTGAATTGTTCCATCTCGACTGGATTCTGCTGCTGTGTGGCGCCTGGCTCGTCGTCGGCGCACTCGGCATCCTCGCGCTGCGGCGCTTCAGGTTCGTTTCCCATGTTCTGTTCCCCCTCGGCGGGTTGATCTGCCTCGGCGTGTTCGTGATCGCGCTGTCGGCGATATTCGAATCGCCCGAGACGGCTGTATTGCCGTTGGGCTTGCCGGACCTTCCTTTCCATCTCCGGCTCGACGCACTTTCCGCCCTGTTCATTGCGGTGATCGGCAGCGTCGGCACCGGCGTGTCGATTTTTGCCGCCGGTTACTTCCGTAAGGGCGAAGGTACGCCGCCGGGCCTGCTGTGTTTCCAGTACCACCTTTTTCTGACGAGCATGGTGCTCGTGGTGCTGGCCGACGACGCCTATGCCTTCATGGTGATGTGGGAAACCATGGCCTTGTCCTCGTTCTTTCTGGTCACCAGCAATCACCGCATTGCCGCGATTCGCCGTGCCGGCTATCTTTACCTGCTGATCGCGCACATCGGCGCCATCGCCATCCTGCTCTGCTTCGGCGTGCTGCAGGCGAATACCGGCGACTACACCTTCGACAACATGCGCGGCCAGCACCTCTCGTCGTTCTGGGCCTCCGCCGCGTTTCTGCTCGCGGTGTTCGGTTTCGGCGCCAAGGCCGGCATCCTGCCTTTGCACATCTGGCTGCCCGAGGCGCATCCGGCGGCGCCGTCGCCGGTGTCGGCGCTGATGAGCGGCGTGATGCTGAAAACGGCGATCTACGGCTTGCTGCGGGTGAGTTTCGATCTCCTGCAAATGCAGCTCTGGTGGTGGGGCGTGATCCTGCTTGCGCTGGGCCTCGTCACCGCCCTGTTCGGCGTCGTCTTCAGCGCCGTGCAGACCGACATGAAGCGCCTGCTGGCGTATTCCTCGATCGAGAACATCGGCCTGCTTTGTGTCGGCATGGGGCTGGGCGTCCTGTTCCATGCCTACCACATGGACGCGTTGGCGGCGCTGGCGCTGACCGCCTGCCTGTATCACGTCGCCAGCCATGCCTTTTTCAAGAGCCTGCTGTTCCTCGGCACCGGCTCAGTGCTGCATGCAACGGGCGAGCGCAATCTGGGGCGCCTGGGGGGCTTGATGCGCTACATGCCCTGGGTGGCATGGGTTACGCTGGTCGGCGTGCTGGCCAGTTCAGGTTTGCCGCCGTTCGGCGGCTTCGTTTCCGAGTGGTTGCTGCTGCAAAGCTTCCTGTTCACTCCGGGCCTGCCCGATCCTTTCCTCAACATGCTGATCCCGGTGGTGGCGGCAGCCGTGGCCCTGGTTGCGGCGCTGGCCGGCTTTGCCATGGTCAAGTTCTTTGGCGTGATCTTTCTCGGCCAGCCGCGCGAGGCGAAGCTGGCCCAGGCACATGATGCCGGATGGCTGGAGCGGGCGGGACTGCTCTGGCTGGTGGCCGGTTGCCTGGTCCTGGGCCTGTTTCCGGTGCAGATCATCGAGCCGATCGGTCGCGTCACGGCGCTCCTGATAGGGCACAACCTGGCCGAAACGGTTCGCGCCAATGGCTGGTTCCTGCTGGCACCGATGTCCGTCGAGCGGGCCAGTTATGCGCCGCTGGTGTTCCTCGTCGTCGGCGCCGCGAGTTTCTACCTGGCTGTCATCATGGTGCGGCTGCTTTATCGCGGCCAATTGCGCCGTGCCGCGCCCTGGGACTGCGGCTACCCTGCGGGCAATGCGCGCATGCAGGACACCGCCGAAGGATTCGGGCAGCCGATCCGCAGAATGTTCGATCCGTTCTTCCGCATGGACATCAAGCACCCCTCGCCATTTGACGAAAAGCCGGTTTATCGCGTCACGGTCGATGACCATTTCTGGCACTGGATCTACCTGCCGATCGCGGTGGCGACGGAAGCGGTGGCCAAGCTTGTCGGGCGCTTGCAGCAGGGCCGCATTTCGGTCTATCTGCTGTACAGCTTTGTCACCCTGATTGCCATGCTGGTGCTGGTGAGGCTATGAGCTGGTCAGGCGTATTCTCCCAGCTGCTGGAAATCGTTGCCGCCCTGTTGCTGGCGCCGCTCCTGACCGGCTGGGCGAACCAGTGCCGCGCCTGGCTGCAGAACAAGTCTGCGCCGAGCCTGCTCCTGCAATACCGGATGCTGCGCAAACTTTTCCACAAGGAATCGGTCGTCGCCGAGCATGCCTCGCCGCTGTTTCGCGCCACACCCTACATTGTCTTCGGCTGCATGACCATGGCCAGCGGCATCATTCCGACCCTGTCCACCGATCTGCCGCTGTCTCCGGCAGCCGACGCCATCGCGCTGGTTGGCTTGTTCGCTTTCGCCCGCGTGTTCATTTCCCTGGCGGCGATGGATATCGGCACCGCTTTCGGCAGCCTCGGCGCGCGCCGCGAAATGCTGATCGGCTTTCTCGCCGAGCCGGCGCTGCTGATGGTGCTCTTTTCGGCCTCCCTGATCACGCAGTCGACCTCGCTCACCAGCATCGTCCAGACGCTCGCCCACAGCGAGTTCGTGATTTATCCGAGCCTGGCTTTTGCCGGCATAGCTTTTACCATGGTGGCGCTGGCCGAAAATGCCCGCATCCCGGTCGATAATCCATCCACCCATCTGGAATTGACCATGATCCACGAGGCGCTGATCCTGGAATATTCCGGTCGCCATCTGGCCCTGATGGAATGGGCTTCGAGTCTCAAGCTGTTTGCCTATTCCTGCATCGGTCTGACGCTGTTCTTTCCCTGGGGTATCGCCGAGGTGGATTCGCCGGAAGAGATGTTGTTCGCGCTGCCCATGCTCGTATTCAAGCTGGCCATCGGCGGCGCGACGATGGCACTGATCGAAGCCATCAGCGCCAAGATGCGCATATTCCGCGTCTCGGAATTTCTCGCCACCGCCTTCATGCTGGCGGTGATCGGCATGCTGGTGCGTTTGCTTCTCGGTTCGTGATCATGCACGCCTACCTGGTCCAGTCCATCAACCTGTTTGCCTCCGTGCTGCTGCTGCTGTCCTTCGCCATGCTGTCGCAGCGACGCATCCTGACGGTGATTCATTTGTTCACCCTGCAAGGTGCAACGCTGGTCGCGGCGACCGTGGTGGTGGCTTATGTCACGGATCAACATCACCTCTACTATTCCGCCGCCATCACGCTGGTGACCAAGGTGATCGTCATCCCGATCCTGCTGCACAAATTGATCGACCGGCTCAATGTCAAATGGGACGTCGAGACGCTGATCAATATTCCTACCACCATGCTGATCGGCATCCTGCTGGTGGTCTTCGCCTTCAACCTGGCGCTGCCGATCGCCAAACTGTCCTCCTCGATTGCCCACAGCACGCTCGGCATCGCACTGGCCTGCGTGCTGCTGTCCTTCATGATGATGATCACGCGTGCCAAGGCGGTGCCGCAGGTGATCGGTTTCCTGTCGATGGAGAACGGCCTGTTCTTTGCCGCGACCTCAGCCACTTACGGCATGCCGATGGTGGTCGAGTTCGGCATCGCCTTCGACGTGCTGGTCGGCGTCTTTATTCTCGGCGTGTTCATGTTCCAGATCCGCGAGCAGTTCGACAGCCTCGACATCCGGCATCTGGAAAAACTCAAGGAAGACTAGCCGGACATGGAAAACCTGCTGCTCGTCCTCGCCATCCCCCTGCTCGGCGGCTTCTTGCTGGCCTTGTGCGGGCATCGCGATTACGCGCCCGAGGTGAATGTCGGTGTCAGCCTCGGTACCCTCGTCGCTGCCGGTTTCCTGACGTCGCGGATCATAGATCACGGGCCGCTGGTGGTCCTCGACAACCAGTTCTTCGTCGACCCGCTCAACGTTTTCCTGATCGCGCTGACCGCCTTTGTCGGCTTCACCACCTCGGTGTTCTCCCGTCCCTACATGCGCCTCGAACGCGATCACGGCAAAATGACGCCGAAGCGGATGCGGCTGTATCACAGCATGTACCAGATGTTCAACTTCACCATGCTGGTGGCCTTGTCCACCAACAACCTCGGCATCCTCTGGGTGGCGATGGAGGCGGCGACGCTGACCACCGTGTTGCTGGTCAGCGTCTATCGCACCGCGGCGAGCCTCGAGGCGGCGTGGAAATACTTCATTCTCTGCGGTGTCGGCATTGCCCAGGCGCTGTTCGGCACCATCCTGCTCTACCTGGCCGCCGACAAGGTGATCGGTGCCGGCGGCGGCGCCCTGCTATGGACCAACCTGGATGCGGTGAAGGGCCAGCTCGAGCCCAATGTCATGGCACTGGCCTTTGTATTCCTGCTCCTGGGCTACGGTACCAAGGTGGGCCTGGTGCCGGTGCACAACTGGCTGCCCGATGCCCATGCCGAAGGCCCGACCCCGATCTCGGCCGTGCTCTCGGGTTTGCTGCTCAACGTCGCGCTGTACGCAGTCCTGCGCTGCAAGGTGCTCACCGATGGATCGCTGCACAACCATCTCGCCGGCAACCTGATGATCGGCTTCGGCCTGCTTTCGGTAGTCGCCGCGGCCTTTTTCCTTTCGCGGCAGAAGGATGTCAAGCGCATGTTCGCCTATTCGTCGATCGAACACATGGGCCTGATGACATTTGCCTTCGGTCTGGGAGGGCCTATCGCCACCTTCGCCGGCCTGCTGCACATGACTGTCCATTCATTGATCAAGTCGGCCATCTTCTTTGCGGTCGGTCATGCGACTCAGAGCGCCGGCACCCAGCTCATGGAAAAGATCCGCGGCCTGATCAAGGTCAACCCGATGGTCGGTTGGGGGATGCTGCTGGGTACGCTGGCGATCCTCGGCATGCCGCCCTTCGGCGTCTTCGCCAGCGAATTCCTGATCCTGACCACGGCCATGCGCGATCTGCCGTGGGCGACGCCCTTCCTCTTGCTGGCACTGGGCGTGGCCTTCGCCTCGATCTTCGGCCGCGTGCAGGAGATGGTGTTCGGCGACACCGATCTGAAGCCGCTGGAGCATCCTCCAGCCTTGCTGCCGGTGTTCGCTCATCTCGGCCTGGGCCTGATGCTGGGCCTCTACATTCCGCCGTATCTGCTGGACTGGTACCACCAGGCGGCCAAGATGATCGGAGGATGAACCGGATGGCACTTTCCGCACTCGACTGCCGGTTTCATATGCTTCCCGCGCCACTGCCGATGCAGCATGCCACGGTGACGCGCGAGCAATGGCAGGCGGCACCGGCAGCGGTTGCCGCAGTTGGCGGCCGGCTGGTGTCCCTGTGGGGCTCCGACCGGCGCGGCATTGACGGCGGTTTTTCGGTTTCCGCGGCCTACGCCCTGGCCGAAGGACTGGTCTGGCTGAGTTTGCCCATACCTGTGCCCGCAGTCCCTGCCCAACCCTCCTATCCGGACATCGCCCGTGTCTTCCCCGCCGCCGGGCGCATGCAGCGCGCCTGTCGCGACATGCTGGGCCTGGTGGCAGAGGATGCAGCCGACCAGCGGCAGTGGTTGCGGCACGGCGCCTGGCCGGAGGACTATTTTCCCTTGCGTGGCGAGAATACCGGTCTGGAGTCGTTCGCGGCAACGCCGGAGAGTTACCCGTTTGTAATGGTCGAAGGCGACGGCGTGCATGAGATTGCCGTTGGTCCGGTGCATGCAGGAATCATCGAGCCGGGACACTTCCGCTTTTCGGTGGTGGGTGAGCGCGTACTTCGGCTGGAACAACACCTTGGCTATAAGCACAAGGGCATCGAAAAGCTGTTCGAGCGCACGCCGCCGCTGGACGGACACCGTCTGGCCGGGCGCGTCTCCGGCGACAGCACGGTCGCCTTCGCCTGGGCCTACTGCATGGCACTGGAATCGCTGGCCGGCTGCGAGATTTCATGGCGTGCGCGCTGGCTGCGCGCGCTCCTGCTGGAGCGCGAGCGGGTGGCCAATCATCTGGGCGATCTCGGTGCGCTGGGCAACGATGCCGCGCTGGGCTTCGGTCTGGCCCAGTTCTCGCGCCTCAAGGAGGATTGGCTGCGGCTTAACCGGGAACTGTTCGGCCACCGTTTCATGATGGACCGGCTGGTGCCCGGCGGTGTCGCCATTGATCTGGATGTTACCGTGGGCGAGCGCATTCGTTGCCAGTGCGACCTGATCGAAGCCGAAGTGCGGACCCTGAAAGAAATCTACGAGGAGCATGGCGGCTTGCAGGACCGATTCCTCACCACCGGGCGGGTGTCGCCCAGGCTGGCAGGACAACTCGGCCTGTGCGGCATGGCCGGCCGGGCCAGCGCGCAGGCGAGCGATCTGCGCATGGATTTCACCTGGGAGCCCTACGCCGCCTTGCAGGCCACCATGGCCAGCCACCGCAACGGCGACGTGGCGGCACGGGTGACGGTGCGTTTCGAGGAAATTTTCGAGTCTCTGCGCCTGATCCGCGAGATCGTCGCGCGCCTGCCGAAGGGCAAGCTGCTCGCCACGCTCGACGCGTTGCCTGCCAACGGCATCGGCGCCGGCTGGGTCGAGGGCTGGCGCGGCGATGTGCTGGTGACGCTGGAACTGGAGGCAGGCAGCATCCGCCGCTGTCACGCCCATGATCCCTCGTGGCAGAACTGGCCCCTGCTTGAGCATGCGGTGATGGACAACATCGTTCCGGATTTTCCGCTGATCAACAAGTCCTTCAATCTCAGCTATTCGGGGCAGGATCTATGAGGGCCTTACGCTGATGTGGCGCATGCTCATACAGATTGCCCGGACCGGTCTGCGCACGGAGGCGACGCCGGAGAGCAACGACGACTGGCGTGTGGAGCGGACCGAGGCGGAACGCATCCACGCCGACATCCTTGCCATCCTCGGCCGGGCGCTGACCATCCGCCAGGTAGATGCCGGTTCCTGCAACGGCTGCGAACTCGAGATCAACGCCCTCAACAACCCCTACTACAACATCGAAGGGCTGGGCATCAAGTTCGTTGCCAGCCCGCGCCATGCCGACATGCTGCTGGTCACCGGCCCGGTCTCGCGCAACATGGAGGTCGCCTTGCAGCGTACGTATAACGCCACGCCGGCACCGAAACTGGTGGTGGCGGTCGGCGACTGCGGTTGTACCGGCGGCATCTTCGGCGAGAGCTACGCGAGCTGCGGCAAGGTGTCGAACGTTATTCCGGTCGACATCGCAGTACCGGGTTGTCCGCCGCCGCCGCTCGATCTGCTGCGCGGCATCCTGACCGCGATTCGCTGCCGCAGATAGAAAGAGCCATTCGGTGTCGATCGAATGGCAGTGAAGGCGCGCCGACAATAGTCGGCTCTGGTGCTACGGCGAACAGGCGATCCGAACTTCGTGATTGATATGCATATGGAGTTGTGCGACGCACTACATCTTTGCTATTCCCGGATTTTGCGGCAAAGAACTGATGGCAGCCAAGTGCCCCTTTCGGGCGTAGGACCAAAGAATACTGTCCGGTCGCTTAGCGACCTTGGATTCAACCGGTCGCTCGAAAGACTCTATTTTCCGACCGTGACCGTCTCTTCCGCCGAACTGAGACGACCGGTTTCGCCCCGAATTTCAATCCTGTGACATTGTGCATTGCGCAGCCGACTGTCGATCACGAAGTACGGCTGGCTCGAAAAAAGCTTGTGCATTCTCCGGACAAGCGTCAACGACCCGAAGGACGCTTGCCGATTGCCTCGAGGATGCCGCGCAGCAGATCGAGCGGTGTCGGCGGGCAGCCGCGGATGACGGCATCGACCGGGATGACATTCCCTACCGCACCGCACGAGGCGTAGCTGACGCCGAACTCTCCGCCGCAGGCGCCGCACTCGCCGACCGCGATGACCAGTCGCGGTTCCGGCGTGGCCTCGTAGGTGCGGCGCAGCGCGGTCTCCATGTGGCGCGAAACGGGACCGCTGACCAGCAGCATGTCGGCGTGGCGCGGGCTGGCGACGAAATGCACGCCGAAGCGTTCGATGCTGTAGAAGGGGTTGTTGAGCGCCTGGACTTCGAGTTCGCAGCCGTTGCAGGATCCCGCGTCCACTTCGCGGATGGCCAGGCTGCCGCCGAAGCGCTCGCCGATATGCGCCTTCAACTGTTCGCCGATTTCGGTCAGCGCGGGTTCACCGGTCTCCGCCAGTTTCTCCGTGACGATGCCGAGGCGCTGGATTTTGCCGAGGATGCGCAGCATGACTTACAGATCCTGCCCTGAGTAGGATCCGTTCACCGACTTGTTGCAGACGGGAAAGTCGGGAACGATGTTGTCGTGGATCAGCAGTTCGAGCGCCGGCCACGTGGTCCACGATGGGTCGCGCGGGAAAAAGCGCGCGATCCGCCCGTTGGCGCCGAAACGAACGAAACTCAGGATCTCGCCGCGCCAGCCCTCGACCAGGCCGAGGCCTTCGGCGTCCGCAGCCGGATGGGTCCAGGCGACGCGGACCGGTCCCGCGGGCAGAGCGCCCAGCAGCGCATCGATCAGTCCCAGGGAGGCGGTAATTTCCTCGAGCCGCGTCCGTGCCCGCGCGTTGACGTCGCCATAGTGATGGAGCGGCACCTCGAAAGTCAGCTTGTCGTAGGGCGGGTAGGGCGCATCGCGCCGTACATCGAAATTCATGCCCGAAGCGCGCCCGACATAGCCGACGCAACCCAATGCCTTGGCATATTCTGGCTTGAGCACGCCGGTGCCGCGTACCCGGTCGGCGACCGAAGGCAGGTCGTTGATGATCGCCATCAGCTTGCCTATTTGGTGACCGAGGAGGCGGGCTTCGTCGTGCATGGTGGCGATGAAACGCGGGTCCAGGTCGGCCGCGACGCCGCCGGGGACGATGCAATCCATCATGAAGCGGTGGCCGAAGGCCTCGCCCGAGGCCCGTTGCCACATCTCGCGCAGACGCGCGAACTGGTAGAAACCGAAGGCGAAGGCGATGTCATTGAGGATCGTGCCGATGTCGCCGACATGATTGGCGACGCGCTCGCGCTCGCACATCAGGGCGCGCAGCCAGACGGCGCGCGGTGGCACTTCGAGGCCGGCAGCCTTTTCCATCGCCATGCACGCCGCCCAGGCGTGCGCCACCGTGGAATCGCCCGAGACACGGCCGGCAAGGCGTGCCAGGCCGTCGACATCGCGGCCCTCGGCAATCTTCTCGACGCCCTTGTGGGTGTAGCCGAGGCGCTCTTCGAGCTTGAGCACCGTCTCGCCCACCGCCTGAAAGCGGAAGTGCCCCGGCTCGATGATGCCGGCATGCACCGGTCCGACGGGTATCTCGTAAACGCCGCTGCCCTGCGCCAGCAGAAAGTTGTACTGGTGATCGGCCGGGGTGCGCGCGGGCGGCGAGCCGACCGCAGGAAAATCCCGGCGCAAGGGATACTCGGACTCGGTCCACGCCTGATGGCGGGTCCAGCGGCGTGTGTCCGGGTGGTCGGTGAAGACCACGCCCAGCATGTCCCGGATATGGCGCTCGGGACGGTCGGCGCCGGGGTAGGAACTCGTGTGGGAAGCCAGCACGGGCGCGGCGCGGGGTACCGCGGTGCGTGCTACCAGGTAGGCGCCGGCCTGCTCGAAGCAGGTATTGATGCGGATCACCGGACCGATTTTGTCACCTGCGTCCTGGTCCAACTCCTCGCCCCAGCTTGCCACCCAGCGGCAGCCCCAGGCGCTGGCTTCGATGCCCAGCCGGCTCCAGTCGCCGGCCTCGACCACGATGAGTTGCGCCGGTGAGAGCCCGGGCGACTTCCGGGCCTCGACGCGCATGCCGATGTCGGCCAGGCGGCGCGGAAATGCGTCGAGCCGATTGTGCGGGCTCATAGCGGCGAAGCCCCCGTAATGAGCACCGTGGCCTGCTCGAACCAGCGCGAGAGAAATCCCGGAATTGCCAACCCGAGCCAGAGCACCAGGAGCAGGTGCACCACCACCGGCAGCATGTTGGCCTCGACCGGCTTTTGCCCCGGCGGCGGCTCGCCGAAGACCATCTTTTGCATGTGACGAAACAGCCCGGCGAAGGCAACGCCGAAGCCGGCCAGCAGCGGAATCGTCAGCCACGGCCAGGCTTTCATGGTCGCCATCAGCAGCAGGAACTCGCTGATGAACACTCCGAAGGGCGGGAAACCGGCAATCGCCACCGTGCCGAGCAAAAGGCCCCAGCCGATTGCCGGCTGGGTGCGGATCAGGCCGCGGATCTGGTCTATCCGCTGCGTGCCCGCGAGCTGGCAGGCATGGCCGACCGTGATGAAGATGGCCGACTTGGTCAGCGAGTGCACGGTCATGTGCAGCAGTGCGCCAAACGTGGCCAGCGGCCCGCCCATGCCGAAGCCGAAGGTGATCAGGCCCATGTGCTCGATGGAGGAGTAGCTGAACATGCGCTTGACATCGTGCTGGCGGTGCAGGAACAGGCCGGCGACGGTGAAGGAGAGCAGTCCGAAGCCCATCATCAGGTTGCCGGCGAGGTTGGTATGGAGGGAGCCGTCCACCAGCATCTTGACCCGCACCAGGGCATACAACGCCACGTTGAGCAGCAGGCCGGAGAGCACCGCCGACATCGGCGTCGGACCTTCGGAGTGCGCATCCGGCAGCCAGTTGTGCAACGGCACCAGACCCACCTTGGTGCCATAACCGACCAGCAGGAAGACGAAGGCAAGCGTTATGACCGCCGGGTCCATGCCGCCCGCCGATGCATGCAGCACGGTCCACAGCAGCGTGTCATCACGTCCCGCGCCGAATTTGCTCTCGGCGGCAAAATAGATCAGCACGGTGCCGAACAGGGCCTGCGCGATACCGACACCGCAGAGGATGAAATACTTCCATGCCGCCTCGATCGCTTCCGGCGTGCGGTACAGCGAAACCAGCAGCACGGTGGTCAGGGTGGCCAGTTCCATCGCCACCCACAGCACGCCGAGGTTGTTGGTTGACAGCGCCAGCAGCATCGAAAACAGGAAGCACTGGTACATCGCGTGGTACAGACGCAGGCGGCGGTCGGTGACGCGCCCGCGCTCCACCTCATGGCGCATGTAGGGCCGCGAAAAGATCGATGTCGTCAAGCCGACGAAAGCGGTCAGCACCACCAGGTAAACATTGAAGGCGTCGATGTAGAACATGCGGCTGGGCGAGAGTTGCGGGCCGTGGTCGAAGACCTCCAGCGCCATGGCGAGCGCAGCGCCGAAAGTCATCACGCCGACGGCAATGTTGATCCAGCCGGCGATCGGACGATGGCCTACGAGTGCCAGCAGCAGCCCTCCCAGCAGTGGCACCAGCAGCGTGATTTCGAGCAGCGTCACGTGCGCTCTCCGGGCGCGGGCTCGGCGGCGTCCGCCGCCGGCATGAACTGGTTCGCCTCCGACAGTCGGTTGAACTGGCCTACGTTGAGCGAGCCGAAAGAGTCTTTCAGATGGAAGAAAAATACGCCGAACAGGATTGAGGCGACGAGGATGTCGAAGGCCACGCCGAGTTCGACGATCAGCGGCATGCCGTAGGTGGATACCACCGCGGCAAAGAATATTCCGCTCTCCATCGACATGAAGCCGATTACCTGCGCCACCGCCGACTTGCGCGCGATCATCAGCAGCATGCCCAGCAGTTCGATGGCCATGCTGACGGCAATCGTGTTGCGCGTCGCCAGTCCCGACAACTGGACGATCGACTGCGCCACGTGGTAACTGAAGATGACCAGGGCCACGCCGCCGAGCAGCAGCAGGGTCGGATGCGTGATCGCCTCGGCGTCATACTGCATGTTGAGCTTGACGCTGAGGCGGTATAGCAGCCACGGAATCACGATCACCTTCAGGCTGAAGGTAAGTGCCGCCGAGATATAGAGGTGGGGATGGCCGGAAACGATGGCGACCAGCACCGACACCACCGCCAGCAACAGTCCCTGCCAGGCGAAGGTAAAGATAAGCGGCATCATGCGCGCCTGGGCGAGCATGACGAAGGAGGTGAACAAGGCCAGCGCCGCAAACAGGATGATGGCCTGGTTGTAGAGCGAAAGACTGGCGAATTCCATTTAACGTGATCCACGCTGATCAGCGCGCATGCCAATTTTCGAGCGTAGCGAGCCAATCAATAGCCTCCCCGCGAGGGGGCGAGGCGGGAATTCGCGACGCATGCGTCGCGCCGCCGCAGCCGGCTGGCTGTGCAAAGCCAGCCGTGGGCCGCGTAGCGGAAGGGAGGGGCGGGCCGATTTGCCAGCCCGAGGCTTGTCGAAGCTACGATAGTTCATGATGTGGAGCGGCAAGTCGAAGCCATGAGCGTTAGATTCCGGTCTCCAGCACGACGTGGGTCAGCATGCCGAGCAGGGACAGCATGAAGGCAAAGCCGAGAAACTGAGGGACGCGAAACAGGCGCATCTTGGCCAGCACCGTTTCCCACACCGCCAGAAGAACGGCGAGCAGCATCAGTTTCGCCGTCACCGCAACGACGCCGATCGCCAGGGACGTGGCGCTGAAGTCGGTGGCGATGCCGAGGGGAAGGTAGAGATCAATGATGAACACCGAGTAGATCATCAGCTTGATTTGCGAAGCCCACTCGATCAGCGCCAGGTGGCGCCCGCCGTACTCGAGGATCATGGCTTCGTGCAGCATGGTGAGTTCGAGATGGGTGGCGGGATTGTCCACCGGCACGCGGCTGCTCTCGGCCACCGCGACCATGGCCAACGCCAGCAGGGCGAACAGGAAGGAAGGGCGCAGCACCAGCCCCGCATGCAGCAGGTATTCGGTTGCCACCGACAGGTTGGTGGTGTTCGCCGTCATCGACAGGGTGAACACCGCCATCAGCATGGCCGGTTCTGCCATGGCGCCGACCATCATTTCGCGCGAGGCGCCCATGCCGCCGAAAGCGGTGCCGATGTCGAGGCCGGCCAGCGCGGTGAAAAACCGCGCCAGCGCGAAAAACGCCACCAGCACGATCATGTCGGCGATGGCGGCGGTCGGCAAATTCACGGCGACCAGCGGTACCACCGTGGCGGCCAGCAGCGTGACGCCGAAGACGATGTAGGGCACGGCGCGAAACAGCCAGGAGGCGTTCTCGGCGAGAACCATCCGCTTGCCCATCAACTTGTTCAGGTTGCGGTAGGGTTGCCACACCGACGGCGCTTCGCGATTCTGCAGGTGGCATTTGACACGCTGCAGCCAGCCGGCGAGCAGTGGCGCGGCGGCGACGAACAGCAGCCCCTGCGCCGCGGCGAGTACCCAGTCGATCAGGTGACTATCCATAGGAATACCAGCAGCGTGACGAAGGAAAATTTCAGATAGGTATGTATGTTGCCGGTCTGAATGAAGCCGATGCGATTGGCCGCGGCGAGCACCATGCGTCCGATCGGCAGGTAGCATCTGAGCCACGCCCAGTCGTGGGTGTGCACGCTGTAGTGAAGGCTCGTCACGCGCGGAATCGATCCTGCGTCGGCCAGCGTTTCGACGTGCTCCTCGACCTTCCATACGCCGCGGAAAACGCGCCGGATCGGTTGGCTGAAGGCCGTTGAGGTGTACTGCATGCGTTGCGTCAGGCGGCCGAAGCCGCAGTCCCAGGCATCGGCTCGGCGTGTCGGTGCAGCGCCGCGCTTGAGGAACAGGTAGCCCAGGCCGAATACCGCGATGATGGCGACCAGGACGAACGGCGCCGAGTACGAAGCAACCTGCGGTGAGATCGGCGTCAGCCACAGCCAGCCCTGGGCGGTCGCGGAGGGGAGCACGTCGCCTACCAGGAGCTGCGTGATGGGTGCCATCGCTTCGATCATCGTCGTCGGCAACACGCCGAGCAACAGACACAGCAGGGCCAGCAACCCCATGCCGGACAGCATGCCGACCGGCACTTCGCGGGCGCGGCCGACGCGGCGCGTGCGCGGCTGGCCAAGGAAGGCTATGCCGAAGGCCTTGACGAAACAGGCGGCCGCCAGTGCCCCGGTGAGCGCCAGCATTGCCGCCGCGATCGGAATCATGGTGCGCAGCAGGCCGTCGGTCAGCGCGGGGGCCTGCAGCGCGGTCTGGAAGGTCAGCCACTCCGAAACGAAGCCGTTGAACGGCGGCAGCGCCGAGATCGCGATGCAGCCGACCAGGAACAGAAAGGCCGTAATCGGCATGCGATGAATCAGGCCGCCCATCTGATCGAGGTCGCGCGCATGCGTGCGGTATAGCACTGCGCCGGCGCCAAGGAACAGCAGGCCCTTGAACAGGGCGTGGTTGATGGTGTGGTAGAGCGCCGCGACCAGCCCGAGCGTGCCCAGCATCTTGTGTCCGCTGCCGATGAAAATCATCGACAGCCCGAGGCCCATCAGGATGATGCCGATGTTCTCGATCGAATGATAGGCCAGCAGGCGCTTGAGATCGTGTTGCATCAGCGCGTAAAGGACGCCGAGGAGCGATGACGCGGTGCCGATGATGAGCACCACCATGCCCCATTCCCAGCGCACGTTGCCGATCAGATCGTAGCTGACCCGCACGATGCCGTAGATGCCCATCTTGATCATGGCTCCGCTCATCAGGGCCGAGATGTGCGACGGCGCCACCGGGTGCGCGTCCGGCAGCCAGACGTGCAGCGGCACCATGCCCGCCTTGGTGCCGAAGCCGGCGAAGGCGCAGGCGAAGGCGATGGTCGCCCACAGCGGACTCAACGTGGCGGCCCGCATCAGGTCGAAGGCGAGGCCGCCGCCGAAGGCGGCGAGCACGCCAAAGGAGAGCAGGATGACCAGGGCACCGACATGGGCCAGCAGCAGGTAGAGGAAGGCGGCGTGTCGATTGGCGGCATGCTGGTGCTGATAGACCACCAGAAAATATCCGGACAGCGACATCATTTCCCAGAAGATCATGAACACCAGCGCGTCGTCGGCAATCAGCAGCATCTGCATGCCGAGGATGAAGAGCGCGGTGAACACCCCGAGCGGCGGCAGCGGCTGAGCCGCCTCACCACGCCCGAATTCGCGCGTGTAGCTCGGGCCGTAGAGCGAAATCGCGACCACCAGCGTGCCTAGCAGGATGAGGAAGAAGCCCGAAAGCGGGTCGATGCGCAAATGCCAGTCGAGCCACGGCAGGCCGAGCCGGAATCGATCCGTGACAGTGAGATTGGCGAGCAGGGCCCAGCCGCCGGCGCCGATGCTGGCGGCGCCGGCGAAAAACAGAAACAGGAAGGAGCCGAAATGCAGGAAGCCAGGGTGGCGGCGCACGGCCAGCAGGGAAACGGCGCCCGAAAGCAGGGTGCACACCACGGCGCCGTATGCGAGCAGTAGCGGGATTCCGATCGTTGCGCTCATCGCGAGAACTTCAACGACAGGAACCTTGACCGCACCCCAAAACCTCCTCTATAGAGCGTCTCAACCCGGAAGCTACGCCAGACATCGGTCCGCGCTGATTCAGCGCTTCAGCTGCAACGATTTCAGCGGCCGATTACAAATGCGGACCGACGGAACTCCTTTGCTCTCATAGTGTCACTTTTGCACTGTCCCGACAAGCCGTCGCCGCGACATGTGTTGGGAGTTAATGAGTTGTCCGGTTCTGTAGCACGCCATCTGTCCGGTCGTCATAGTGCCCCGAAGGGGGAACGAGATGAAACGGACGGAACTGCTACAGGAGATCCGGAAGATGAGATTCGAAGAGGCGTATGAAGGGTGGAATGCAGGACGCTGCCGCTGCGGATGGCGATACGGCGTTTTAGCGGGCCGCCGTCAAGTCCGGGCGGAGCAGCGTTTCACGATCCAGCGCGGCAACATCGGTCACACCGCACAGCGCCAGGGCGACGCTCATCTCGCTGCGCATGACCGAAAGCATGTGGGCGACGCCGGCTTCGCCGCGGGCCGCCACCGCATAGCCCCAGGCGCGACCGAGCATGCAGGCTTTGGCGCCGAGCGCCAGCGCCTTGACGACATCTAGTCCGCTGCGTATGCCGCCATCCATCAATACTTCGATCCGATCGCCGACGGCGTCGACAATTCGCGGCAGTGCGTCGATGCTGGCCTCCGCGCTGTCCAGCTGGCGGCCGCCGTGATTGGATACCACCAGCCCGTCGGCGCCGGCCGACGCCGCCTGGCGCGCGTCGTCCACGTCGAGAATTCCCTTGAGCAGAATCTTGCCCTGCCAGTTGTCGCGCACCCAGGCCAGATCGTTCCAGGTGATGCGCGGATCGAACTGGCTATCCACCCAGGCCTTGAACTCCGGCAGGCTGCGCGCGTCGGGCACGGCCGTGGTGAGGTTGCCGAAGGTCAGTGGCTTGCCGCGGATACCAACGTCCAGCAGCCATTGAGGATGCGAGAGCAGGTCCCAGGCCTTGGTGAGTTTTCCGCCAAACGACAGACCGCCGGCCATGCCGTTGCGCACATCGCGGTAGCGCGCGCCCATCACGGCCAGATCGACGGTCAGCACCAGCACCGGGCAGCCGGCGGCCATGGCGCGCGCCATCAGTTCCCTGGCATAGCCGCGGTCGCGCATCACATAGAGCTGGTACCAGAACGGTGCCATGGTTGCGGCGCGAACTTCCTCGATCGAACAGATGGACACGGTCGATTCGCAAAAGGCCACCCCTGCCTGTCCGGCGGCGCGCGCCGCCTGCACTTCGGCCCGGCGTGCCATGGCGCCGGCGAGGCCGAGCGGGGCGAGAATGAGTGGCAGGGCCAGATCCTGGCCCAGCACTCGCGTCTTGAAATTCAATCGGGAGACGTCGCGCATGACTCGCTGGCGCAGGCGCAGACGATCAAAGGCCTGCCGGTTCTCTCCGGCCGTGAGTTCGTCGTAGGCCGCGCCATCGAGGTAATCGAACAGGAACCGCGGCAGCCGCCGGCGCGCCAGTTCCCGGTAGTCGCCAGCGGTGGCGGGTACGAGTCCGAGTCCGCGAGTCTGATTGTTCATGAGATTCCTGCCCGAATATTTGGCTGTATCTTACCGCGCGCGAAGCGAAGCCCGGGCAGCAGTTCAGCTCAGTTCGAGCAGCAGCATCATTTCCTGTTTCCTTACCGGCAGGCCGATGTGGTAGCCCTGCAGCAGGTCGCAGCCGGCTTCCCTGAGGCATTCAGCCTGTACGGCGGATTCGACGCCCTCGGCGATGACACTCAGGCCGATGGCGTGACCCATGGCGATGATGCCGTTGACGAGGGCCAGCACCTCGGCGTCGTCCGGCAGGTCGCGGATGAATCGCATGTCGATCTTGAGTATGGATACCGGCAGGTGGCGCAGGTAGGCGAGCGACGAATAGCCGGTGCCGAAATCGTCGATCGCAATTTCGATGCCGGCGGCTTGAAGCTCGTCAAGAGTTCTGGCGTGTGCATCGAGGTGGTCCAGAAAAACACTTTCGGTTACCTCGATCTTGAGGACTTCCGGCTTGAGCCGGTATTTCTGCAATGCCGCCCGGATATCGTCGCCGACTTGCCCCTGTGCGATCTGGCGCACGGAGACATTCACCGCCACGGGTGGCACGACGTGTCCGCTGCCGCGCAATTCGACGATGTCCCGGCAGACATGGTCGAGCACGATGCGGCCGACATTCTGAATCAGCCCGGCCGCTTCGGCGACGGGAATGAACTCCAGCGGCGAGATCATGCCGCGCTCCGGGTGGCGCCAGCGCACCAGGGCCTCGATGCCCTCGATGCGACCGCTGCGGACGGAGCGTTGCGGCTGATAGACGACATACAACTCGTCATTCTTCATCGCGAGGCGCAGTCCGGCCTCGATGTCGAGCCCGCGCCGCACCTTTGTGCCGATGTTCTCGGAGAAGAACTGGTAAGTGTTCTTGCCGATCTTCTTGGCCTGGTACATCGCCAGATCGGCGTTGCGCAGCGCATCCTCCAGGTTTGCGCCATCGCGCGGAATCATGCAGATGCCGATACTGAAGCCGACGTGGGCCGCAAGGCTGCCGGTCTCGAACGGTTCGGCGCCGAGCCGCACCAGGTTTTCTGCCACATGCGCGGCGTCGTCGCGGGCAACGGTGTTGGTCAGAATCGCCGCAAATTCGTCGCCGCCGATGCGGGCGACGATGTCCGCGGCGCGCAACGCCTTGCCCAGACGCTCGCCGGCGGCTCTCAATACCGCATCGCCGATCTGGTGGCCGAACAGGTCATTGACCTTCTTGAAGTCGTCAACATCGATGAACAGCAGGGATGAACCGCCGCCGTCGCGGGCATGACGCTGCAGCGTCTGCGAAAGACCCAGCTCGAAAGCATGCCGATTGGCCAGCCCGGTTACCTGATCGTACAGCGCCATGCGCTCGATTTCATTCTCGGTCGCCGCCATCCGCAGGCGCATCTTCCGGCTGACATAAATTCCGAGCGCGGCGGATACGGCCACGATGAGGAGCAGGCTGACTGAAATGCGGCCGAGTTCGTCGTATAGGCCTTCGAGACTGGCGCGCAAGGCAATGCTGCCGACGACCTTCTCCGCCAGTTGCACAGGCACCACGAGGCTCAGGTCGGAGGATGAAAACTCATGACCCGGGCTCGGCGCCCGGTCAGGAAAACGGGCTTCCGCCTCCGCACGCTGAAAGCGCGCCATCAGGCTGCCGTCGAGACGATAGAGGGCCACCTCCAGAATTATTGGCGCCACATCCACCGTGCTCACGATTTCAGCGGCAGCGCGGCTGTCGTCGAACACGATGGCCGCCGTGGCGTTGGCGCCCAGCAAGCGCGCCTGCATCGTCAGGTTCGCCTGCAGGTCCTCGCGTCCGCGGTACCAGTGGTAGACCAGCATCAGCACCAGTGCGATCAGCAACGCGCTCCCGGTCGAGAGCAGGTTGAGTCGCCAGTAGTTGCGCAGCCTGGTATCGGTCATGGCTTCACTCGACCAGTGTCCGTGCCAGCCGCAGAATCTTGGAACTGGGCGCCAGTCCGCCCTTTCTCATGGCGCCGAGATCAATGTCGAACGAAATGCGCCCGCCATCGGTACGCAGGCCGATCATGGCGCCGCGGTTAACCGCGCCCGCACCCTCGCCGATCACCAGCAAGGCGCGGCTGCGGGCGAGGACGCCGAGTCGCGGGAGGACGTCGGGGTTGCCCGCTTCCACCATCACCGCGACACAGGTGTCGAGTTCCTCTGGCGTGGCGCTTATGCGCTGGATCTCGAGTGCGCGTCCCTGCACCGCTCTTCCCGCGTGACGGCGCAACGCGCTGGTCAGTGCGCCATCGTCCAGAACGCAGAGGCGGAAGCTGCCGGCCGGCGTCTTCGGTGCCGGCCACTCTACAAACAGCAGCAAGTTATAGATTACCGCTGCCTTGACTTCGCTTTCGTCGCCGCGCTCGACGCTCCATGCGCAGGAGCCGCTCAAGGCCAGCAGCAGCGCGGCCAGCATTGCGGTGCAGCGGCGCCGCCACATCAGAGTTCCAGTTCCCAGCGCAGGCGCCACTGGCGGCCGTCGCGCTCGAGGCTATCGATCGGCGCGGCTTCGGTTCCGAGCGGATCGCGATAACGCGTGCCCGCCAGATTGTAGATGCCGAGACTCCACAGCCCGTGTCCGCGTTGTTGCGTCTGGCGCAGCACGGCATTGCCGGTGACATGGCCGGCGACGCTGCCGAGTACGCTGCGGCGCGGCCCCATGGCCTGCAGGTTGAGGCCGAGGGTAGCGCCGAGCGCGGCGATGGGTCCATCGACCAGCAGTTTGCCCAGACGGCGCGGCGAATTGACTGGCTCGCCGCCGGGCTGGTCGATGGCTTGCCATGCAAGACTGCCGCGCACACGCCAGCCACCACCGAACATTTTTTCGATATCCGTCTCCCAGCCCCGCGCCGAGAGTCTGTCGCGATTGCGGTAGACCAGCAGGCCGTCGGCCGGATCGACTTCCTGATCGATCAGGTCGCGCAGGGTGTATTGGTAGCGGCCGATGCCGAAGCGCAAGGTGGGCGTCGGCGTGAAGTCGAGCGCAGCCTCGCGTGTCCGGATGCGCTCCGGGCGCAGATCTGGATTGCCTTTCTGCGTCCTGCCGTTGTCGCCATAGTGGCGCTCGTAGTCGTTGGGTGCGCGGAAAGCGTTGCCTGCCATCAGTTTGAGCGTGATCTCGTCGCGCGGATGCCAGATCAGGGCGGCGCGCGGCGAGGCGATGTTGGGCGCGGTGGTCTGGCTATCCACGCGCAGGCCGAGATTGGCCAGCCAGCCGGAGGCGAAACGCCACTCGTCCTGAACAAAGAGGCCCGCAGCGCGGCCCTGATGACGGTCGTCAAGGTTATCCAGGCGTGGCGAGACGTCGAAGTTGCGCTGCTCCATGTGCTGATAGCTGCGCGCCTCGACGCCCGTCAGCAGGCGGTGATTGTGCCATCCGCTCCAGATCAGCTGCCATTCCGCACTCCACCAGTCGGCGCGCGTTTCGTCGCGGTTGGTGACGCCGGGAAGCGGATAGTCCGCGTCATACGCATAGTGGCCAAAATGAACCCTCAACTGCTGGTCCAGCGAGTCGGCCAGCGTAGAGGTTCGGGCGAGGTCGAGGTGGTATCCGCTATCCCGTACGAAGTTGCCCCCCGCATCGAATACCGTGCCGTAGTACGCAGTCGGCACATTCTTCTGGCGTTGCGAGAACGTGGCGCTGCCGCGCCAGTTTTCCCAGCTGCCCTTGAGCATGGCCTTGAGGTAGCGTTCGCCATCTCGAGTGCGCGCGACGCCGTCGCTGACTCCCGGCGCATCGTAATCGGCGAAGTAGAGATTGTCGCCGCGCCGCTGATAGGTACTCACGCCGGCCACCCAGTCGAGACCGGCGGCGGTGCGTCCGCCGGAGAGAAGGCTGGCCCTGCCGCCTCGGCCATCGCCGAGATCCACTGAAACGCGACTGCCATTCAGGTCGGCGCCTGTCCACAGCACCGCATTGACGATACCGAACAGCGCGTTGCCTCCGTAGCTGGCGGAAGAAGGACCGGGCACGAACTCGAGACGCTTGATCCAGTCGATGTCGATAGGAGCCTCATTGCCGACCAGCGCCTGATCGTAGATCGGATCGTTGCTGCGCGCGCCATCCACCAGCAGCAGGATGCGCGAGTTGTAGTCGCCGGGCCGGCTGAAGCCGCGCACCCCGAGGTAGCTGTAGACCCTGTCGTTGCTGGTGTAGACGCCCCGCGCCGACTGTAGCGCCTCGCCGATATCGCGAAAGCCGAAGCGGCGGATATCGGTCGCGGGGATAACCGTGGCGGTGGCCGGAGCATCTGCCAGCGGTTGCGCATAGCGGGAGGCGCCTTGCACTTCGACGTGAAGCAGGTCCTCCAGATTCATGCCGGAAACGTCGTCAGCCGCGAGCAGCATTGCCGGCGTACAGCACACGGCGATGAGCGCCGCAGAAAGTAACCGCTTGAATTTCATATGCGCCGCCCGCCCCGTCTCGCAGAACATGGATGAGGAATCTTACGCCTCCAGCAGGCATGGCATGGAAATGAGCGTTTACGCCCCCGATTCCGCCTCTGTCGGTACCCCACCTGATCTCTTCCCCGTTCCGGTGAAAGGGGACATATCCCGGGATACCGTTCCCGTCCAAGTGGACAGGGACATAAAAATTTTGGAATGGCGGGAGCCTTTCGCTTCGCTATGCTTGCAATCATGTCGCAATGGCTGACCCTTTCCCGCGCCGCGCACCTGCTCGGCATTTCGCGCGTCGCTTTGCAGAAGCGCATTCGCGAGGGCGAATTGCGCGCCTTTGACGGCATGGTGGCGGCGGATGATTTGCAGCGGACCTGGCCGGAACTGGATCTCACCGCGTCGGGAAGTTTTGAAAAGACGCGTGCGATTCGCGAGGACGCGTTTGGCAAGCGCCTTCGCGAGCGTGTCCTGCCCAGCCAGGAAGCGCTCGCGCAGCGCCTGTTTGTGCAGGGGCAGGAACTTACGGAATTGCAGCGGACCCTGACGCGCTACCACGTGCTGTTCGAGGCTCTCGAAGCGCGCCTTGCCGCGGCGCCTGCGCCCGCTGCAGGCGAATTGTTGCGCTTGCTCGACGAGGGCATGGCAAAGGCGTTGTCGGCACCTGCGCCCAGGCACGACCTGGACGCGCTCGATGCTATGCTGCGCGTCATGTCGGCGCACGTTACGGTCAAGCCATCGGGTCGCGAATTCTTTGTCGAGGGTTCGGAGACGCTGCTGAAGGCGGCGCTGCGCGCCGGGCTGGCACCAGCCTATGGGTGCGGCAACGGTGTGTGCGGTTTGTGCAAGGCGCGCCTGGTGGCAGGCGAGGCGCGCGCGGTGTCGCCGTCCGATTACCGTTTCTCGGAAGCGGAGAAGGCCCAGAACCACGTGTTGATGTGCGTCTGCACGGCGCTGAGTTCGGATCTCGTGCTGGAAGTGCTGGAAGCCGGTGCGCCGGCGGACATTCCCGAGCAGCGCGTGGTCGCCAGGGTGCGCAGTGTGGACGTACTGAACGACGAGGTGCTGCGGCTGCACCTGCAAACGCCGCGCAGCAACCGCCTGCGCTTTCTCGCCGGGCAGCGAGTCACCCTGGGCGTAAGCGCGGATCTGGCAGGAGGCAGCGACCTTCACGCCGAATACCCGGTGGCAAGTTGTCCCTGCGATGACCGCAATCTGATTTTCCATCTCTGCCGTACGGATCGCCGTGACGCCAGCGCCGACTTTCGGCAGTGCGTGTTCGACGGTCGCATCAAGGCGGGCGACGATGTCTCGGTGTGGGGGCCGTGGGGCAGCTTCGTGCTGGAGAACAACTCGGTCCGTCCCGTGGTGTTCATCGCCATCGACGACGGCTTTGCGCCGGTGAACAGTTTGATCGAACATGCCATCGCGGTGGATGCCGCCGAGTCCATTTCGCTCTACTGGGCCAGTTCGCAGCCGGGAGGCCAGTATCTGCCCAACCAGTGCCGTGCCTGGCACGAAGCGCTCGACGAGTTCAGCTACCTGCCGCTGACAGTCGATGAGTTGCCGGCCGTTCTTGCAGCAAATGCAGATCTATTGGCAAGCGATGTCTACCTTGCCGGCGCGGCGGAGCGGGTCGAGCCGTTGGCGGCGCAGTTGCTGGCCTCGGGCCTCCCGCCCGACCAATTGCATGTCGAGGCGTTCTGACGCCATGACCCGGTTACCATGACCCGACCGCGCCGCATTATTCCCATCCTGCCGCAGGACGCCGACGAGGAACTCGACGCCTGTTCGTCCGCCGAGCCTTTCGCCCTGATGGTGCTGGGCGACAGCATGGAGCCGGAGTTTGTCGAAGGCGAGGTGATCCTGATCGAGCCCGAAGGACTGGCCACCGACGGCTCATATGTCCTCGCCCAACTGGCCGGCGAGTGGATCTTCCGCCAGTTGATCCGGCATGGCGAGGGCTGGAAACTGCAGGCGCTGAATTCTGCCTATCCCGCGACGGATATTCTCGACCTCGGCCCGGTCAAAGGGGTCATCATCCAGAAATCCAAACCTGGTAATCGTCGGGCCACCAAACGTTACGTGGAGTGAGTCTTATGCCGTATTACATTTATCGTGTTACGTCTCTCGGGCCGATTCCCCGGCTGGAGAAAATCACCCGGTTCGATGCTTTCAAGGAGGCCTCGCAGGAGGCCAAGCGCCTGCGTCGCGAAACCGATCTCGGTGCAGGCGAGACGATCAGGACCATCTTCGCCGAAACAGAGTTGCAGGCGGAAGATCTCCTCAGCCAACCACGCGGCGAAGAGCCGATGACGGGAGAGGACTACTAGTCCTGTGGTCGACGAAACCGCGTTCCGCCATATCCGGGGCGACATCAATCGTCTGCCCTGCATTTTTGAGCGCGCGTTGCTGGCCCGCCATGCCGTCTGCGAACTGGCAACGGGGCACCAGATCGCCGAACGCGAGACAGTTTCATGCAGCCAGCCGGCGGCGCACGCGGACTGCGCCAAGATGGCGGAGCTGCTGCGGCAGAAGTCGGCTTTTGCGTTGGGAATCACCGCGACCGAACGCATTTTGCCGCACGCCATGATGATGAGGATTCAGTGCGGCGGGCTTGACGGACTGAAGAACCTGCTCGACGCGGAATCGCTGGCACCCAATGCGCGGCGGCTGGTGCGCCTGGCGCGGGAGCGCTATGGTGAACTGGGCGAGTTGCCCTTTTCCGAGATAGTCAAGGGCATGGCGGCGTGGAAGGCCCGCCGCCGCCATGGCGGGGAGCCGCGATGATTGCCGGCATGGCGGCGCTGGTGAATGCCGTGCAGACCAACTGCGACATAGCCGATGCGCGGCATGCGCGCAATGTCAGCCTGTGCACCTACCTGCTCGGCATGCGCGAGTTCTTTCGCTGGGAACATGAACTGCCCTACGGCGTGTCGCCACCGCGTGACGAGGTGGGGCGCTGGATTACGGAGCGCGAGGAACGCTGGGAGCAGATCATCGACGAGGATTTCGTTGTCGTGCCGGTGGCCGGCCACGAGTTCGATCCATTCGCTGCCGACCAGGTCAACGCCGCGCTGGCCGGCAGCGGGCTGGTGTACGGCGCCGGTGTGGGGCGTTTTCACAAGCCGCATTTCTTCCTTGGCCGGCTCGACCGCGAAGAGCAGCGCGGTCAGGCGCGGCTGCTGGTCTGCGGTTGCGAATATGCGCGCGATGTGTCCGCCGTCCCGGCGGCATCACAGGGCGCCACCGTGATCGTGCGGCGCGAGGCGCTGCGGCAGTGGCTGTGGGAGAAGGCCGAAGGATGGAACGTCAAGCAGCAGGACGGCGCACTCAAGGCGGCCTTGCTCGCCTACGGCTTCGATGTCGATCCGCAGGCCGCCATAGAGCGCATGACCGATGGCGAAATCGAAACCCTGGTGCTGCACGAGGAAGGTGAAATCGCCGCCGGTCGCCTGCTGGGCAGCGGCTGGTCGGAAATGGTGGCGGGCTTCCGCGGCAAACGCGCCGAACTGCTGGCGCGGGCAGTACGCGACAATCTGGCGGATTGCCTGGTGACGCTGCCGGGCCTGCTCGCGCGAGGTGCCGCAGATTCACTGAATTCGCTGCATTTCTGGTTCTCGACCTTCGATGGCATGCGGCGCGAGATGTTTCCGCGTCTGGTCGAAGACTATGCAACCGCAGGAGTCGGCGCTGGTGGTACGGCGATTCTGCTCGATGTTGCAGAAGCGGGTCGTGAGCACTTCACCGTACTAGGCCTGCGCCTGCTGGATATGGACGAAGCGGCCATCGAAGCGCTTTCGCACGAACCGGCAGCGATCGCCCTCTAGGCCTCTCGCGGCCGGCGCCGCGATGACTACTCTTTCATGGCCTCGACGGCGATGCTCAGCGTGACGTCGTCGCCGACGTAGGGTACGTTCTTGCCCATGTTGAAATCCGAGCGCTTGATCTTCGCCACTGCGTTGGCTCCGATTGCATCCTTCTTGTTCATCGGGTGCGGCATGGCGTTGAATGATGTCACGGTCAGGGTCACCGGTTTGGTCACGCCCTTGATGGTCAGGTTACCCTCGACGGCCACCGGCTTGTCGCCATCGAACTTGACCGCGGTCGACTTGAAGGTGATGACCGGGTATTTCTCGGTGTCGAAGAAGTCCGCTCCCTGGATGTGACCGTTGAGCAGCGCGAAGCCGGTGTTGACCGACTTCGCATCGATGCTGACGTCCACCGACCCGCTATGGGCGGCGCGGTCGAGGACGATCTTGCCGCTGGTCCTGTCGAAGCGGTGCATCTGGTTGGAGTAACCGAAATGGTTGTATTCAAAGCGCGGTGCTGTATGGGCAGGGTCGATGTTGAAGGTTTCGGGCGCGGCGAGGGCGGCGACCGAGAATGCGGAAAGGGTAGAAAGGGTGGCGGCGAGAGCGAGTTTTTTCATGGGGTTTCTCCTGGCTTGGGGTTAGTCGATTATTTTGCGGTGGCTGCTGCTGCGGCCACCAGGCGGAACTTGACTTGCACTTCGTTGGCGACGGTGCCGAAGTCGGCCCACATGCCTTCGCCAATGCCATAGTCGGCGCGCTTGAGTACCAGACTGCCTTCGAAGGTGGCCGTGTTGCCTTCCTGGCGCAAGGTGACCGGCGTCGTCAGGTCCAGCGTCCGGCCCTTGATGGTCATCCTGCCGGCGACTTCGTAACGGTTGCCACCCAGGGGCTTGAACGACGTCGATACGAATTTCGCAACAGGGAAGGCCTTGGTGTCGAACCAGGCTTTGCTCGCCACCTCGTCGTTGGCGTCTTTCGAGCCGGCATCGATGCTGGCCAGGTCGATGTCCAGCTCGGCCTTGGCAGCCGCGGGTTTGGCCGGGTCGAACGCTAGTCTGCTGCGAAAGCTCTTGAACTGGCCCTCGACCGGCACATTCATCTGTTTCGAAACAAAGAAGATTGCGCTTTTGTTGAGTTGGGGCTGGTTGAACTCGACGGCCTGGGCGCCGGACAGGGTGGCCGCCAGCAGGCAAAAGGCCAGGCTGTGTCGCTGATTCATTTCATGTTTTCCGGTGCGGGGTTGCGAAGAAACGGCAGCATGCGCGTCAGCACGTCGTCGCGGTCCATGAAATGGTGCTTGAGCGCGGCGCCGAGGTGGGCGACTACCAATGCCGCCATGCTCCAGTTGAGCAGTTCGTGAACCTCCTCCAGAAGTTTCCCCAGGCCTTCGTTCTTCGCCAGCAAATCAGGCAGCGGCAGGACGCCGAACCAGACGGTTTGAAAACCCTTAGCCGAACTCATCAGCCAGCCGCTGAGCGGTATGGCGATCATCAGCACATAGAGCAATACATGCGTCGCCCCGGCGACTTTGCCCTGCCAGGCCGGCATGCCGGCGGGCGGTTCGGGCGGACGATGCGACAAGCGCCAGCCAAGGCGGACCAGCACGAACAGAAAGATCGTCACGCCGGCCCATTTGTGCCACGAGTAGAGCTTGAGCTTCTGCGGCGACAACGGCAGGTCGGCCATGTACAGACCAACCGCAAAGCTGCCGAAAATCGCGATGGCGATCAGCCAGTGCAGCGCGATGGCCATGACGCTATAGCTTGTGCCGACAGTTGGCTTGGCGCCGGGCAGGGGGTTCATGGTGGGTGTTCGTTTGTACAAGGCATTCCTCTGGCGAAGTGCGTACTTTACGCATCCGCTCAAGGATAACAAAGATCGTCGGCTACAAATGATTGGTGCATGCCGGGCAACAATGCAGCACGACGCACCATCCCCCTATCCCACAAGGGGACACCTGCCCGCGAAGCGGCGTTCCAGGTGCGCAGAGCACCGTCCCCGGCGCAAGCGCACGGGGACATATCCCACCAGGGGATACCGTCTCCGATGCGACGGCATCGGAGACATATAATTGCTTCATGCCACGCTTTGCCGCGAACCTTTCCTTCCTGTTCACCGAGCGCCCCTTTCTCGAACGCTTCGCTGCGGCGCAGGCGGCCGGCTTTGGCGCCGTCGAGTTTCATTTTCCTTACGAGTTCGACCGCGCGGCGCTGGCTGAGGTGGTGCTGACTTCGGGCCTCGAAGTCGTCCTGTTCAATCTTCCGGCCGGCGATTGGGCCACGGGAGATCGCGGCATTGCCTGCCACCCGCGGCGCATCGCCGAGTTTCAGGATGGCGTCGGCCAAGCCATCGACTACGCCCGGCTGACCGGCTGCGTCCGGCTCAACTGTCTGGCCGGGATCGCGCCGGCGGACATTTCGCACGACAAGGCGATGGAAACCCTGATCGAGAACCTGCGCTTCGCGGCGGCGGTTACCAAACGCGCAGGCATCGAGCTGGTTCTGGAACCGCTCAACACGCGCGACACGCCGGGCTTCCTTGTCGCCACCCCTCACGCCGGACTGGCGCTGATCAAGGAGGTCGGCAGCAACAACCTGCGTCTGCAATATGACATCTACCATGCCCAGGTGATGGAGGGCGATCTGGCTCGCACGCTGGAGGAGCATCTGCCGCAGATCGGCCACATTCAGCTGGCGGACAATCCGGGACGCCACGAACCCGGCACGGGCGAAATCAACTTTCCCTTCCTGCTGCGGCATCTCGATCGAGTCGGCTACGCGGGGTGGGTCGGTTGTGAATACAAGCCGAGCGGGCGCACCGAGGAAAGCTTCGGCTGGCTGGCGCCATGGCGTTAACTTTTTCCCGGCAACGGACCATCCTGCGCGGTTTGTTCGATGCCGCCGTCGCCGCGGCCGACCCGGCGCGCTGCCTGCCCGCATGGCTTCCCGAGCCGCCTCCCGCCGGGCGCACGGTAATAGTCGGCGCCGGCAAGGCGGCGGCCGCCATGGCGAGGGCCGTCGAGGAGCACTGGCGCGGCGATCCGTCGCGGCTTTCCGGTCTGGTTGTCACGCGTTACGGACATGGCGCGCCGACGCGATACATCGAAGTCGTCGAAGCTTCGCATCCGGCGCCCGATGCCGCCGGGCATCAGGCGGCCGCGCGCATTCTCGACACCGTAAAAGGGCTGACCTCGAACGATCTGGTGCTGGTGCTGCTTTCCGGCGGAGGGTCGGCGCTGCTCGCGGCACCGATGGCGGGCGTCACGCTGGATCAAAAGAAGGCCGCGACCAAGGCCATGCTCGCCTGCGGCGCCAGCATCGGCGAGATCAACTGCGTCAGGAAGCACCTCTCGGCCATCAAGGGCGGCCGTCTGGCGCTTGCCGCCGCTCCGGCGCGGGTGCTGACGCTGGCGATTTCCGATGTGCCGGGCGACGACCTGTCCACCATTGCCTCCGGTCCCACCGTACCCGATCCGACGACGTGTGGCGATGCACTTGAAATCGTCAATCGTTACGGCATTGAATTGCCGGACGACGCAAGGCAGGCGCTGTTGAGCGGCGCTGCTGAAACGCCCAAGGCCGGCGACCCGCGTTTCTCGCGCTGCGAGTCGCACATCATTGCCACGGCGCAACAAGCGCTCGCGGCAGCGGCTGCGGCGGCAAGCGCACAGGGCATCGTGCCGCTGGTGCTGGGTGACGCCATCGAGGGAGAGGCGCGCGAGGCGGCGCGCGTTCTGGGCGGCATCGCGCTGTCCTGCGCCGCGCACGGCGTGCCCCTGCCGGCACCGTGCGTGCTGCTTTCCGGCGGCGAAACCACGGTGACGGTGCGCGGCAGCGGGCGTGGCGGACGCAATGCCGAATTCCTGCTCGGGCTGGCGCTGGCACTCGGTGGGCATGCCTGCATTCATGCCATCGCCTGCGATACGGACGGCATCGACGGTTCGGAAGACAACGCCGGCGCGCTGCTGTCGCCTGAGACGCCGGCGCGTGCCGCCGCAGCCCGAATTGATTTGCGCGCACGACTGGCCGACAATGATGCCTACAGCGTGTTCGAGATTCTGGGCGACCTGGTCGTCACCGGGCCGACCCGCACCAATGTGAATGATTTCAGGGCGATCCTGATCGAAACGACGGCGGGTCTCGCGGAGAAAGATTAATGAGCCAGGAAGAACATTCTGCCGATTTGGCGCAGGACCTTGCCAACCCTGATCGCGCGGCGCTGCTGGCGGAGCTCGCCGGCGTGTTGCCGGCGGAGGCGTTGCTGTCTGCGGCCGAGGATCTGAAGCCCTACGAATGCGACGGGCTCACCGCTTATAGCGCTTTGCCCTGGGCGGTCGCATTGCCGCAGAACGACGAAGAGGTCGTGGCGGTGCTGAAAGTCTGTTACGCACGACAGGTGCCGGTGGTGGCGCGTGGCGCCGGCACCGGTCTTTCCGGCGGCGCCACGCCGGTGGTGCAGGGCGTGGTGCTGTCGCTGGCCAGGTTCATGCGCATTCTGGAGATTGATCCGGTGGCGCGGCTGGCGCGAGTGCAGCCCGGCGTGCGCAACCTGGCGATCTCCGAAGCGGTTGCCCCCCACGGGCTCTACTACGCGCCGGACCCGAGCTCGCAGATTGCCTGCACCATCGGTGGCAACGTCGCGGAAAATTCCGGAGGCGTGCATTGCCTGAAGTACGGGCTGACCTTGCATAACGTCGTGAGGCTGCGAGTGGCGCTGATGAACGGCGAGGTCATCGAAGTGGGCTCGCACGCCCTCGATGATCCCGGCTACGATCTGCTGGCGCTGATGATCGGGTCAGAAGGCATGCTCGGCGTGGTGCTGGAGGCTACGGTGAAGCTGACGCCCAAGCCGCGCACTGCCCAGGTGGTAATGGCCAGCTTCGACAGCGTGGTCGACGCCGGTGAGGCGGTAGCGGCCATCATCGCTGCCGGCATCATCCCCGCCGGCCTGGAGATGATGGACAAGCTCGCCACGGCCGCGGTAGAGGATTTCGTCCATGCCGGCTACGACCTGACGGCGGCGGCGATCCTGCTCGCCGAGTCAGACGGCACGGCGGAAGAGGTCGCGGAGGAAATCGCCGCCATGTCGGTGCTGCTGGAGAAGAACGGCGCCCGCCAACTGCGCATTTCGCAAAGCGAGGCGGAGCGCCTCAAGTATTGGGCCGGGCGCAAGGCCGCCTTTCCGGCCGTGGGCCGCATTACGCCCGACTATATGTGCATGGACGGCACGATTCCGAGAAAGCATGTGGCCCATGTGCTGACCCGCATCGCTGAATTGTCAGTTGAATTCCACCTGCGTTGCGCCAACGTGTTCCATGCCGGGGACGGCAACCTGCACCCGCTGATCATGTTCGATGCGCGCATTCCGGGCGAGACGGAACGCGCAATCGCCTTTGGCGCAAAGATTCTCGAACTGTCGGTCGATGTCGGCGGCACCATCACCGGCGAGCACGGCGTAGGCATCGAAAAGGTCAGGCAGATGTGCGTGCAATTCTCGCGCGAGGAACTCGACAAGTTCCATGCGGTCAAGGCGGCGTTTGATCCGCTGACGCTGCTCAACCCCGGCAAGGCGGTGCCTTACCCGCGGCACTGTTCCGAGTATCGTTTGATCGGGAGCGCACGATGAGCGATGGCGTCGAGCAATTTCGTTCGCGCATTCTCGAACGCAAGCCCTTGCGCCTGCGCGGTGGCGGCAGCAAGGATTTCTACGGCGGACCGCTGCAGGGCGATATGCTCGATACGCGCAGCCACAGCGGCATCGTGGGCTACGAGCCGTCGGAACTGGTGCTCACGGCTCGCTGCGGAACGCCGCTGGCCGAGATAGAGTCGGCCCTGGCGGAACGGCGGCAGGGCATCGCCTGCGAGCCGCCGCACTTCGGTGCGGCCACCATCGGTGGCGCCGTGGCCGCCGGACTGTCCGGCCCGCGCCGGGCAACCGCGGGCAGTCTGCGCGACTTCGTGCTCGGCGTGACGCTGATGGACGGCGAAGGCCGCGAACTGATTTTCGGCGGCCAGGTGATGAAGAATGTCGCCGGTTTCGACGTCTCGCGACTGATCGCCGGCAGCCTCGGCACGCTGGGCCTGATTCTGGACGTATCGCTCAAGGTCCTGCCGCTGCCGGTGGCGGAGGCCACGCTGCGTTTCGAGATGCCGCAGGACCAGGCATTGGACGCCATGAACCGCTGGGCCGGCCAACCCGTGCCGCTGGCGGCGACCTGCTGGCAGGGCGAGGTGCTGACGCTGCGGCTGTGCGGTGCGCAGGCCGCCGTCATGGCCGCCTGCAAGAATCTGGGCGGCGAGCGTATTGCCGAGTCGGAAGCGGCGGATTTCTGGACTGCGTTGCGCGAGCAGACAGCACAGTTCTTCGCCGGCCCGGATACCCATGGGCCCCTGTGGCGGCTCTCGTTGCCGTCGGTGACGCCGCCGCTGGATCTGCCCGCACCGCAGCTGATCGAATGGGGCGGCGCGCAACGCTGGCTACGCGGCGCCGTCGATGCCGCTCAGTTGCGCGAAGCCGCCGCCATCGCGGGCGGCCACGCGACGTTGTTTCGCGGCGGCGACAAGGCCGGTGGTGTTTTCTCGCCCCTGCCCCCCGGCCTGATGGAAGTACACCGTCGCCTCAAGCAGAGTTTCGATCCGTACGGCGTATTCAACCCTGGCCGTCTTTATCCAGAACTCTGATGGAAACCCATCTCGCCGATTTCATTCGCCATACCCCGGCTGGCCGTGAGGCCGAGGAGATTCTGCGGCGCTGCGTGCATTGCGGCTTTTGCACGGCGACGTGCCCGACCTATCAGCTGCTGGGTGACGAACTCGACGGTCCGCGCGGCCGCATCTATCTGATCAAGCAGGTGCTGGAGGGCGTCGAACCGACCGAAAAGACCCGCCTGCATCTCGATCGTTGCCTGAGCTGTCGGTCCTGCGAGAGCACCTGTCCTTCGGGCGTGCATTACACGCGCCTGCTCGACATCGGTCGTGAGGTGGTCGAAAGCAAAGTACCACGCACGGGAACTGATGCCTTCATGCGCGGCGCGTTGAAAAACGTGTTGCCGCGCTCGATGCTCTTCGGTGTCGCGATGAAGCTGGGGCAGTCGGTGCGGATGGTGCTGCCGGGCGCGCTGCGGGCCAAGGTGCCGCCGCTTTCCTCGGCGGGCCCGGCGCCGCAGCGAAGCCACGCCCGCAAGCTGATCGCGCTGGCCGGTTGTGTCCAGCCCTCGATGTTTCCGAACGTCAACGGCGCGACCCGGCGCGTGCTGGATCGTCTCGGCATCCAGATGATCGAAGCGGCCGGTGCGGGCTGTTGCGGTGCGGTGCGTTTGCATCTCAACGCGGCGGAAGGGGCGCGCGACGACGCCCGGCGCAACATCGATGCCTGGTGGCCGCTGCTGGAATCCGGCGCGGAAGGCCTGGTGATGACCGCCTCGGGCTGCGGCTCGCATGTGCTCGAATATGCCTACCTGCTACAGGACGACCCGGATTACGCGGTGAAGGCGGCTCGGGTAGTGCTGGCGACGCGCGATATCAGCGAGGTCATTACCGCGGAAGCGGCCGCTTTGACACACTTGCTGCAGGCCTGTGGTCCCCTGCCGGAAAGCGAACGGGCGCTGGCGTTTCACAGCCCCTGCAGCCTGCAGCACGGGCTCAGGATTCGCGGCACCGTCGAGTCGCTGCTGGCCGCCGCCGGCTTTACGCTGACCGCGGTGGCCGACTCGCACCTGTGCTGCGGCTCGGCGGGCACCTACTCGGTATTGCAGCCGGTACTTTCACAGCGTCTGCTGGAGAACAAGATCGGCGCCCTGACGGCGGGCGGACCGGTCGCGATCGCCAGCGCAAACGTGGGTTGCATAGGGCATCTGCAGGGCGCCACGGCTGTGCCGGTGAAGCACTGGATTGAAGTGCTCGATGCGCGGCTGTCGGCATGACGGACCGGGCCGGCTCCGGCCGGATGCCGTGACATGAGCGGCATCGGGCTCGACCCCAGCGCGCGCGACTGGCAGACCCTGCGGGCGTCGTTTCGCTGGCAGGTGCCGGCGCGCTACAACATCGCCCGCGCCTGCTGCGGCCGCTGGGCCGATGACCGGTCGCGCTTCGCGCTGTACTACGAGGACGAAGCCGGCCATACCGAAGCATGGACTTTCTGGGACGTGCAGCAGGCCGCCAATCGCCTGTCCAACGTGCTCGGCGCGATGGGCGTCATGGCCGGCGATCGAGTCGCCATCATCCTGCCGCAGCGGCCCGAAACCGGCATTGCGCACATGGCCTGCTATCAGATGGGGGCGATTGCCGTGCCGGTCTCGCATCTGTTCGGCGCCGATGCGCTGGAATTCAGGCTGTCCCACGCCGGGGTGCGGGTAGCCATCGTCGATGAGGGCGGCCTGGAGAAACTTGCCGCCGCGCGCATGGCGCTGCCGGAACTGAAACACGTCATCGGCGTCGGCGGTGCGCGCGAATCCTGGGTCCGCGAGTGGGCTACCCTGCTGCCGCTGGCTTCGTCGCGGTATACAGCGACGGAAACTGCGGCCGACGACGCGGCGATGATCATCTACACCAGCGGCACCACCGGCAACCCGAAAGGTGCCTTGATGGCGCAGCGCACGCTGCTGGGCAATCTGCCGGGCTTCGTCAGTTCGCACGACTTCTATCCGCAGCGGGGCGACATGTTCTGGTCGCCGGCCGACTGGGCCTGGACCGGCGGCCTGTTCGACGCGCTGCTGCCGAGTTGGAACTTCGGCCAGCCGCTGCTCGGCTATCGCGGCCGCTTCGATCCGGAGAAGGCCTTCTGGCTGATGGAAAAGTACGGCGTGAAGAACAGCTTCCTGTTCCCCACCGCACTAAAGATGATGATGAAGGCGGTTCCGCAGCCGAAAGAGAAGTACGACCTTGCCTTGCGCAGCATCATGAGCGCCGGCGAGACCGTGGGCGAGGCGGTGTGCCACTGGGCGCTGGAGGCGCTGGGAGTCACGGTCAACGAGATGTACGGCCAGACCGAGATCAACTACATCGTCGGCAACTGCGCGATGGTGACGCCGCCCAAACCCGGCGCCATGGGACGCGGCTATCCCGGACACCACGTTGCCGTGCTCGACGACGGCGGTCAGCCGGCGGCCCGCGGCGAACTCGGCGAAGTCTGCGTGCAACGCAGCTGTGACGGCGTGATGGATCCGGTGTTCATGCTTGGCTACTGGCAGAACCCGTCGGCCACGGCGGAAAAATTCCTCAGCGGCGGCATCGACGATCCGCAAGCCTGGGGCCGCACCGGCGACCTGGCAAAGATGGATGAGGACGGCGTGCTCTGGTACCAGGGGCGCAGCGACGACATGTTCAAGAGCGCCGGCTATCGCATCGGGCCGGGCGAGATCGAGAATTGCCTGGTCAAGCATCCGGCGGTGGCCAATGCCGCGGTTATCGGCGAGCCGGATTCGGTGCGCGGAACCGTAGTCAAGGCCTTCATCGTGCTGCAGGTCGGCGAGTGTCCGTCACCTGAACTGGAAGCATCGTTGCAGCAGCATGTGCGCCAATTTCTGGCGCCCTATGAGTATCCGAAGATCATCGAGTTCATCGATGCCCTGCCAATGACCACCACCGGCAAGGTGCAACGCCGCCTGCTGCGCCGGCAGGGCGCTGCCAGCGCTTCCTAGGGTTCGCTGGCGGCGTCCTGGTCGGGCCGTGGGTCGGCCGCTTCCGGCTTGGCCAAAGCGGGCTGCCACAACCCTTGACAATAGCGGCCGCTGGTATGCTTGCAAATTTGGATCTTGCGAAGCAAACATGCCTAACGCGATAACACTTACTGAGCAGGTCAGAAGGACAGCCCTTGCCAATGGAGCCGATCTGGTCGGCATCGCCAACGCTGCCCTGGTTCCGGATCAAACAGAAAGTCTTCATAGGCTGCTTGCAGGAGTAAAGCGCATCGTGGTGGTGGTCACGCGCCACAGTCCTTCCGCGCTGGAAAGCCACAATAACCAGGCTCGCCAGTTCGACACCATCCACACGTATCAGGAGTGCGAGCGCGCTGCCCATAAGGTGGCCCGGCAGATCGAGGATTCGGGCTATGCCGCGATAGCCGTGCCGGCGTTCATTCCTATCGACATGAAGGCTCCCAAGAACGGCATGCGGGGTGAAATCAACTGGAGGGACGCGGCCGTTCAGGCCGGACTTGGCTCATGGGGGGAGAACGGTTTACTTGTAACGTCTGACTTCGGCTCCGCGGTGCGCATTTGCGGTGTAGCGACCAATGCTCCGCTTGAAGCCGACGGCCCGTTGCTTGACGATGTCTGTGACCATTGCCTGGATTGCGTAAAGTCCTGCCCGCCCCAGGCCCTTTCCGGCGGCGGCAAGATTGACAAGAAGAAGTGCGGCGATCACATCTTTCGGTACGGCTTCCGTACCTTCCAGGGCTTCATGTCTGACCTTTTGGACCGCGACGCGAGAGCTCGAACAACCATTGACGGTTTCCCGCTGCGCGAGATATGGCAGAACTTTATGACCGGAAACTACTATTACTGCTTTCACTGTCAAACCCGCTGCCATCGCAGCGGGCCGGATACGGGCGAGTAAAGCCGCATCAGGTCAATGCATGAATGGGATCTGACGAGACAGGAGGATTTCTGCAACCGACGGGTCAGAGTCGAGTCCGGCAATTGAGCCCGTCAAGGTCGCCGCCAGAGACCGATCGTTGAATTGTTGATCCTCCGAACCTGCCGTTCGTGTATAAGATTGGAGAACTGCGGCCTTACGGAACACAGGTCACGCCCCGGTGGCAAGAATATTGGGAATCGCAAATTCAAACTTGGAGAGCCCGTCATGTCGAGTACCAACCAGGAAATTACCGGACGAACCCAGATGCCAGACCAAACCATCAATCACCTGATCCAGTGGGGAGATCACCTCTCGGTTGGTCATCCCGAAATCGATGCCCAGCATAAGGAAATATATGAATTTGGGGCGGAGATTTACGAAAGCTGGCGCAATGGTGTGCGGGTTGGAGAACTGCGAGTCTCCACCGACAGGCTGTTTGGGCTTCTTCGTAATCATTTTGTCTACGAGGAACGACTCCTCGCCGGGATCGGCTACGGCGATCTTAAGCAACATGTGGCGGAACATCGGGCCATGCTCAAGGAATTGCAGGACATGCGCGAACACTTCAAGACCCTCAGCGACGATGATGATTCCCCCGGGGGTTCGGTGTTGTCCCCTAACTGGTCAGTAATGCAGTTTATTCTGGCCTTTGCCCTTGGGCATGTGATGACCAGCGACATGAGCTACGTTCAGCCTCTCAAGGCTAGCGGCAAAGCCGCAAAGCCAACGGCGGGAGGCGCTTAAGCCGATCGACCCGGGTGGCCGTTTTGGCCGGTCTGCTGTCCAACAGCTAAATCTTGCGGGCCGCGATGCTTTAGATGAATGACGGTCGAAAAGGCAGGCTCGATAGTCTGACCAGGGGAGAACTGGCGATGGACAAGCAAGCAGCGTTTTCGAGCGACGAGATGATGGGATGGATACGTGAGATGGCGGCCTTCGGCGCGCGTCGCGCGGGTTCGCCGGCAGGCCTGGCGAACGAGGATTACCTCGTTGCCAAACTAGGTGAGTTCGGCCTTGCCAATGTTCGCAGGGAACCGATTCCGGTCGAGCACTATCGGCCCGACATCTCCCGGGTGGAGATCGACACCGGCGCCGGCTTCCAGCCATTCAATGCCCAGTGGATACCCTATTGTCGTTTTACGCCGGCGGCCGGAATCGAGTCGCAATTGGTGTTTGCCGACTCCGGTGCGTTCAGTCATACCGGCGACTGGGCCGGCAAGGTGGTGGTGACCGAGATCGAATTCCCCGTGCTCGATGTGGCGCTGATAGGAAAGTTTTCAATGGGCAAGCACGATCCCGACGATAACCTCAAGGACATCAAGCACCCGGCCACTTGGGTACGTCTGGGCTGGCATTTGTATCGCAAGGCGATTGAACGCGGCGCGGTTGGCTTCATCGGCATTCTAAAGGACCAGCCGGGTGGCTCGTATCAAATGTACGCGCCTTACGGATTCAAGGAAAAAGACATCCTCGACAAACCCCTGCCCGGCTTCTGGGTCAGCCGCAACGACGGCGCGCAGATTCGCAAACTGGCGGAAGAAGGGGCGAAGGTGCGCCTGACGCTGACCGGCGAGCGCGAGCCGGCGGTGACCCACAATATCGTCGGCGAGATTCCGGGCGAGACTGATGAAGCGGTGATCCTGCATTGTCATCATGACTCGCCCTTTGTTTCACCGGTCGAGGACGCTTCTGGCTGCGCGGTCATCCTGGCGCTGGCGCGGCACTTCGCGCAGGCTGCGAAGCCGCGGCGCAAAATCATCGTGCTGTTCACCGCCGGGCATTTTTACGGCTCCATTGGCACGCGAACTTTCATCGAGGATCATGCCGTCGATGTGGTGCCCAAGGTCGCGCTCGAGATCACCGTCGAGCATGTCGCCAGGGAAGCCATCGAGAACGCGGCGGGCGAGTTGGTCGAAAGCGGTCGGGCCGAAGGCACCGGCGTCTTTTTACCCTTCAATCAGGCGATGGTCGATGCCGTGCTGGTCAATCTCCAGGACAACGGTGTCGACCGCGCCTTTCTGCTGCCACCCGAAGGCCCGCTCGGCCCTTACCCGCCGACCGACGGTGGCGACTGGTATCTTTCCGGCGTGCCGCTGGTCAACTTCATCTCGAATCCGGTCTATCTGCTGAATGCCGAGGACGACTTTAATTGGGTCGATCAGCCTCGGCTGGCCAAGGTGGCTGGTGCCGTCGCGGGCATTGTCGAGGCAACGGAAAAACTGTCGAAATCAGCCATCGGCGCCGTCGATTTTCCGCTGTACAAACTCAAGATGAAATTGATCAGGTATCTGGTCAACTGGAAGACGACCAAGTTCGGCACGCGTCCGGTTTATTGAAATGTCGCTGACTTTCCGGATGCTGTAGAAAGTCGGCGATGGCGATACGGTGCCTTTCAACAGCGCGAGGATTCGCAGCGGCGAGGAGAGCGTAGTTTGCTCGACCGCCATGCTGCGCAGGGGCTTCATCAGAGCGTGCTTTGCTCGACCGCCCGGCCGCGCAGGGGGTTCATCAGCGCCGGCTCCTGGTCTGGCGGGGCTCACTCCAGCCAGCGGCGCCGCCAGAAGATGATGCTCAGTGTGGTTGCCACCGCCGCCATCAGGCCGAGGGCGATCAGGAATCCGTTCGGCCAATCCAGTGGCGGCATGACTTTGAAATTCATGCCGAAAATGCCCGAGATCAGCGTCGCCGGCATGAAAATGATGGCGACCACGGTGAGCGCCCTGACCTCCTGATTGACCCGGTTGCTGACGGCCGACAGGTAGATGTCGAGCATGCCGGCGATCACGTCGCGGTTGGCTTCCAGAGATTCGATGGCGTGCACGGTGTGGTCATAGATGTCGCGCAGGTAGGGGCGGGTTTCCGGGCGGAAGAAGCGATCGTCGGCGCGGGTCAGGCTGTTGATCACTTCGCGCAGGGGCCAGATCGAGCGGCGCAGTGTCAGCGTTTCGCGCTTCAACTGGTGCACCGCCTGTAGCGAGCCGGGCCTGGGTCGCTCGAGCATCGTGTCCTCGAGTTCTTCGGTGCGCTCACCGATGCTCTCCAGTATCGTGAAGTAGCGATCAACGATGGCATCGAGCAGCGAATAGGCGAGGTAATCGGCGCCCAGTTTGCGGATCTGGCCGCGATCCTGGCGCAGACGTTCGCGCACCGGGTCGAAGCGGCCGCTGGGTCGCTCCTGAAACGTGAGGACGAAGTTGTTGCCCAGGATCAGACTGACCTGGTCGGAGCTGATCTGTTGATGCTCGCTGTCAATTTCGAAGAAACGGGCGACCATGAAGAGGTAGTCGCCATAGTCGTCGATCTTGGGCCGCTGGTTGGTGTTGAGAATGTCTTCGAGCACCAGCGGATGCAGTTTGAATCGGCGACCGATTTCCGCCATCACCTCGGGTTCATGCAGGCCATGGACGTTGAGCCAGAGTACCGGCAATCGCGGCTTATGCGCTTTGGCTTCCTCGACCGACGTGAAGCAGTACTCGAGCAGTTCGGCGTCGCCGTACTCGATCAGGGTAATCGTCGGCTGCTCGGTCTTGCGCTCACCCAGATGGATCAGCGCGCCGGGCGCCAGGCCTACCTTGGCGGCCTGCGACAGGTGCTTGGCGGCGCGTGCGCGGTCGCGGCTCGGCTTGGACGTCGTCATGTCGTGCGATTGAAAGAACCTTGATTTCGATCAAATGGATTGATGTGGAAAGCGTATCATACCGCCGGCACAACTTTTGCCCGGACGGAGCCTGCATCAGGAGCTCGTCGGGCGGGCCATCAACGGACATGCGAATGGGAGAATCATGGCGCTAAAGATCGGAGTTCCCCGGGAAGTCTTACCGGGTGAAAAACGCGTGGCTACCGTACCGGAAGTCGTCGAAAAACTGATAAAGCTCGGCTTTACGGTCGCGGTTGAGTCCGGTGCCGGCGACCAGGCAAATTGCAATGACGATAGCTACCGCGCTGTCGGTGCCGAAGTAATAGACGGTGCTGCCAAGCTGTGGGCGAGCTCCGACATCGTATTCAAGGTAGGCGTTCCGACTGCCGAAGAAGTCGGCCTGATGCGCGAAGGCGGCACCTTGATCGGCTTCGTTTGGCCGGCGCAAAACCCCGAACTGATGCAGCAGCTGGCCGCCAGGAAGGCTACCGTGCTGGCCATCGACGCGCTGCCGCGACAGCTTTCCCGCGCCCAGAAGATGGACGCCCTGACCTCGCAGGCCGGCGTCGCCGGCTACCGCGCCGTCATCGAGGCCGCCAACGCTTTCGGCCGCTTCTTCAACGGCCAGATCACTGCCGCGGGCAAGGTGCCGCCGGCCAAGGTCTTCATCGCCGGTGCCGGCGTCGCCGGCCTCGCCGCGATCGGCACCGCCGCCGGGCTGGGTGCCATCGTGCGCGCCAACGACACCCGTGCCGAAGTGGCCGACCAGGTCGTGTCGCTGGGAGGCGAATTCGTCAAGGTCGATTATGAGGAAGAAGGCTCCGGCGGCGGCGGCTACGCCAAGGTGATGAGCGAGGGCTTCCAGCAGGCCCAGCGCGAGATGTACGCCAAGCAGGCGAGGGAGGTGGACATCATCATCACCACCGCGCTGATTCCCGGCAAGCCCGCGCCCAGACTGATCACCGCCGAGATGGTGAAGAGCATGAAGCCGGGCAGCGTGATCGTCGACATGGCGGCCGAGCGCGGCGGCAACTGCGAACTGACCGAGCCCGGCCAGTCGGTGGTGAAGCACGGCGTGACCATCGTCGGCTACACCGACCTGAACTCGCGCCTGGCCAAGCAGTCGTCAACGCTGTACGGCACCAACCTGTGGCGCCTTGGCGAGGAACTGTGCAAGACCAAGGACGGCATCATCGACGTCAACATGGAAGACGACGCCATCCGCGGCCTGACGGTCATCAAGGAAGGAACGATAACCTGGCCGGCCCCCCCGCTCAAGGTTGCGGCGGCACCACCGGCGAAACCCGCGGCTGCGGCGCCGGCTGCCAAGAAGAGCGGCGGTCATGGCAAGGCGAGCGAGCCGGCATCGGCGACCAGCACGGCCGTCACTTTCGGCATCGCGGCGCTGATGTTCTGGTTTGTCGGCGCCAATGCCCCGGGAGCGTTTCTGGCGCACTTCACGGTATTCATACTGGCCTGCTTCGTCGGCTACATGGTGGTGTGGAACGTCACGCCGGCCCTGCATACGCCGCTAATGAGCGTGACCAATGCGATCAGCAGCATCATCGCCATCGGCGCCCTGGTGCAGGTCGGACCGGAAGGCTGGATACGCTGGCTGGCAGTGGCTGGCATCGCGCTCACCGCCGTCAATATGTTCGGCGGCTTCGCCGTGACCCAGCGCATGCTGGCCATGTTCCGCAAATAACCCAGGAGACACGACATGTCTGAAAATTTGGCAACCGTCTCCTATATTGGAGCAACGATTCTTTTCATCCTCAGCCTGGGCGGTCTTTCCAGCCCAGTGAGTTCTCGCCGCGGTAATCTTTACGGCATGATCGGCATGACCGTCGCCGTGCTGGCGACGGTCTTCGGGCCGCGCGTGACGATGGCTGGCTTGCCCTGGATCATCGGCGCCATGGTGGTCGGCGCCAGTGTCGGTCTGTATGCTGCGCGTACCGTGCAGATGACCCAGATGCCGGAACTGGTGGCATTGATGCACAGCCTGGTCGGTCTGGCGGCATGCCTGGTCGGTTTCGCCAATTACATCGATCCAGCGGCGGCAATGCACATGGTCAACGGGGTCATGGAACCATTGAGCGAAGCAGAAAAGGCCATCCATGAAATCGAGATCTACGTCGGTATCCTGATAGGCGCCATCACCTTCTCGGGTTCGATCATCGCCTTCGGTAAGCTCTCCGGCAAGATCGGCGGCAACCCGCTGCTGCTGCCGGCCCGGCACTGGCTCAATCTGGCCGGTCTGCTGGTGATCATCTACTTCGGCCGCGAGTTCCTCCATGCCGAACCGGGCCAGGGCATGGTGCCCCTGTTCGTGATGACCGTGATTGCCCTGCTGTTTGGCATTCACATGGTAATGGCGATCGGAGGTGCGGACATGCCGGTGGTGGTCTCGATGTTGAACAGCTATTCCGGATGGGCGGCCGCCGCCACCGGCTTCATGCTCAACAACGACCTGCTGATCGTGACCGGTGCTCTGGTCGGATCGAGCGGCGCCATCCTCTCGTACATCATGTGCCAGGCGATGAACCGCCACTTCATCAGCGTGATTGCCGGCGGCTTCGGCACCACCAGCGGCGCGACGCCGGTGGCGGGTGCGCAGCCGGCGGGGGAAGTGGTGCCGATCAGTGCCACCGAGACCGCAGAATTGCTCGGCGAGTCCAAGAGCGTCATCATCGTCCCGGGTTACGGCATGGCGGTGGCGCAGGCCCAGCACACGGTTTACGAGATCACCAAGTTCCTGCGCGCGAAGGGCGTCAATGTGCGCTTCGGCATTCACCCGGTCGCGGGCCGGATGCCCGGACACATGAACGTGCTGCTGGCGGAGGCCAAGGTGCCTTACGACATCGTGTTCGAGATGGATGAACTCAATGACGACTTCCCGCAGACCGACGTGGCGATTGTCATCGGCGCTAACGACATCGTCAATCCGGGCGCGCAGGACGACCCGAGCAGCCCGATTGCCGGCATGCCGGTGCTCGAGGTATGGAAGGCCAAGACCTCGATCGTGATGAAGCGCAGCATGGCATCCGGCTACGCCGGCGTCGACAATCCGCTCTTCTACAAGGAAAACAATCGCATGCTGTTCGGCGATGCCAAGAAGATGCTGGACGAAGTGCTGGTCGCGCTTAAGACTTGCGCTTAGTCAAGTTGTCTTCAACAAAAAAGCCACGGCATGCCGTGGCTTTTTTGTCGTCCATGCAAATAGTCGGCGCTGGCGGGACGGCGGATGGCCAGATTTCGGCCAGGCGGCACCAGCCTGACCCGGAGCAAGGATTCTCCGGCAACGCCCGGAGTTGACCTAGATCAAATCAGCGAACGATCGTTCGGGTAATATCGCAACCGTGGCCCAATAAGAAACGCCTTGCATACGTTGCAGATTGATAACCCGAACAGCCCGTGCGAAACGGGCTGGAGGTCAAATGGCTTACGCGCTGTTCTCGATTTCGACGCTCGCCGGAACCACCTTGCACAAAGGTGACCTGGTCCTTGCCGTGCACGTATTCCCGTCCGCTCCAGCGGGGTTCAGATCCTTGCGGGGGGATAAATGGTGAGCCATGTCGCCGCCGATCGCTCGCGGCAGTTCCGGCACGAGGCACAACGTCTGGAGATTCTCAAGGCGGCGGCTGCGGCCATTGCGGAACACGGTTACCACGGAATGACCATGCGAGGACTTGCCCGTGCTACGGGGAAGGGCCTGGCCACTTTCTACGACTATTTCTCCTCCAAGGAAGACGTCCTCTTTTCGCTGCAGACCGACGCCTTCGAAACCATGGCCCGCTCGGTGACGGCAGCACTCGAGGACGTCAACGATCCCGTCGACAGGCTGTATATATTTGTGTTGAACCACCTCCGCTATTGCGCCGAGCACAAGTCGGTGATGCGGGTGCTGGTCCATGAAGCGTCCGCGCTGCCGGCGGGCAGGCGCAAGACGGTTCGCTTGCTCAAGGAAGCCTACTTCAATATCTGTCGGGATATCGTGGCATCGATTCTTGCCGCCGGATGCGCCTCTCCGGGTGCCGGTGGCATCGACAAGCCAGACGCTGCCGAGGTCGAGCGGATAACGTACAGCGTCTTCGGCATGCTCAACTGGAGCTACGGTTGGTACGATCCCCGGCACCACGGAACGCCTCAGGACGTCGCCAAGACGATCCATGCGCTCGCCGTATGCGGCCTCGTGGCGCGATGCCCCAAACGTGTTGATGCGGACAACCTGGAGCACCACCTTGGCTCGATCGTCCCGCCGCCGTTATTCGGCCGGTCCGGTTATGCCGTTACAGCTTAGGCCGGCCGGACGTTGCCGGCAGAGAAATACTTTCCGCGCAGAAAATTGCGCAAGGCACCATGAATAGAAACGCAGTCTAAGAGAGGGCCAGAGAAATGCGCTACGGAGAAATTGGGTTCGATTTGGAAGTGGATATGACGCGGGGCAGCATCGACCGGGTGGAGACCGACCTGAACGACACAAAGCTGTTCATGGGTGGTCTCGGCACCAATGCCAAGATCATGTGGGACAGGGTGCCGCCGGAAACCGACGCCTTTTCCCCCGACAACCTGCTGATCTTCAGCAGCGGCCTGCTGTGCGGCACCGCAGCGCCGGGCAGCAACCGCACCATCGTGTCGACCATATCGCCGCAAACGAAGCTGATGGCCTACTCGATGATGGGCGGTTTTTTTGCCCCCGAGCTGAAGTACGCCGGCTACGACAAGATCATCATCAGCGGCAAGTCCGAAGAACTGGTCTACCTCTGGATACACAACGATAAGGTCGAAATTCGCGACGCTTCGCATCTGAAGGGCATGGGCGCAACCGACGCGTCGGAAGCGATCCGCAAGGAACTCGATGATCCGGACATCCAGATTGCGGCCATCGGCCTGGCCGGCGAGAACCGGGTCTTCTATGCCTCGATCGAACAGGGCCGCTCCTCGGCCTCGCGAGGCGGGATAGGCGCCGTGATGGGCGACAAGGGCCTCAAGGCCATCGCCGTGCGCGGCACCAAGGACATCAACGTTGCCGACCCGGTCAAGTACATGGAACTGTGTGACGGCGTTCTGAAGTACATCAAGTTCCGCGGCGAGAATCCGATCAAGAACGTGCCGCCGATCTTGCAGGGGCTCGGCTCGCCCCAGGAAATGGCCATCGTTGATGAGGAGTGGCACACCACCAACTTCACCTGGGGCAACTCGCGCACCCGGCGCAAGGACTTCTGGACTCACGAAATCGAGCAGAAGTGGAAGGAAACCCAGGAGAACGTGCGCACACGACTGATCAGTTGCCACAACTGCCCGATGAAGTGCGGCGCCACCATCTCGGTGCCGGGCCTGCCCACCTACATGATGAAGTGCTACTCGAAGCTGACCTACACGATGGCGGCTTTCTCGGACCTGGACTTCGGTTTCAGGATCGCGCAGAAGGCCACCGAGTACGGCCTCGACGGCTTCTCGGCGCCGCAGGCAATGGCTTTCGGCCTCGAACTGCTTGAGGCCGGCATCCTTACTCTGGAAGACTTTCCCGGCATGCCGGAAGACACCGAGGGCCGCTTCTTCTACCTGCTGGACAAGATCGTCCGCCGCGAGGGCATCGGCGACTATCTGGCCGACGGCACCTACTGGGCAGCGCGGCGCATCGGCAAGGGCGCGGAGAAGTACGACCACAATACCATCAAGAAGCATGAGCAGTTGCCGCTCAAGCTGGGCATGCTGAATCCGGTCTATTACCTGATGTACTCGACCGGCGAGAAGATCAACATCACCCAGATCGAGGGCCAGTTCCCGCAGGAGCCCTTCGCCACCCGCGAGTTGCGCGAAGAGTTCGTCAAGGACTGGTTCCAGGTACCCGACGAGAAGTTCAAGAAGTACTACGTCGATTGGGAGCCGCGCGGCGAAATGTCGAATCCCTACTATCCGACGGTCGAGGCCAGCTGCGAGATCGTGGACTGGATGGAGAAGATGCACTACATCGACGACGCCCTCGGCATGTGCGCCGGCCTGTCATCCTTCCCGCTCAAGCCGCCCTACCACATCCACAACTATCCCGAGTTCGTTACGGCGGCAACCGGCATCCAGATGAACAAGGATGACGTGTGGAAGTCGGCGACGCGCACCCGCACCCTGATGCGCGCGCTCAACGTCCGTCGCGGCATGCGCCGTGCCGACGACAAGCCGCCGGAGGACCACTGGAGGAAGCGTTTCCCCGACCTGGAAAAGCAGTTGCTGGACCAGTATTACAAGCTGAAGGGCTTCAACGACCAGGGTATTCCGACCAAGGAATCCCTCCACGATCTGGAAATGGGTTACGTCGCCGACGAATTCGAGCAGAAAGGAATCTACAACAATGGCTAAGGTCAAGAAAATCGTCAAGTCGATCACTATTGACGCTGACAAGTGCAACGGCTGCAAGGCCTGCGAGGTGATCTGCTCTTCCTGGCACGCGACCCCGCGCTACAGCAGCAACAACCCGGCACGCTCGCGCATCCGCATCGTGCGGCTGCCGCTTCGGGACATCTACCTGCCGGTCTATGCCGGCGAGTACACCGAGTCGGAATGCACCGGCCGCGACAAGTACATCATCGACGGCAAGGAATACAACGAATGCGACTTCTGCCGCGCTTCCTGCCCCTCGCGCGACCTGTTCCACGAGCCCGATTCAGGGTTGCCGCTGAAGTGCGACATGTGCGAGGAAACGCCGGCGCTGGCGCAGCCAAAATGCGTCGAGTGGTGCCACGCCGAGGCCCTGATCTATGTCGAGCGCGAAGAGGAAGTCGAGGAAGACAAGCAGCCCAAGCTGGGTGACATCGAGATCGGCCTCGGATCGATGATCGACAAGTTCGGCTTGCAGCAGGTGCTGGACACGGTCGCCAGGATGGCGAAGCCGTAGGACCGCCAATATAAAAACACAGGACAAGAACCCATGGAGACCGTAGCCCCCCAAAGAGAGATCATCGACGCGATCAAGGCGAGCGGCGGTGACGCCTTCAAATCCTGCTACCAGTGCGGCATGTGCGATACCGTCTGCCCCTGGAGCCGGGTCGGCAAGTTCAGCATGCGCAAGCTCGTGCGCGAGGCCACCTTCGGCCTGACCGAGATCGACAGCGAGGACATCTGGCGCTGCACGACCTGCGGCAAATGTCCGCAGGTCTGTCCACGCGATGTCAAGCAGATCGAGTCGGGCATCGCGTTGCGCCGCATCGCCACCGAATACGACGTCTTTGCCGGCGGCGCGTCGCCGATCCCGGGCGTCTCCGCCGGTCTGCGGGCGGAGGGCAATCCTTTCGGCGAAGCGCGTTCCAAGCGGGCCGACTGGGCCAAGGATCTGGGCGTCAAACGCTTCGAGGAGGGCATGGATATCCTGTACTCACCGGGCTGCTACCTGTCCTACGACCCGCGCGGCAAGAAGATCGCCAGGGCGACGGTGGAAATCCTGCAAGCGGCGGGTGTCGACTTCGGCATCCTCGGCACCGACGAGAGCTGTTGCGGCGAGAGCATCCGCAAGACCGGCGACGAAAAGCTGTTCAAGACGCTGGCACGGCAGAACATCAGCAACTTCGTCGGCAATGGCGTCACCAGAATCCTGGTGTCATCGCCGCACTGCTATCACAGCTTCAAGAACGAATATCCGGAGTTCAAGGCGAATTTCGAGGTGATCCACATCACCGAGTTCCTGCACCAGTTGATCAGTGAGGGTCGGCTGAAGCTGACCAGGGAAGTTGCCAGGAATGTCACCTTTCACGATCCCTGCTATCTGGGACGCCACAACGGCGTCTACGACGAGCCGCGCGAAGCGCTGAAGAGCGTCCCCGGCCTGCAATTGACGGAGATGGCCGAGTCGCGCAAGAACAGCTTCTGCTGCGGTGGCGGCGGCGGTCGCATCTGGATGGAAACACCCAAGGGCGAGCGCTTCTCCGACCTGCGCCTGGAACAGGCGGTGAGCACGGGCGCCCAGGTCATGGTGACGGCCTGCCCGTATTGCACCACCAATTTCGAGGATAGCCGCTTGAGCCGGCCGGACGGGGGTGCCTCCATCGAGATCAAGGACATCACCGAAATCATTCGCGAAGCAATCTAGGCGAGGACAACAAAGTGGAATTCGGACTCTTACAGCAGGAATGGGCCACGCGGAACGTCCTTCGTTCGGCGGACGACAACAACATGGGCGATGTGATGGTCGTCGGCGGCGGCATCAGTGGCATCCAGGCCTCGCTCGACCTGTCGACCTGCGGGTACAAGGTCTACCTGGTGGAGAAGTCGCCGACCGTAGGCGGCAAGATGTCGCAACTCGACAAGACCTTCCCCACCAACGACTGCTCGATGTGCATCGAATCGCCGAAGTTCATCGAAACCGACCGGCAGCCGAACATCCAGTTGATGACCTACACCGACGTCGACAGTGTCGAGGGCGAGCCCGGAGACTTCACCGTCACCCTGCTCAAAAAACCGCGCTACGTCAACGAGGACAAGTGCACCGGCTGCACCGTCTGCGTCGAGTACTGCCCGGTCAAGATCCCCGATCCGTTCAACCAGGACCTGTCGATGAACAAGGCGGTGCACATCTACTTTTCGCAGGCCGTGCCGCTGGTCACCTACATCGACGACAGTTGTTTGTTCCTCAAGGACAAGACCTGCTCGATCTGCCAGACCGTCTGCGAGCCCAACGCCATCGACTTCGGCCAGAAGGCGGAGAAGATCAAGATCAAGGTCGGCGCCATCATTCTGTCGCCCGGCTACGAAACCTTCGACCCCTTGCCGCGCAACGACTACGGCTACGGCCAGTATGCCAATGTCGTCACCAGCATGGACTTCGAGCGCCTGCTGTGCTCGACCGGCCCGCACGAAGGCCAGATCCTGCGCCCTTCGGACAAGAAGCATCCGCACAAGATCGCCTGGATCCACTGCGTCGGCTCGCGCCAGGTCAATCCGGCCGGCGGCAACAGCTATTGCTCGGCCGTGTGCTGCTCATACACGCAGAAGCAGGTGATCCTGGCCAAGGACCACCTGCCCGACATGCATGCCAAGATTTTCCACAATGACATCCGTTCCTACGGCAAGGACTTCGAGCGCTTCTACCAGCGCGCGCAGAAACTGCCCGACGTGCATTTCATCCGCAGCTACACGTCGATCGGCAGCGAAGATCCGGAGACCGGCGATGTCTCTATCCGCTACACCACACCCGACGGCGTGGTCGAGGAATTCTTCGAACTGGTGGTGCTCTCGGTGGGCCTCGCGCCGCCCAAGGATGCCCAGCGCTTCTCCAAGGTCTTCAACATCGAACTCAATAAGCATGGCTTCTGCAAGGTCGATGCTTCCAACCCGCTCGCCACAAGCCGTCCCGGCATTTTCACCAGCGGCGCTTTCCAGGGACCGATGGACATTCCCGAGGCGGTGATGGGCGCCAGTGGCGCCAGCGCTCTGGCCTCCAACCTGCTTATGTCGCGGCGCGGCCAGCTCTCCGAGGATCGGGTGTTCCCGGAAGAGAAAGACACGTCGGAAGAAGAAGCCAAGATCGGTGTCTTTGTCTGCCGTTGCGGCGCCAACATCGGCCGGGTGGTGGACGTGCCGGACATCGCCGAATATGCCAAAGGCCTGCCCAATGTGGTGCACGTCGAGGAGAGCCTGTTCGCCTGCGCCACCAACACCGCCAAGGCGATCTCCGACACCATCCGCGACAAGGGACTGAACCGGGTGGTGGTCGCCGCCTGCACGCCGCGTACGCACGAGCCGCTGTTCCGCGACACGCTGCGCGAGGCCGGCGTCAATCAGTACTTCTTCGACATGGCCAACATCCGCGAGCACTGCACCTGGGTGCACTCCAAGGAGCAGGAAGCCGCGACCGAGAAGGCCAAGGACATCGTGCGCATGTCGGTGGCGCGCGCCAGCAAGCTGGAGCCGCTAGACGAGTTCTCGCTGCCGGTGGACAAGACCGCACTGGTGGTCGGCGGCGGCGTCGCCGGCATGACCAGCGCCTTCACCCTGGCCGAACAGGGCTACGAAACCTACCTGGTGGAGAAGGCCTCCGACCTCGGCGGTGTCGCCAACCGCATGCACTACACACTCGAGGGAATGGACGTGCAGGCCTTCGTCAAAGACCTCAAGAAGAAGGTTTACCGTCACCAGAGGATCCATGCCATCACCGATGCCGCCATCGTCCATGTCGATGGCTATGTCGGCAATTTCAGCACCACGGTGAAGGCCAAGGGCCGGGTTCGCACCATCAAGCATGGCGCGGTCATCATCGCCACCGGCGCCGTCGAGTACAAGCCGACCGAATACCTGTACGGCGAAAACGACAAAGTCATGACCCTGCTGGAGATGGAAGGCAAGCTCGCCAAGCAGGACGAAAAACTGATGGCTGCGGAAAGCGTGGTGATGATCCAGTGCGTCGGCTGTCGCAACGAGGACCGTAACTACTGCTCCCGCGTCTGCTGCAGCGGCGCCATGAAGAACGCCCTGAAAATGAAGGAGCTCAAGCCGGAAGCGGAGATCTACGTGCTGTTCCGCGACATGCGCACCTACGGCTTCCGCGAAGACTATTACCTGGAAGCCTCACGCAAGGATGTCAAGTTCATCCGCTACGAACCGGAAGACAAGCCGCTGCTGGAAGCCCGTGAAGACGGCGGTCGCAGCTTCATCCGCGTCACGGCGGCCGATCCCATCCTGGGCAAGAAGCTGGAGCTGGACGTCGATGCCATTGTTCTCGCCGCGGCGGTAATCCCGACCCCGGGCTCCAACGAGCTGGCGCGCATGTTCAAGGTGCCGCTAGGACCGGACGGCTTCTTCCAGGAAGCCCACGCCAAGCTGCGACCGGTAGACTTCGCCGCGGAAGGCGTGTTCCTCTGCGGCACGGCGCAGTATCCCAAGCACATGTCGGAAACCATCACCCAGGCCTACGGCGCGGCCGGCCGGGTCCTGACCCTGCTGTCGCGAGATACCGTGGTCGCCTCGGGTGCGGTCTGCTCGGTAAAGGGCATGGACTGCGTCTCCTGCGGCGCGTGTATCTCGGTGTGCAGCTACGGTGCCATCGACTTCATGGATACGCCGCGCGGCAAGAAGGCGGTGGTCAACTCCGTGCTGTGCAAGGGCGACGGCCTGTGCGTCGCCAAGTGCCCGACTGCGGCCATCAGCCTTTCCCACTACACGGACGACGAAGTGTTCAACCAGATCGACGCCGCGCTGGAACTCGTGTAGCCCATCGACATGACAACGCAACACAACCGATAAGGGAAGATCATGGCTGGCCCCTCCGATTTCAAGCCGATCATCGTCGGCTTTCTGTGCAACTGGTGCTGCTACGGCGGCGCCGACCTGTGCGGCGTCTCGCGCTTTCAGTATCCGCCCTATCTGCGGGTGATCCGCCTGATGTGCTCGGGTCGCGTCGACCTTGAGTTCATCTTCCGCGCCTTCGCCAAGAAGGCCGACGGGGTGTTCATCGGCGGCTGCCATCTCGGCGACTGCCACTACAACCCCGAAGGCAACTACGACGCCCTGGGCAACAGCTTCGTCGCCAAGCGCATCCTGGCGGACATCGGCGTCAACCCCGACCGGCTGCGCCTGGAATGGGTGTCGGCGGGCGAGGGCATACGCTTTGCCGAAGTCATGAACGAGTTCGGGGCGAAGATCAAAAGCCTCGGTCCCTTCGGTTCCTCGGAAGGTCGTGACGTCGCCGACCTGCAGGCTGGCCTTGAGGCGGCCACGCAACTGGTGCCTTATTACAAGCTGGTCGAACGGGAGCGCTTCCGCGTGCCCAAGCGCACCGAAGACGGCTACAGGGAGTTCTTTGCCCGGCCTGACTACGACCGGCTGTTCAAGGAACTGATCCTGGACAAGCTGGCCATGGCTCGCATCATGGGTGCGCTGCGCGCAGGAGAAGCGTCAGCCGGAGGCATCTCCGAGAAACTCGGCCTCGAGCCCGCACGGGTCGCTGCTCATCTGGAACTGCTGTCGAAGCAGGGCATCGTCCGTCTCGACGGCAATCAGGCGCAGCTTGCGCTCGCCGCCTGAAGCCAGTCACCAATAAGCAAACATGGGTGGAACGAACATAATGTCTGAACATACGATCGACGGCATCATCGAGAAATACCGCGGCCAGCCGGGTTCGCTGATCCACGCCCTGGTCGAGATCCAGCACGAGAACCACTGGTTGCCCAGGGACGTGATGGATAGAGTGGCCGATGCCCTGCAAGTGCCCTTCGCCCAGGTGATGCAGATCGCCAGCTTCTACAAGGCTTTCAGCCTGACGCCGAAGGGACGCCACGAGGTGCATGTCTGCAGCGGCATGACCTGTCACCTGCGCGGCGCGGCCAAGCTGCGGGCGAAGGTGGAAGAGCTCACCGGCCTCAAGGACGGCGAGACGGATACCGAGTCCCGCTTCACCTACCAGACCGGCGCTTGCCTGGGCAGTTGCAGCATCGGGCCGGAACTGATCGTCGACGGCAAGCATTACGGCCGCATGACCCCGGAAAAGATCGAAGACGTCCTGAAACAATACGAGTAGGAATGACCATGCCAAAGCTCCAATCAGCGGCCGAGCTGGAAAAATACCGGGCGGAAATCCTGGCAAAACGGGATCCCGCCAAACCCTGCATCGCGGTGTGCGCCGGCGCGGCCTGCGACGGCATGGATTCGGCAGCGGTTGCGGCCGCCTTCGTTGCAGCAGCCGACAAGCTGGGTGACAAGATCGAGATCAGGACCACCGGCTGCCACGGCTATTGCGAAAAGGGACCGAACGTCGTAGCAGGCCCCAACGATGTCTGCTACTTCGAGGTACAACCTGCGGACGTACCGGACATCATCGCCGCGACCTTGAAGGGCGAGGTGGTCGAGCGTCTGGTGTACAAGGATCCGAACACCGGCGCCAAGGCCGTGCATATGAACGAGGTGCCGTTCTACAAGCACCAGACGCGTCTCCTGATCGGCGACAACCCGAAGATCGACCCGATGCGCATCGACGACTATCTGGCGGTCGGCGGCTACGCCGCGCTGGTCAAGGCCCTGACCACGATGACGCCCGACCAGGTCCTCGACGAAGTGAAGAAGGCCAACCTGCGCGGTCGTGGCGGCGGCGGTTTCCCGGCCGGCTCCAAATGGGAGACCACCAAGAAGGCGCCGGAGAAGACCAAGTACGTCATCGTCAACGGCCACGAAGGCGAGTCCGCCGCCTTCATGGACCGCGCCATGCTTACCGGCAATCCGCACAAGATCCTTGAAGGCTTGATCATCGGCGCCTATGCCATCGGCGCGCAGAAGGGCTTCATGTACACCCGCCACGACATGCCGCTGCTGGAAAAGCACGTCAGGAACGCGCTGGCCCAAGCGAAGGAATACGGCCTGTTGGGTGAAAACATCCTCGGCTCAGGGTTCGACTTCGAATGCGAGCTGCACTTCGACGTTGGCATCTTCGTCTCCGGCGAGTCCAGTGCCCTGATGCGCTCCATCGAAGGCCATGCACCCGAACCGCGGCCGAAGTACATCCGCACCTCGGTCAACGGCATCTGGGACAAGCCGAGCAACCTCAACAACGTAGAGACCTGGGCCAATGTGCCGCAGATCATCAGCAAGGGTGCCGAGTGGTTCACCAGCATCGGCTCCGAGAGGAGCAAGGGCACCAAGCTGATCTCCCTGTCGGGCAATGTGGTGAATAGCGGCATCGTGGAAGTGCCGATGGGTACCCCGCTGCGCACCCTTGTGTTCGACATCGGCGGCGGTGTGCGCGACGGCAAGACGCTCAAGGCCATCCACTTCGGCGGCGCCATGGGTGGCTCCATCCCGGTGGACCTGATCGACGCACCGCTGGACTTCGATGGCATGTCCAAGCTGGGCGCGCCGATAGGTGCCGGCGGGCTGCTGCTGATGGACGAGGACACCGACATGGTCGAGGTGGCGCGCTACCTGATGGACTTCCTGGTCAAAGAGTCCTGCGGCAAGTGCGTGCCCTGTCGCGAGGGCATGCAGCAGATGCTGCATATCCTGACCAATCTCACCGAGGGCAAGGGCAAGCAAGGCGACCTGGAACTCCTGGCGGACCTGATCGAAGTCACCGGCGTCGCCAGCCTGTGTGCGCTGGGCAAGACCTCCGGCGACCCGCTGAAGAGCATGTTCCGTTATTTCAAGCCCGAGTATGAATCGCGGATTGTTAACAGCGCCGGCGGGAGCGAAGCCAAATGACTGAAATCGTCCTGACCATCGATGGCAAGGAAGTCAAGGCCAAGGCCGGCATGACGGTCCTGCAGGCGGCGCAACAGGAAGGCATCTACATCCCGACCCTGTGCCACCACGAAAAGCTCGAGGCCTTCGGCGGCTGCCGCCTGTGCATGGTGGAAGTCGAAGCGCGCGGCTGGACCAGCTATGTCGTCTCCTGCGTCTATCCGGTGGCCCAGGATATCGTCGTCCGCACCCGGTCGGAGAAGGTAGACAAGATCCGCAAGGTACTGGTCGAAGAATTGATGGCCCATGCGCCGGATGCGCCGGAACTGATCAAGCTGGCCGAAGAATACGGCGCCGACCGCAACCGTTTCGAGCGGTCGGCTTCGTTCTGCATCGTGTGCGGTCTGTGCGTACGCTACTGCAGCGAGGTCAAGCAGAAAAATGCCGTCGGCTTCATCGAAAACGGCGCCACGCGCGAGATCAGCTTCATTCCGGAAGTTGCCCGGACGGAATGCTGGGACTGTCAGGAATGCTTCACGATCTGCCCGACGTCCTACGCTCAGGCCGCTTACCTTCTGACCGAAGCACTGGCGTTTCCCGGACAGCGCAAGGAGGCAGCCAAGGTCAAGAAGGCTCCCAAGAAGGCATCGCGCGTGATTCCCATCATGCCGGTACCGGTGGCGACGTAGGGACGGGGAAGTCCCTTTCATTCGTCATGAAGAATTGGGTCAGTTCGAGCATCGGGCTGCAGCCTGACACTTGAGGATACTCACTTTGGACACTATTGATCAGCAGCAAAAAAATGGCATGACGATTCGTCGTCTTACTGCGGAGGACTTCGAAGCGGTCGTCGGCATGGACGCAACGGCCGTCGGTCATCCCCGTACTTTCTATTTCGAGCGGCGTTTGAAGACTGCGAAGTTACGGCCTGCGCTATACGTCCAGCTCGGCGCGGAGCAGAGCGGGAAACTGGTCGGATTCATGATGGCGCGCCAAATCCAAGGGCAGTTCGGACGCAACGAACCCGCACTTAGACTCGAAGCGTTTGGTGTTGCATCGGACGTGCGCGGGCAGCAAATCGGTACTGAGCTGCTGTCCAGGCTTGAAGACGAAGCCAGGCGCCTCAAGATAGCCGAAATCCGCACTACAGCATCCTGGCGCGATCACGCGATCATGCAGTTCTTCGATCACGCAGGCTTCGAATTGGGAAGCGAACATGTTGTCGACCGTCAGGTAACAGACCAGAGGGCTGCGGCGCAAGGAGGCAATAACTCTGAATCACTCGCGCCTAACAAGGTGGACTTGAGTACGTTAAATCCCGACGACCTGTACGACGTTGTTCGCATAGATAAGGGGGTCTCCGGCCAGCGGCGCGAGGCGTTCTTCTATGAACTGGTAGACGAGGCGATGAAGGATTCTGCAGTGCGCGTTTCACTGGTCGCGCGTGTCGATGGCATAGCCGCAGGTTTTGTCATGGCGCGTACCAATTTCGGGGATTATGGTCGTTCTGAACCTGTTGCCGTGTTGGATACCATTGGCGTAGACCCCGATTATTCGCGCCAGGGTATAGGCCGCGCGCTGCTCTCGCAATTATTTGCAAATCTTCACGGACTGCGTATCGAGCGGGTCGAGACGGTCGTTGCGAGCAAGGATTTCCAACTGCTCCGGTTTTTCTACGACGTCGGGTTCAAGTCCTCGCAGCGGCTTGTCTTCGTGAAGCGGGTGGGTTGAGGTTACCTGGAAGGGCTGCTCCGCAACCTCACGGCCGACATTAAACATGGGGGTAGTGGCACAGTCGTGCGGCCCGGCGGCTTATCGGGTTGTCCGGTGCAATTGCACCTGGGCAATCACGCCAATCAATACCAGTCCGAGCATCAGCGCGCCCATGCTCGCCGCATCGGCGTGAGTGAGAAAACCAACGGCAAATCCTCCGACCGCCCCCAGCATCTGCTGCATCAGTCCGGCTACTGCGGCGGCGGCACCGGCCAGCGCCGGCAGCAAGCCGACGGTACCCGCCAGTGCCGGCGGCACCAGAAAGCCGTGACCGATGCCCAGCAATATCATGGGCAGGGCAAAGGCAAGCGGCGTATTCAGACCCGCCAGGCCGAGTACCGCCATCAGTGCGACACCAGCCGTTGCCAAACCCTGTCCGATCCACATCATGGTGCGGTCAGGAATGCGGCGTGCGAGGCGGGAAGTGATGAAGTTGCCGACGACGAAGGACAAGGGCCCGACCATGATGTAGAAACCCACGCCATCAGGCCCGACACCCAGACCGCCCAACACGATCGGCGCACCGGCCAGGAAGGCGTAGAACGTCGAGGTGGTCATGGACAAGACGATCACATACAGAATGAATACCGGCTCGCGAGCAAGACGTGCATACGCCGACATCATGGCGCGAAACCAGTGAGGCTGAATACCGGAGATTTTCTGATGATCGGGCAGACCACGCCATGCCGCCACAAACAGGCCTGCCGCCAACACGGTGACGACCACGAAGTTGGCCCGCCAGCCCAGGTGCACATGCAGTTGCCCGCCCACCACGGTGGCCAGTGGTGGCACCAGTCCCAAGCTCATGCCGACGTAGGCCATGATCCGCGTGCGCTCCCTGATATCAAACAGGTCCTGCACCAGGGCGCGCCCGATCACCATCCCGGCGGCGCAACCCATACCCTGCACTACGCGGGCCGCAATCAAGGTGGGCAAGTCCGACGCGAACACCGCCATCAGCGAGCCCAGCACGGTCACGGCAAGACCGAACAGCAATACCTTCTTGCGCCCCACTCTGTCGGATAACGGGCCATAGACCAGTTGCAACAGGCCGTAGGCAACCACATAACCGCTGAAGGTCAGTTGCACCGCCGCTTGAGTGCTGCCAAAAATGGCGGCCCATTCCTGCATGGAGGGCAGGGTGATGGTCATGACCGCAAGCCCCAGGACAAGCTGGGCGACAAGGTTGGCCGTCAACAGGCCATGGGTTCCGGGCTGCTGTGAAAGTGAGCGGGGCATATCAATGAGTCGACCGGGGTGAACTACGGGCTTTGCTGTCGCGTCGTCGTCACGACCGAGGATCAAGGGCTGCGAAGCTTACCCCAACTCGACTCCAGAAGATCGCGGCGAGCAATTACGAATCGGGGGGCGGGGCGTACATTGGGCACAGAGCACCCAGTGGGACATCCAAATTCGTTGTCGATAAGCCCTCGCTGCAGTTTCGGATCTAAACAGCGGCCGGTCGCCACCGCGAACTCTCGGCCAAGACCTGCCGCTCAAGCCAATTACGACGCGCCAACTTGAGTGACCGCTCCTGAGCCTTGGACTCAACGGGGTACTGATGGTGTTCATCATGAGATGTTGCAACCACCGGGCATGCGAGCAAAGGTGAAACGCTTGCGACTAATCAAGATCGGCGGCGACTCAGATTCCGATCAAGCCCTGCTTTTCGATGAAGGCAACGATCTCAAGCAATCCATAACCTGTTTTTAGGTTGCTGAAGATGAAGGGCCGCTCGCCGCGCATGCGTTTGGCATCGGTTGCCATGACTTCCAGCGACGCACCGACCATTGGCGCGAGGTCGATCTTGTTGATCACCAGCAGGTCGGAACGGGTAATGCCGGGCCCGCCCTTGCGCGGTATTTTTTCACCCGCGGCGACATCAATGACGTAAAGCGTCAGGTCGGAAAGCTCGGGGCTGAAGGTGGCCGCCAGGTTGTCGCCGCCGCTCTCGATGAAAATCATGTCCAGGCCCCCGAAGCGCCGGTTGAGGCGATCCACGGCTTCGAGATTGATCGATGCATCTTCGCGGATCGCCGTGTGCGGGCAGCCGCCGGTCTCGACGCCGATGATGCGATCCGGATCCAGGGCTCGATTCCTGACGAGAAACTGCGCGTCCTCCTCGGTGTAGATGTCGTTGGTCACCACCGCGAGCTCGTAACGTTCGCGCAAGGCCACGCACAGCGCCAGGGTCAGCGCGGTCTTGCCTGAACCGACGGGACCGCCGATGCCGACTCTCAATGCCTGTTTCATGATCGAAAAAGCCTCGTGTATTGGGTCTCGTGGCTGCAGCAGGCGATAGCGAAGCCCGGTGCAAAATTGGAATAGTCCGCCTCGGCTAGCGCCAGCGCGCGTTCGACCACCGCTGGCAGGCGGCGGCCGATTTCCTGCAGCAAACGCTGGCCGGCTGCCTGCCCCAGCGGCACGGCTTTCAATGCGGTCATGGTCTGGTTTTCCGCCCAGCTCCAGAGCCATGCGGTGAGTGCTTCACGCGGCGGAATCTGCCATCCCGCCGCGGCGCAACTCCAAACAAATGGAAGAGTCGGTGCTGGTGATGCGGCGACTACATCAAGCAAGGGCTGCGGAAAGTCACCCAGTTCACTCAGCAGACGCTTCATCGAGTAGCCCATCTGCAAGGTCTCGGCGCGAAGCTCTGCGGTTTCACGCGTCGCCAGATATTCCGTATCCAGTTCCAGCGCGGCATCCGTATCGCAAACCTTCCACGCCCCCAGCATGCGGGCTAGCAGGGGCGCTTCGTAGCGGCCGAGGTTCCATTCGAGCTGATCGCCGACCCACGTCAATGAGGTGGCCTCGTCCTCCACCGCGCCGGATTCGACCGCCCACTCCAGTCCCTGCGAATAGGTGTAGGCACCTATCGGCAGAACGGGGCTGGCGAGTTGAAGGAGGCGAACAAGGCTCATCTCAACCGGCTCATTTGGGTTGAAAATGATCGTGAATGCGGGCGCCCCGGCCCTCGCCGTCGGCGCTGTGGCCATGACCGCCATGGGCTCCGTAGGCACCGGCTTCCGGTTCGAAGGCTGCTTCGATCTCGATCACCGGCAAACCCAGACCGCGCAGCATCTCGCCCAGCACATGGTCTCGCACGAAGCGCAGGCGGCCGGGCAGAATCTGTACCGCGACATGGCGGTTGCCCAGATGGTAAGCGGCGCACACCATTTGCAGCGGGTTATCACTCGCTGCTTCCATCAGCGCTTCCGTTGCTGCGATCACGGTCACCACTCTGCCATTGTTGCCCAGCAATTTGTCGCCGCCACGCAATACACCGCCGCGCTCAAGGAACAGGCCACATTCCTCACCCGATGCCAGATGCGTACGCAGGCGGCTCTTGCAGCGGGACTCGAACGGCAGCAAAAGCACCTCGGTTGACACGGCATCGACGGCAGCGCGCTGTTCGATCAGCAGCATGTCAGAACAGGAAATAGCGCTGCGTCATCGGCAGCGTATTGGCCGGCTCGCAGACCAGCAGCTCGCCGTCGGCACGCACCGCGTAAGTTTCGCTATCGACCTCGATCACCGGCGTGGTGCTGTTGTGGAGCATGTCGGCCTTGGTCACGTGCCGGCAGTTCTTCACCGTCTCGAGGCGCTTGGTCAGACCCAGTGCATGGACCGCCGGATTACTCAGCGCCGCTTGCGAGACGAAGGTCAGCGAGGTCTTCAGCGCCTTGCCGAAGCTGCCGAACATCGGTCGGTAGTGCACCGGCTGCGGCGTCGGGATCGACGCGTTCGGGTCGCCCATCGCCGCCGCCGCGATCATGCCGCCCTTGAGAATAAGGCTCGGCTTGACGCCGAAGAAGGCCGGCTTCCACAGCACCAGGTCGGCCAGCTTGCCAGGCTCGATCGATCCGACTACATGGCCTATGCCGTGGGTGATGGCCGGGTTGATGGTGTACTTGGCGATGTAGCGCTTGACGCGCCGGTTGTCGTTGCGCGCCGTGTCCTCCTTCAGCGCGCCGCGCTGTAGCTTCATTTTGTGCGCGGTCTGCCAGGTGCGGATCAGCACCTCGCCGACGCGGCCCATGGCCTGCGAATCGGACGACATCATCGAGAAGGCGCCGAGGTCGTGCAGGATATCTTCGGCGGCGATCGTTTCGCGGCGGATCCGCGACTCGGCGAAGGCGACGTCCTCGGCGATACTCGGGTCGAGGTGATGGCAGACCATCAGCATGTCGAGATGTTCGTCGATGGTATTCACCGTGTAGGGCATGGTCGGGTTGGTCGAACTCGGCAGCACGTTGGGCAAGCCGACGGCCTTGATGATGTCGGGCGCATGACCGCCGCCGGCGCCCTCGGTGTGGAAGGTGTGGATGGTGCGGCCCTTGAACGCCGCCAGCGTGGCTTCGACAAAGCCGGACTCGTTCAGCGTGTCGGTGTGGATTGCCACCTGCACGTCGAGTTCGTCGGCCACCGACAGACAGTTGTCGATTGCAGCCGGCGTGGTGCCCCAGTCCTCGTGCAGCTTGAGGCCCATGGCGCCGGCGGCGACCTGCTCCCTGAGCGGCCCCGGCAGGGACGCGTTGCCCTTGCCGAGAAAGCCCAGATTCATCGGAAATGCCTCGGCCGCCGACAACATCGAATGAAGGTGCCACGGCCCCGGCGTGCAGGTCGTGGCGAAAGTGCCGGTGGCCGGGCCGGTGCCGCCGCCGAGCATCGTCGTGACGCCCGACATCAGCGCCTCCTCGATCTGCTGCGGGCAGATGAAGTGGATGTGCGAGTCGATCCCGCCGGCGGTGACGATCATGCCCTCACCGGCGATGATCTCGGTCCCGGCCCCGATGGCAATCGTCACACCGGGCTGCACTTCCGGGTTGCCGGCCTTGCCGATGGCGGCGATCATGCCGCCCTTGAGGCCGATGTCAGCCTTGACGATGCCTTGCACCGCGTCAACGATCAGCGCATTGGTGATCACCGTGTCGGCGACGTCCCGTGACATTTTCTGCCCCTGCCCCATGCCGTCGCGAATCACCTTGCCGCCGCCGAATTTCACTTCCTCGCCGTAGATCGTGAAATCCTTTTCGACCTCGATCCAGAGTTCGGTGTCGGCCAGGCGCACACGATCGCCGGTGGTGGGGCCAAACATTTCGGCATAGGCTTGTCTGGAGATTTTCATTTCAGCCCTCCCATAACCTTGCCCTGGAAACCATAGACCTTGCGTTCTCCGGCGTAGTCGACCAGAGCCACGGTGCGCGTCTGGCCCGGTTCGAAGCGCACCGCCGTGCCGGCCGCGATGTTGAGCCGCATGCCGCGCGACTTCGCACGATCAAACGACAAGGCCTCGTTGGTCTCGAAGAAGTGATAGTGGGAGCCGACCTGGATCGGCCGGTCGCCGGTGTTGGCCACCTTTACGGTCAGCGTTCGCCGGCCGGCGTTGAGCTCGATCTCGCCGGCTTGGACTTTCATTTCACCCGGGATCATCATCGTCACCTCACACAATCGGGTTGTGTACGGTCACGAGTTTCGTGCCGTCAGGGAAGGTCGCTTCGACCTGGATCTCGGGAATTATTTCCGGCACGCCCTCCATGACATCGTTACGCCTCAACAGGGTGGCGCCGTAGCTCATTAGTTCGGCGACTGATTGCCCGTCGCGAGCGCCTTCGAGGATGCCGGCAGTGATGAAGGCCACCGCCTCCGGATAGTTGAGCTTGAGGCCACGCGCCTTGCGCCGCTCGGCTAGCAGAGCCGCAGTGAAGATCAGCAGCTTGTCTTTTTCTCTCGGCGTGAGTTCCATACGGTCTCCTTCAGGTATTCCAGATGCGCGGTGCGATTGCCTCGCGTCCGCTCAGGGCAGGGCGCAGGGCCGACCACAGTTGCATGAGCCATTCGCGCGCGGCCTCTGCGGAATGGCCGAGATAGCGACCGACCAGCAGTTGCGGCAACTGACTGACTCCACACCGTGCGCCGGCTTCGCATGATCCGGCGGCACGACACGCCGCCAGCGTTTTCGGAGTCAACTCGACGCCCGCCGCCAGCAACGTGCTGCAGACACTGAAGCCGGCAAGTCCGATCGGCGAATCAAGCAGCGCCGATCCGCCATCGATGGTGCCGCGCTCGCGCCACAGCAGCCGGCCTTCGCTGCAAATGTCCGTGGCCAGGTGCAACTGGCCGCGTTCGAAGGTCTCGCCACTCGCACGACGGCCGAAGCAGATCGTTTCCACACCGGTAAAACACGCCCCTTGTTCCAGTTCGACCGTCGTCCGCATGGTGGCCTGTGCTCCCGAAAATACGATGCTCTCCTGCGGCAGCCATTCCACCGTGGCGCCAGCGCCGACTGTTACCTGCACCTGCTGCGACGATTGAGCGCCGCCGGATCGATACCATTTGCCGGCGCCCGGCGTAGTCAGCAGCGCGTGAGACTCCGCATCCGCCTTGATGCGGATGTCAAGCTGGTCGCCGCCGGCGATTCCGGCGGGCGGATGCAACACGATGGCATGACACACTCTCGGCCCTTCCGGATAAAGCGCCTTCTGCACGCGCAACGGGCCCCGATGGTCACGCCGCGCCAGAATCGTGGCGTCGTCGCGACGGGCGAAGCCGAGTGCAAGCGAAGCATGCCAGGGAGACGTAACGGGTTCGGTGACCTGCATGGCCCAATCATACCGCCAGCAGTTCCTTGATCCCGTCCACCGCCATGTCCGCACCGGCACCACGCTTGATGATCTCGCCGCGTTCCATGACCAGATACTGATCGGCCAGGCTTTCGGCGAAATCGTAGTACTGCTCGACCAGCAGGATGGCCATGTTGCCCTCTGCCGCGAGCGTGCGGATAGCGCGCTCGATGTCCTTGATGATCGAGGGCTGGATGCCCTCGGTCGGCTCGTCGAGGATCAGCAGACGCGGACCAAAAGCCAGCGCGCGGCCGATGGCGAGCTGTTGCTGCTGGCCGCCGGACAGGTCTCCGCCGCGACGCTTGAGCATCTGCTTCAGCACCGGGAACATCTCGAAAATCCGCTCGGGAATCGGCGTACCGCCGGGCCGGGTCGCCAACCCCATTTGCAGGTTTTCCAGTACCGTCAGGCGCGGGAAGATCTCGCGGCCCTGAGGCACGTAGCCGATGCCGGCCTTGACGCGTTCATGCGAGGCCGCGTGCGTGAGATCCTTGCCCTCGAATGAAATGCTACCGGTCCGGGATGGCACGAGCCCCATCAGGACCTTCAGCAGCGTAGTCTTGCCGACGCCGTTCCTGCCGAGCAGAGTCGTCACCTTGCCGATCGACGCCTCGAAGGAGACGTCGCGCAGGATGTGGCTGCCGCTGTAGTACTGGTTGAGTTTGTCGACTTTCAACATAATTTGTTGGCTCGCCTTCGGCTCAGCGGCCCAGATAGACTTCGATCACGCGCTGGTCGTTCTGCACCGTCGCGAGATCGCCCTCGGCCAGCACCGAGCCTTCGTGCAGCACGGTAACCATGCCGCCGAGCTGTTCGATGAAGGCCATGTCGTGTTCGACCACCACCAGCGAATGCTTGCCGGCCAGCGACTTGAACAGCTCGCCGGTGCGCGCGGTTTCGTCGTCGGTCATGCCGGCCACGGGCTCGTCCAGCAGCAGCAGTTTCGGGTCCTGCATCAGCAGCATGCCGATCTCCAGCCACTGCTTTTGGCCGTGTGACAGCAGGCCGGCCTGGCGTTCCGCTTCGCCATCGAGGCGGATCAGGCGCAGGGTGTCGGCAATCTTGTCACGGGCGTCGTCGTCGAGCCAGGCGAAAAGACTGGTGCGGGCGCGCTTGTCCATCTTCATCGACAGCTCGAGGTTCTCGAACACCGTCAGGTTCTCGAAAATCGTCGGCTTCTGGAACTTGCGGCCGATGCCGAGATGGGCGATGTCGGCTTCCGACATGCGGCGTACATCGATGTTCTGGTCGAACATCACCTTGCCGCGGTCGGCCCGCGTCTTGCCGGTGATGACGTCCATCATCGTCGTCTTGCCGGCCCCGTTGGGGCCGATGATGCAGCGCAGTTCGCCGGCCTCGATGTCGAGCGACAACTCGTTCAGCGCGCGAAAACCGTCGAAGCTGACGGTCACCTCGTACAACAGCAGGATGCTGGGCGCGCTCATGCCCCACTCCCCGTCTTGCTCTTCCCGCGCAGCTTGCGCCACAGGCCGACCACGCCATCAGGCAGCCACAGCGTGACGCCGACGAACAGGGCGCCGAGGAAGAACAGCCAGTACTCGGGAAAAGCCACGGTGAAGAAACTCTTCGCCAGGTTCACGATGAAGGCGCCGAGCACCGGTCCGATCAGCGTGGCGCGACCGCCGACGGCGACCCAGATTGCGATCTCGATCGAATTGGCCGGCGACATTTCGCCCGGGTTGATGATGCCGACCTGCGGCACGTAGAGCGCGCCGGCGATGCCGCACAGCAGGGCCGACAGGGTCCAGATGAAGAGCTTGTAGTAAAGCGGGTTGTAGCCGATGAACATGACGCGCGGTTCAGAATCGCGGATCGCCGCCAGAACACGGCCGAGCTTCGATGCCACGAGGTAGCGGCCAAGCATCAGTGTCGCCAGCAGCATCATCGCCGTCAACGCGAAGAGGCTGACGCGCATTTCGGGCGAGGTGATGCTGTGGCCGAGGATGCGCTTGAAATCGGTAAAGCCGTTGTTGCCGCCGAAGCCGGTTTCGTTCCTGAAGAAGAACAGCATCGCGGCGAAGGTCATCGCCTGCGTGATGATCGAAAAATACACGCCCTTGATGCGCGAGCGGAAGGCGAAGAAGCCGAAGACCAATGCCACCAGCGCCGGCACCACGAGCACCAGCAGGATCGACCAGAGAATGGAATCCGAGCCGGTCCAGTACCAAGGCAGCTGCTTCCAGTCGAGGAAGACCATGAAGTCGGGCAGGTCCGACTGGTAGGAACCGTCGCGCCCGATCTGGCGCATCAGGTACATGCCGAAGGCGTAACCGCCGAGGGCGAAGAACACGCCGTGGCCGAGCGAGAGGATGCCGGTGTAGCCCCAGATCAGGTCCATGGCGACGGCGACGATGGCGTAGCACATGATCTTGCCGACCAGCGTAATGACGTAGGCCGAGACATGGAAGGGGCTGCCGACCGGCACCAGCAGATGCAGCACCGGCAGCAGCACCAGGGTGATCGCGGCGGCGATCGCTATGGCGATCCAGCCTGATTTCGGCGTTGCGCCGAAGAAGCGGACGATGAATGGGGTGCGTTTCATGTCAGTTCTCAACAAATCGACCCTTGAGGGCGAACAGCCCCTGTGGGCGCTTCTGGATGAACATGATGATGAACACCAGCACGACGATCTTGGCGATCACCGCACCAGCCCAGTTCTCGATGAACTTGGTGACGATGCCGAGGCCCAGCGCAGCCCACACCGCGCCGGCAAGCTGCCCGACGCCGCCGAGTACCACCACCATGAACGAGTCGACGATGTAGCCTTGGCCCATGTCGGGGCCGACGTTGGCGATCTGCGACAGGGCCACGCCACCCAGGCCCGCGATGCCGGCACCGAGGGCGAAGGCCACCGCGTCGATGCGCCCCGTCGGCACTCCGACGCAGCCGGCCATGGCACGGTTCTGCGTCACGGCGCGGACGAACATGCCGAGCCTCGTCTTGTTCATCAGTACCCATACAAGTACGAGGACGAACAGCGCGAAGCCGACGATGACGATGCGATTCAGCGGTAAGACAATGCTGGGAAGGATTTCGAGACCGCCCGACATCCAGCTCGGGTTGGCGACCTCGACGTTCTGTGCGCCGAAGATTACGCGCGCCGACTGGATCAACATCAACGAGAGGCCCCAGGTGGCGAGCAACGTCTCCAGCGCGCGGCCGTACAGCCAGCGGATCACCGTGCGCTCGAGCAACACGCCGACCACGGCCGCGGCGAAGAAGGCCACCGGCACCGCCGCCAGCAAATACCAGTCGAGCTGCGCCGGGAAATGGCTACGGAACAAACCCTGCACGGCGTAGGTGGCGTAGGCGCCGATCATCAGCAACTCGCCGTGAGCCATGTTGATCACACCCATGACGCCGTAGGTGATGGCCAACCCCAGTGCGGCGAGCAGCAGGATGCTGCCCAGCGAAAGGCCGGAAAAGATGCGGCCTATGGTCTCGGCCAGCGTCAGACGATCCTTGACCGCAAGATAGGAGCGAAAGGCGGCGCGGCGCACCTCGACTTCTGTCTCGTTGGCCGGCTCGGACTGCGCCTTGAGCACGGCCTTGGTATTCGGGTCCGCGCTACCGGCCAGCGCGGTCGCCGCGGCCAGGCGGATTTTCGGGTCGGCGTCCTTGAGCGTCGCCAGCGCGTGGATCTCGACTAGCAGGGCTCGGATTTTTGGGTCGCTTTCGCGGTCGCGCGCCTTGGCCAGCATGGGCGCCATTGCAGGATTAACGTTGGTGGCGATTTCCTTGACCGCCAGGTAGCGCACTGAGGCATCGGGGTCGATTAGCTTGAGCACGGCCAGCGCGCCTTCGAGTTCGCCGCGAACGCGGTTGTTTATGGTGACGTCCTCTCCCTTTTCATCTTTTAGCGTGCCGTCGGCTAGCTGCTGCAGCAGCGCCAGCGCTTCGGGTTCGGCGGTCAGCGCGAGCTTGTGGATCGCGGCAATCTTGTCGTCCGACTCCTCGGCGGCAAGCTGCTTGACGGTGGCCGAATCCAGCGTCGCGTGGGCAGCGAGACTCAGGCAGCACAGCAGGGCGAAGGCGAGACGGCGCATTTTTTTGGGAAGTCGGTGCTGGCGACACGGCGGCGGAAGTCGCCGCCGTGTCGGTTCAACTGGTTGTACAGTGAAGAAACTTACTGGCGCTTACTTGCCCTCGGGCTCATCCTTCTTCTTGTCGTTGCCGGCAATGAACGGCGACCACGGCTGGGCCTTGATCGGACCCTTGGTCTTCCACACCACGTTGAACTGGCCGTCCGCCTTGATCTCGCCGATGAACACCGGCTTGTGCAGGTGGTGGTTCTTCGGGTCCATCTCGATCGTGAAGCCGTCCGGTGCGTTGAACTTCTGTCCGCCAACCGCCGCGATCACCTTGTTCACGTCGGTGCTCTTGGCCTTCTCGACTGCCTGCGCCCACATATGGATGCCGATGTAGGTGGCTTCCATCGGGTCGTTGGTAACGACAGTTGAGGCGTTCGGCAGCTTCTGCTTCACCGCCCAATCCTTGTACATCTTGATGAAGGCGGCGTTGGTCGGATTCTTTATCGACTCGAAATAATTCCAGGCGGCGAGGTGGCCGAGCAGGGGCTTGGTGTCCACGCCGCGCAACTCCTCTTCCCCCACCGAGAAGGCCACCACCGGCACGTCGGTCGCCTTCAGCCCTGCATTGCCGAGCTCCTTGTAGAAGGGCACGTTGGAATCGCCGTTGATGGTCGACACGACGGCTGTCTTCTTGCCCTCGCCGGCGAACTTCTTGATCTTGGCGATGATGGTCTGGTAGTCGCTGTGGCCAAAGGGGGTGTACTCCTCCATGATATCGGCTTCGGCGACGCCCTTGGACTTGAGGAAGGCGCGCAGGATCTTGTTGGTGGTGCGCGGATAGACGTAGTCGGTGCCGAGCAGCACCCAACGCTTGGCCGAGCCGCCGTCCTTGCTCATCAGGTACTCGACGGCCGGGATCGCCTGCTGGTTGGGCGCGGCACCGGTGTAGAAGACGTTCTTTTCGAGTTCCTCACCCTCGTACTGGACGGGGTAGAAGAGCAGGCCGTTGAGTTCCTTGAACACCGGGTTCACCGACTTGCGCGAGACCGAGGTCCAGCAGCCGAAGACGACGGCGACCTTGTCCTGGGTCAGCAACTGGCGCGCCTTCTCGGCGAACAGCGGCCAGTTGGAGGCCGGATCGACCACCACGGCTTCAAGCTGCTTGCCCATCACGCCGCCCTTGGCGTTGATTTCGGCGATGGTCATCAGCGCGGTTTCCTTCAGCGCGGTTTCGGAGATGGCCATGGTGCCGGAGAGTGAATGCAGGATGCCGACCTTGATGGTGTCGGCGGCGATGGCTGGCTGGGTGACCAGCCCCGCAGCAGCCAGGGCGATGGAAACAGCGGTGGCCTTGATGAAGTTGCGACGTAGCATGGTGTACCCCTTTCGATGGATTTGAGCGGACCGCCCGTCTAAATTGAAACGGTGCAGCCTTTCCATAGCGAAGGTCGTGCCATGCCATCAATTGCTTGAGATAAACGACTGCAATCGACTGGCACCGCAGGGGAAATCCCGGATGCCCCGTCTTGGAAAAATAGATGAAGCTGACAACCGGCACGCACCAAAATGGAGGAAGAGCAAAAACCGGGCGCTCTCTATTGGTGCGTTGCCTGACAAAGAAATGCGTATAGTCAGAAGCGCGCTATCCGCCAACACGGGCCTTTGCAATGACCATCGATGATTTTGCCGAGGAATATTGGGTAGCGCTTTGCTATATGTATGCGACCTCCCGATCAAGCCGCTACGTGCGTGTTTGCAATGGTGACATAAGCCGCCATTCCCCATGCTATGTGCAACAGGCCGTTTAGGGCACGATTGACTCAGTGATCATCTCGAATTCGCCGCCGAAAACCCGACGTCCAATTCACTTCGAGCCAGCGCCGACTATTTGATCAGTCACGACCCCGAGGGGAGCCGGATCTTGCGAAAGCAGTTTCGCAGTTCCGCAACGAACAGTTCCGGTTGCTCGAACGCAGCGAAATGCCCGCCCTTGTCTGCCTCGTTCCAATGGACGATATTGGCGAAGTGTCGTTCCGCCCAGCGCCGCGACGGACGGGAAAATTCCTTGGGGTAAATGGTCACGCCGACCGGAAGGGCGAGCGGCTGGGTCTTGAAGAAGGCCAGGCTTTCCCAATAGAGTCGGGCCGATGACGCGGCAGTCGCCGGAAGCCAATAGAGCATGATGTTGTCGAGCATGGCGTCTCGTGTCAGGGCGCTCTCGGGTTCGCCGCGGTTGTCGGTCCAGGCGTGAAATTTCTCGTAGATCCAGGCGGCCTGTGCGGCGGGTGAGTCGGTCAGGCCGTAAGCGAGGGTTTGCGGTCGTGTGCGCTGCAGCCTGGCGTAGCCCGAATCGCTGGTTCGATAGAACTTCATCGACGCGACGGACGCCTGCTCGGCTTCGGTGAGTTGCGCCAGATCATCCTTCCCCGGATAGATCAGCGGCATATTGAGATGGACCCCGGCACATTCGGGCGGTGCGAGCATGCCGATTGCAGTGGTGACGGCGGCTCCCCAGTCGCCGCCCTGAGCGAGGAAACGGCCATAACCGAGCCGCTTCATCAGGGTGATCCAGGCGGCGGCGATGTGCTCGACCCCCCAGCCGGTGGTCACGGGCTTGTCTGAAAAACCGAAGCCCGGCAGCGACGGAATCACTACATGGAACGCATCGGCCGCATCACCGCCGTGTGCTGCCGGGTCCGTCAGCGGACCGATCACATCAAGAAACTCGACCACGGACCCCGGCCAGCCGTGGGTGAGGACAAGCGGCACGGCATCCGGGTTCGGCGAGCGGACGTGGAGGAAATGGACGCGCAGGCCGTCGATGACGGTGTGGTATTGACCAAACGAGTTGAGCCGTGCTTCGCAGCGCCGCCAGTCATAATCACTCGCCCAATAATCGCAGAGTGCCTTGATCCGGTCGAGCGGCACACCCTGGCTCCAGTCGCCGACGGTTTCCCGGTCCGGCCAGCGTGTGTTGACGAGTCGTGACCGAAGTTCGGCAAGCGTCTCGTCGGCAATCGCCAGCGTGAAGGGAACAACCGATCCGCTCATGCCTTCGTCCTAAACACTGTCATTCCTGAATCGATGCTGCCCGGTAAAAAGAAGGTAGTGCTTCCCCGTGGCACGACCGATCACGGTCAGGCCGATCTTGCGCGCAATGGCGTGTCCCATTTCGGTGAGACCGGATCGCGAGACCATGAAAGGGATGCCCATCTGCGCCGTCTTGATGACCATTTCCGAGGTCAGTCGACCCGTGGTGTAGAAAATCTTGTTGCCGCCATCCATGTTCTTCAGCCACATTTGGCCGGCGATCGCATCGACGGCATTGTGCCGGCCGACATCCTCGACGAACATCAGGATTTCACCATCGGCTGCCGCCAGGGCGCAGCCGTGTACGGCCCCCGCCTCCTTGTAGATCGAATCCTGCCGACGCACGTTGTCGAGCAGGGTGGCCAGCGTCGCGGCGTCCAGTCGGCCATCGTCGGGCAGCGCGACTTCGTCGAGACTTTCCATCAGGTCGCCGAACATCGTGCCTTGCCCGCAACCGCTGGTGATGGTTCGCCGCTCCAGGCGCTTCTCGACATCCGCGTTGCCGTTTCGCGTGGTTACGGCAGCCGAGTCGGTCTCCCAGTCGACCTGGACTGCGGCGATGTCTTCGAGCCGCGAAACCAGCCGCTGGTTGCGCAGGTAGCCCAGCACCAGCGCTTCGGGCGCGGCACCCAGGGTCATCAGGGTAACGATCTCGCGCTTGTCGAGATACAGCGTCAGCGGGTGCTCCCCCGGAATGCGGGTGGGTATTACCGCACCATGTTCGTTGACGGCATCGACGCTGACCGTGGCGGGACGTCCCGCCGCCGTCAGTCGAGGTGTCAGGGACGATGCCGTCGCCCGGTTTTCGCCGTTGATGTCCGCCATATCCTTTCCTGGCTCCGTTTTGCCGCCTGGCGCAATTCTATATCGGCGACACGGCATGCCGTGGATACCGCGAGTGTGGTTCAGGTACCGTCCATCCTTATGACATTCAAGGACTATGCGCCAGCTTTCGCCTGGCGGAGGGCATTGCTACTACAACTTGATTGATCTTGCCGGCTGGAGCGGTAGTGTGCCGAGTTATGTGCAAAAGCGTCTTTAGTAGAAAGGCGCGGGTGGTCATGGTAAGAGGTTGATTGCGAGATCGACCTTTTAACCCCTTGGGAGGGCAAACCATGACCACGAAGGAGCGT